>Ga0207701_10003681_pt1 | contig 15677 bp, 7 predicted proteins | sample KBSSwiSSwithPhiX_FD_184294 | JGI IMG/M metagenome (GOLD analysis project Ga0207701, IMG submission 184294) | Switchgrass rhizosphere bulk soil microbial communities from Kellogg Biological Station, Michigan, USA, with PhiX - S5 (SPAdes) (version 2) | ecosystem: Environmental > Terrestrial > Soil... | reverse complement strand
AGGGAGTATTGAGGCGCTGGCGTTACTCCCAAAAAATTTGATGGAAGAAAGTTAGCCGCTTTTCGCGAGAAAGCGGTCGGGGCATTTTGCGCCCTGACCGCTATTTGGCGTCTCAGGAATATTTTGATTGCAGATTTCAGATTGGTAGGCGGTCAACTGGTCACCGCTCAATCGACTCAATCTGAAATCGTCAATCTTCAATCGGCAATAAAAAGGAATCTCACATGTCAGCAAATTTGCTTGAAACAACTAATACGGGATTAGGAAGACGTACAAGTCAGGCGCCCGTAAGGGTCGATTTTTCGAAAATCGCGACGGCTGTAAAGATTCCGAATCTCATCGAGATCCAACGCGAATCATACAACCGCTTCCTGCAGATGGATCTATTGCCCGAAGAACGCGAGAAGACCGGGCTACAAGCGGTGTTTCAGTCGGTCTTTCCGATCTCCGATTTCCGAGGCACCGCAACTTTGGATTTCGTTGAGTATCAGATTGGAAATTGGCAGTGCAAATGCGGACGCCTCGAAGGTTTGAACTATCTGAGAGCCAACTGCAAAACCTGCGGTTCGACTATCAAGGTGAATCCACTCGCCGCCGGTGAAACGCTTTGTCACAAGTGTGGAACGTTCAACTTCGTTCGCCCACAGCTATGCGAGAACTGCGGCGAACCTGTTGGCTTGAAACACAAGCACGATCAGCAGGAGTGTCAGGAACGCGGCATGAGTTACAGCGTGCCCCTAAAGGTGAAGATTCGACTCACTGTCTACGATAAGGATCCTGATACCGAAGTTCTTTCCATTCGCGACATCAAGGAAGAAGAAGTCTTCTTTGGTGAAATTCCGCTGATGACCGACAACGGTACTTTCATTATCAATGGTACCGAACGCGTGATCGTGTCGCAGCTTCATCGGTCGCCGGGTGTGTTCTTCAAACGCGGCGCACTCTACGTTGCCAAGATCATTCCGTATCGAGGTTCCTGGGTCGAGTTTGAGTATGACCAGAAGAACTTGCTTTACGTCCGAGTTGGCAAGCGCAAGTTTCTCGCTTCGATTTTCCTGCGAGCACTGGGTCTGTGGTTCACTCCGAAGGTTGACCTGAAATCGCTCCGGACAGATTCGATCTTGGAAGACACAGTGAAGAATGCCTCGTTTACGGACGAGGACATGCTCAAGGCGATCTACATCACAGACGAGGTTCGTTTGGAAGATGGGCGCCTCATGATTCAGGTTCCCGAGCACGGAGTCACGAATCTTGTCGGCATGAAAGTCGACTTCGATATCAAGGGCAAAGGGCCCGATCCGATTGTTCGCAGTGGCAAAAAGGTGACCGGGACCGCATTGGAAGCCTTGCGCAAATCCAACATCGGTGAGGTTGAAATCGAGTCGTCACAACTCGAAGGCGCCTTCGCCCTGTCAGACATCGTCAACACCGAGAGCGGTGAAATTGTTCTCGAGGCAAATAACGAAATCACTCCAGCGAAATTGCAGGAGATCGTTGAAGCCGGCATCACCAAATTCTCAGTGTTCTTCCCAGAGCGCGATGACGTTGGTCCAGTGCTTTCATTGACGCTGAAGAAGGATGTAATTACCAAGCCAGTCGACGCGCTGCTCGAGATTTATCGCAAGATGCGTCCTGGTGATCCACCGACAGTCCAGACTGCCTATCGCCTGCTCGAAGCAATGTTTTTCGATCCGCGTAAGTTTGACTTCTCGCGCGTTGGCCGTTTGAAGTTCAACATCAAGATGGGCAAGCCGGAGCGTGACCGGATTGAAGATCCATTGCTTTCGGCGAAGGACTTCTACGAGGTCGTCGGCTACGTGCTGAAGATGCGTAAGAATCCGTCGGAGTACCAGGCGGACGATATCGATCACCTTGGCAATCGTCGAGTGCGCGCCGTTGGCGAACTGCTTGAAAACCAGTTCCGCATCGGGTTGGAGCGCATGGAGCGCGCCATCAAGGAGAAGATGTCGATTCATCAGGAAATGCAGACCACGATGCCTCGCGATCTGATCAACGCCAAGCCTGTTACGGCTGCGGTGCGCGAGTTCTTCGGATCCAGTCAGCTTTCCCAGTTCATGGATCAGACGAATCCACTTTCGGAAATCACCCACAAGCGCCGACTTTCGGCACTCGGACCGGGTGGTCTTTCTCGTGAGCGTGCCGGTTTCGAAGTTCGTGACGTGCACCCAACTCACTATGGACGTATCTGTCCTATTGAGACGCCTGAAGGTCCAAACATCGGATTGATTTCGAGTTTGTCGTGTTTCGCGCGAATCAATGAGTTCGGGTTTATCGAAGCGCCATATCGAAAGGTTAGTGATGGCCGAGTTGTTGAGTATGTTCGCGTCATAAATGGCGGCGACACGAAGCTCAAGCCTGGCGATCACATTCCCGACGAAGACGTCGAGAAAGCTAATAAGAAAATCCCAGCTGACGGAAGAAAGGCCCAGTATGAGCCATGGCCCTTCTACCTGACCGCTTGGGAAGAAGACAAGCACGTTGTTGGTCAGGCCAACATCGAACTCGATGAAGTTGGGCACATTGTCCAGGAACGCAACGCGGCTCGAAAGGCCGGTGAATTTATCCTGGCGCTGCGAAAAGACATCGAGTACGTCGACGTTTCACCGAAACAACTCGTGTCCGTCGCGGCATCGTTGATTCCGTTCCTCGAGAACGACGACGCGAACCGCGCGTTGATGGGTTCAAACATGCAACGCCAGTCGGTACCTCTCCTTCGCGCGGAAGCTCCTTATATTGGCACCGGGATGGAGAAGGTTACTGCTCGTGACTCAGGTGCTGTTGTGGCTGCTAAGCGCGACGGCGTGGTCGATTACGTCGACTCGGAACGCATCATCGTAAAAGCAGATCACAACGTTGACGGCACCATCTCTCGCGAGGTAACAGCCGACATTTACACGCTGATCAAGTTCAAGCGTTCTAACCAGAACACCTGTATCAATCAACGCCCCATCGTTCACGTGGGTGAGCGAGTAGAAAAGGGACAGGTCATCGCTGATGGGCCTTGCACGGATCGCGGCGAACTCGCTCTCGGTCGTAACGTGTTGGTGGCTTTCATGCCGTGGCGCGGTTACAACTTCGAAGACGCGATCCTCGTTTCCGAGCGACTTGTGAAAGAGGACTACTACACCTCGATTCACATTGAGGAACTCGAGATCGAAGCGCGTGATACCAAGTTGGGACCAGAAGAGATCACTCGCGACATTCCAAACGTCGGTGAAAACATGCTTCGCGATCTAGATGATAGCGGCATCATTCGCATCGGCGCTCAAGTGAAACCAGGATCGATTCTCGTCGGCAAGGTGACACCAAAGGGTGAAACTCAGTTGACGGCGGAAGAGAAACTGCTTCGCGCAATCTTCGGTGAAAAGGCCGGCGACGTGAAAGACGCTTCGCTGGTTAGCCCTCCAGGAATTGACGGAACGGTTGTTGACGTTCAGGTGTTCACTCGTAAGGGCCAGGAAAAGGATTCACGTTCACTGGCGATTGAGCAGGAAGAAGAAGATCGTCTGCGACGCGACTTGGAAGACGAGATTCGTATTCTTCGTGAACAGCGCGACGAGCGTATCTACGAGTTGTTGGAAGGTCGCAAGCTTTCGGCTGACCTGACTTCAAATCGAGAGGTCCTAATTGCGAAGAACGAGACGATTACTCGCGAGATGCTTAAGGCTGTTGAGCCTAAGGCGCTTCGCAAAGTGCAACTTGCTTCTTCTCGTCTGGATATCGGGGCGGAGATCAAGGAATACGAGGACCGCACCGAACGTCAGATCAAAATCCTTTCTGACATCTATGAAGAAAAGATCGCAAAGCTTCGTCAGGGTGATGAGCTAAGCCCGGGTGTTATCAAGATGGTCAAGGTCTTCATCGCCATGAAGCGCAAGCTTTCAGTTGGCGACAAGATGGCCGGACGCCACGGTAACAAGGGCGTTATCGCCCGCATCCTTCCGGAAGAAGACATGCCATATCTACCGGATGGAACTCCAGTTGAAATTGTTCTTAATCCTCTCGGCGTTCCGTCCCGCATGAACGTCGGTCAGATTCTGGAGACACACCTTGGCTGGGCCGCGCGTGTTCTTGGTTTCCACTTCGCAACGCCGGTGTTTGACGGAGCGACTGAGAAAGAGATCAAGGAGAAGTTGCAGGAGTCAGGTGCACGTGCACGCGAGCTTGGACTTCCCGAGATCGTCAACGAATCCGGCAAGGCGATCTTGTACGACGGATTGAGTGGTGATCCATTCGAGCAGAAGGTGACGGTCGGTTATATCTACATGCTGAAACTGTCGCACCTGGTTGATGACAAGATTCACGCTCGCTCAATCGGACCGTACAGCTTGATCACTCAGCAACCGCTCGGTGGTAAGGCTCAATTTGGTGGACAGCGATTTGGAGAAATGGAAGTTTGGGCGCTTGAGGCTTACGGTGCTGCACACATTCTTCAGGAGTTGTTGACAGCCAAGTCGGACGACGTTGCCGGTCGCTCTAAGATCTATGAGGCAATCGTCAAAGGTGAAGCTGATTTCGATCCAGGTTTGCCTGAGTCGTTCAACGTGCTCGTCCGCGAATTGCAGTCGCTGTGTCTCGACGTCGAACTGATCAATAAGAAGGTCGCCGGCGACGGTATTGCCGAAGAAGGCGTTGGTGAGGCGATCGTGACTAGCGCTGTTGAAGCGTAAAGATTCGGTCTTAGGACTTTGGCCTTAGGTCTTGCACTGCTTCGGTGAACCCCCGCCGGCGGAGCAAAGACCAAGGCCTAAAGCCCAAGACCAAAATGTTGTTGTTGGATGTATTAAACAACGGAGAAAATCAAGTGTTTCGATTTCAACAAGAAAAGACGCAATTAGCTCCCGACTTTGAAGCTATCCGTATCTCACTTGCGTCACCGGAGAAGATCCGGCAATGGTCGCATGGTGAGGTGACCAAACCCGAAACGATCAACTACCGCACGTTTAAACCAGAGCGCGATGGGCTTTTCTGTGCGCGAATCTTTGGTCCGGTAGCTGATTGGGAATGTTTGTGCGGCAAGTACAAGCGAATGAAGCACCGCGGCGTTATCTGCGACAAGTGCGGTGTCGAAGTTACCCAGGCAAAAGTACGACGCGAGCGACTCGGTCACATCGACCTTGCCAGTCCGTGTTCGCATGTCTGGTTCTTCAAAGGATTACCGAGCCGCATCGGTCACTTGCTTGACATCCCACTCCGCGAGCTCGAAAAGGTCCTCTACTTCGAATCCTACATTGTGATTGATCCAGGCGACGTGCCAGGGTTGAAAGAACGTGAGTTGGTTACTGACGAACGCTATCGCGAACTTGTCCGTGACTATCCGGCGCAGTTCGTTGCCAAGATGGGTGCCGAAGCGATCAAAGAACTCTTGTCGATGGTCCAGATTGAAGAACTGGCGACCGACCTGCGCGTGCGGATGAAAGAAGAGACGTCGCAGCAGAAGAAGCTCAAATATTCGAAGCGGTTGAAGGTTGCCACCAGCTTTCTGAAGTCGGGAAACAAACCCGAATGGATGATCCTGGATGTGATCCCGGTCATTCCGCCCGAGTTGCGACCCCTGGTGCCGTTGGACGGCGGTCGTTTTGCGACGTCAGATTTGAACGACTTGTATCGTCGCGTCATCAACCGCAACAACCGTTTGAAGAAGTTGATGGAGTTGCGTGCGCCGGAAGTCATCGTGCGCAACGAGAAGCGCATGCTTCAAGAGGCTGTCGACGCTCTGTTCGACAATGGTCGTCGCGGTCGTGTTCTTCGTGGCGTCAACAATCGTCCGTTGAAGTCGCTAAGCGGAACGCTCAAAGGTAAGCAGGGCCGTTTCCGTCAGAACTTGTTGGGCAAGCGCGTCGACTACTCAGGGCGATCAGTTATTGTTGTCGGCCCAGAACTGAAACTCCACCAGTGTGGTTTGCCGAAGAAGATGGCGCTCGAACTCTTCAAGCCATTTATCTACAACCAACTTGAGAAACAGGGACACGCCGCCACGATCAAACAGGCACGCGAGATGGTGGAACGTCAGGAGCCTGTCGTTTGGGACATTCTCGAAGAAGTTATTCGCGAGCATCCGGTTCTGCTGAACCGTGCTCCTACTCTGCACCGACTGGGTATTCAGGCTTTTGAACCTGTTCTTGTTGAAGGCAAGGCGATCAAAATCCACCCGTTGGTCTGTACTGCATTCAACGCTGACTTCGACGGTGACCAGATGGCAGTACATATTCCACTGAGTCCGGAAGCACAGATTGAAGCCGCAGTGTTGATGCTTTCCAGCAACAACATCCTTTCACCGGCGAGCGGTCAGCCCATCGCTGTTCCGTCGCAGGACATCGTGCTTGGTATTTACTACCTGACACGTGATCGTCCAGGTGCTAAGGGCGAAGGTCGCGTGTTTGCTTCATTGGAAGAGGTGCTACTGGCACTCGATGCAACTGAAGTAACTACCCAGACACCGATTAAGCTTCGCATTCAAGGTGATTTGATCGACCTCGTCCAGGAGCACGATCCGCAGGATATCCTGCGCGCAACGGTTCAGGACGATGTCCGTCGCGTTATCAATACGACCGTTGGTCGCGTGATATTTAACGACTCGATTCCTGCCGGTCTTCCATTCATCAACGGTACGTTGAAGAAGAAAGGTCTGCAGTCGCTGGTCAACTACTCGCATATCCGACTTGGCCATGAGATGACCGTCAAGATGCTTGACGATCTCAAGACACTCGGATTCCTGTATGCAACCAAAGCCGGTATCTCGATCGGTATCGACGACCTCGTCACTCCACCTTCGAAGAAGGGTCTGGTTGATAAAGCCGACAAGGACGTGATCGCAGTCGAACAGCAATACCTCGACGGTGTGATCACAAACGGTGAACGTTACAACAAGGTCATCGCCATCTGGTCTGAAGTCACTGACAAAGTGGCCAAGGAAATGTTCAAGGCGATGGACGATCGCGAAAAGGCATCAGGGGAATTGAATCCAATCCTGGTGATGAGCGATTCCGGAGCTCGAGGTAGCGCACAACAGATTCGCCAGTTGGCTGGTATGCGCGGACTGATGGCTCGCCCCTCGGGTGAAATCATCGAGACCCCCATTCAGGCTAACTTCCGCGAAGGCTTGAACGTGTTGCAGTACTTCATCTCGACCCACGGTGCTCGCAAAGGTTTGGCTGACACCGCGCTGAAGACAGCTGACTCGGGTTACTTGACTCGACGTTTAGTGGATGTTGCCCAGGACGTCATCATCAGCGAAGACGACTGCGGCACTCTACGCGGTATTCCTGCCAGCGCCATCATTGAGGGCGGCGAGGAGATCGAGTCACTGCGTGACCGCATTGTCGGTCGCACGGCGCTCGAAGAAGTTGTCGACCCAATCGAAGGTCAACCGATCGTCGAAGCCAATCAAGAGATAGACGAAGATTTGTCTACCGAAATTCAACGCTCAGGTGTGCAGCGCGTTCGCATCCGTTCGGTGCTGACGTGCGAATCCCGTCGTGGTTGCTGCATCAAGTGTTACGGCCGCAACCTTGCCACTGGTCGACCGGTTGAGATCGGTGAAGCGGTTGGCGTTATTGCTGCGCAATCGATTGGTGAGCCGGGAACGCAGTTGACGATGCGTACGTTCCACATCGGTGGAACGGCGCGACTTGAAGAGTCGTCGAAACACGAAGCACGTCAGGACGGCACGATCAAGTACCTCGAATTGCAGACCGTTAAGAGTCGTAAGGGCGAACGTATCGCAATGAACCGCAACGGTTCATTGATAATCATCGACGACCGTGGTCGTGAGGCTGCGCGTTACCAGATTGTCTACGGTGCGCATATTCTCGTCGAAGACGGTAGCCGTGTGACTCAGGATCAGCTCTTGGCGACATGGGATCCGTTTACCTTCGCAATTCTTACCGAAGTTGCAGGTCACATTAAGTTCCAGGACTTGAAGGAAGGTGTGACGTTCGACGAGGAAGTGGACGAAGTTACGGGTCAGTCGCGGATGGTCGTAAAAGACTCGCCCGACGAAAAGAAACAGCCGCGTTTTGAAATCCGCAGTGGCAGCAACAAGGTACTGAAGACTTACCAGATGCCAGTACGCGCCAACTTGATGGTGACCGACGGGGAAGAAGTAGAGCCGGGCGACATCATCGCGAAGATCCCGCGTGAAACAACCAAGACGAAAGACATCACGGGCGGTTTGCCGCGCGTCGTTGAGCTTTTCGAAGCACGACGTCCAGCAGAAACCGCGGTTATGTCTGAAATCGATGGAACGGTCACTCTCGGTTCTATCTCGAAGGGTAAACGCAAGCTGATAATTACCGGTGACGACGGTGAAGAGCGCGAGTACGACATCCCACGTGGTACACACATCAACGTGCAGGATGGCGATCGTGTTCGAGCCGGCGAAGCCTTGATGGATGGACCTTTGAATCCGCACGACATCCTGCGCGTACTCGGTATGAGCCGCTTGCAGGAATACCTCGTGAACGAAATTCAAGAGGTCTATCGTCTACAAGGTGTGAATATCAACGACAAGCACATTGAAGTGATTGTTCGTCAGATGTTGCGCTGGGTAAAGATCAAGGAAGTTGGCGATACGGAGTTCCTGCTCGAGGAACAGGTCGATCGCTTCCGCTTCCAGGACGAGAACGAACGTGTACGCGTGGATGACGGCGAAGTTGCTCAAGCGGAGCCGCTCTTGCTTGGTATCACGAAGGCTTCTCTCTCGACCGATTCGTTTATCTCGGCAGCCTCGTTCCAGGAAACCACTCGCGTGTTGACTGAAGCAGCTATCTCGGGTCGCGTCGACTATCTGCGCGGCTTGAAGGAGAACGTCATCATGGGTCGGCTGATTCCAGCCGGTACAGGCATGGAGTTCTACCGCAACGTCGACGTCGAGCGTGATGAGACAGTTGATCAGGCACGCGAACGTGAGCTTGACGAGTTTCCGGACATCGTTGGTGGTCACGACATCGCGCTACCCGCTCGCGAGCCACTTGTAGTGGCCGCTAGCGATGGCGACGGTGCCGCGCCGTCCGAGCCGGAAGAGTAACTTGCGACCAGCATGCAAAAAGGGCTCGTCACCGTTTAGGTGGACGAGCCCTTTTGATTTAGAGAAAGATGACTCTTGATTTGTAAAGGTTTGTGCGCCTGTCAACAGCCTTTGAGTCAAGCTCACTCTTCACTCCTCGACGACGGCGAACAACTAGCTTAGAATGTCGCCGCGATTTTGAGCGTCACAACCCCTTCCCTGACTCTCGAAGACGCACGAGTATTTTGCTTTTCTCCCTTCCCCAGATGTTATTAAAGCAAATTGGAGAATACCTCCCTTGATGTCCGGAGACATTCTGAGCCCAGCTGCGAAAACACTAACTACGAGTGGTGGTAGTAGTCTCGTATCCGACACGCTCCTCAGGCATGGAGATCCTTCTGACTATGATCACTTAGTCCACTTTTACGAGTCTGACGGTTTTCTTTTGGACTCGCTGTCGGAGTTTATTTCGTCCGGTCTGTCCAATGGCGAAACTGCCCTGGTCGTCGCCACTGCTCAACATCTTGCGCAGTTACAAGCCAAACTTGAGCAGGATTTCGACGTTTTACAGCTTACTCTTCTGGGTCGTTATATCAGTCTTGACGCCGAAAAGGTCTTAGACGATCTCACCTCTAGTGGTTCGTTGTCGGCAGCGCGCTTTAAAGAATCATTTGGCAGCCTGCTTGCGAAGGTGACCTCGGAGCAGCGATCTCTTCGAGTGTTTGGCGAATTGGTTGCCCTTCTTTGCAGTCGAGGCCGATATGCTGAAGCGATCGAGTTAGAAGAGCTTTGGAATGGCATCCAGCAAACTACGCCGTTTTCTCTCTACTGTGCCTATCCTTTAGGTGGTTTCGTTGGCAGCGACTTATCCGAACCGTTGAAGCAGATTTGCTTGACGCATTCTCGGATCATCCCCGGTGAGAGTTACGTCTCGCTTAGCGAAACGAATGATCAGCTTCACCAAATCACGTTGTTACAACAAAAGGCTCTGACTCTTAGCCATGAAATCGCTGAACGTCGGAAGACGGAAGAACGATTACGAGGGGTACAGCAGGAGCTTGAAAGCCAACTGGCCAAGTCAGAAGAGTGGCTGAGACGTGAGCAAGTTGCGAGAGCCGAGGCCGAAACGGCCAATCGGATGAAGGATGAATTCCTGGCGACCGTGTCTCACGAGCTTCGCACTCCACTGAACGCAATCCTTGGTTGGTCTCACATGGTGAATCGCGGTCGACTTGATCCGGTTGCGTCCGAGCAAGCGCTCGAATCGATTGAACGTAACGCGAGGTCTCAAGCACAACTCGTGGAAGACCTGCTGGATGTTTCGCGGATGATTAAGGGAAAGGTGCAACTGAACCTCGAGAAGGTCGACGTTGTATCCGTAGTCAACGCTGCAATTGATTCGGTTAAGCTTGCCGCTGACTCAAAGCAAATCCAGTTACAGCTAGTTTTGGACAAACGTGTTCAGAGCATAGTCGGCGACGCCAGCCGTTTGCAGCAGGTCGTTTGGAACTTAGTCTCGAACGCCATCAAATTCACGCCTGCACGCGGAACTGTAACGGTTCAATTAAAACAACAAGAGGACAAGGTTGAACTGTCTGTTGTTGATAGCGGACAGGGAATGTCACCGGGCTTTCTCAAGTTCGCTTTTGATCGGTTTCGACAGGCTGATGCTTCGAGTTCGCGAAGCCATGGTGGCCTGGGTTTGGGACTGGCGATCGTAAAGCACTTGGTTGAGCTCCATGGTGGGTATGTTTCAGTGTCTAGTCCCGGCGTGGGTCGCGGATCATCTTTTGTGGTGAGCTTGCCGGTCAAACCATTTCCTCGATGGGCCGCTTTCAATGAAACACCTTCACAGTCCAACGTTACGCCATCACAAACCTTATCCTTGGCGGGTGTGAATATTCTGGTTGTCGACGATGACGACGACAGCCTGCAAGTATTGTCCGCCGTTCTTAGTGACAGACAGGCATACGTCGAAACTGCAAACTCTGCCCAAGCTACTTATGAACTTCTAGATCGGTTTAACCCGGACGTTCTTGTCCTGGATTTAGAGATGCCGGAGGAAGATGGCTTCTCACTCATTGCGCAAATCCGAGAGCGTGAAGAAGCACTAGGTACGAAGAAACCCGCTATCGCTTTGACGGGTCACGTCAGGGTGGAAGACAGAGTTCGGGCGCTCTCCGCAGGCTTCGATATGTTTGTTCCTAAACCAGTCGAAGCGGATGAGCTTGTGGCTACGATTATTAGCCTCGTATCTTCCAAGTAATTTCTCCTTGTTTTTTCCACCAAGTGAAACCTGCTTAGTCACCGCCGCGTAAGAAACTCGGTCTTATCCCTACGTCTCAAGGAACAAGTTCAAATGAAATCAATCCTGACCAAACTCACGTTGGTAATCAGTCTCTCGTTACTCGTTGCGATCGTTAATCCTGGAGTTATGGCGACGCAAGCGAAAGAGGGAAGTATCCCGGGTAATTGGGAGTCAGTACTCAAAGTTGGAGACCAGAAACTTCGTCTGGTACTGAAGGTCAATTCCAGTAAAGACGGTGTGCTGAGCGCGGTGCTCGACAGTCTGGATCAAGCAAACGCCAACAACCTTCCAGTAGATTCGATCACATTTCAAAACAATGTGCTGCACTTTGAAATGAAGGCGTTGCGCATCGTCTATGAAGGCACGATGAATAAGGAAGGCTCGGAAATAGTCGGTACGTTTACGCAGGCTGGAACGGCATTTTCACTAATCTTTCGAAAAGGTGGCATGGTTCAGTCGACTACGCCTGTTAAACGAGGTCGCGTTGACCTAAAGCCGTGTAACGATCCAACGCTCACCAGCGACGCTCTGTGTGTTAAGTACGAAGTGTTTGAAAATCGCACCACGCGTACGGGGCGTCGGATCGGCTTAAATGTAATTTTGCTTCCGGCGAAGAATCCGAAGCCGGCTCCCGATCCACTTTTCTATTTAGCGGGCGGTCCGGGTGGTGCAGCTACGGGTTACGCGACAGATAAGTTCATTGATAACTTGCGCCGCAATCGAGATGTAGTCCTGGTAGATCAACGAGGCACTGGCGACTCCAACCTGCTGAATTGTGGTTTCTCGGGCAGCCGCGAAGATATGCGCCCGTACTTCAGCGAGCCGTTTCCAGTTGAGAAAGTTAGAGCTTGTAGAATCGAGCTCGAGAAGATCGCCGATCTAAAACTGTATACAACATCAATTGCGATGGACGATCTCGACGAAGTCAGAGAGGCGCTTGGTTACGATCGCGTCAACATCTACGGCGGATCTTATGGATCGACGACTTCGCTGGTCTATTTGAGACAGCACGGTGCTCACGTCCGTTCAGTAGCCATCTTCGGAGTTGCGCCTCCGGCGGCAAAGATTCCGCTTTCTTTTGCGCGAGGCGTCCAGGATTCAATGAATCGGTTGTTTGCGGATTGTGCTGCTGATGCTGCTTGTAATGCTGCATATCCGGACGTCAGCGGTGAGTTCAAGAAAGTGTTAGCTCGCTTCGAAAACGGACCCGTTGAAGTCGAAGCGCCGAATGTTTACACAGGTGCTACCCAGAAGGTAACCGTGGATCGGGATGCCTTCGTCGATGGAATTCGTCAATTATTGTACGTGCCAGCTGCGGCCGCTGCGTTGCCTGCACTCATCCACATTGGCGCAACAACGGGCAATCTTGGCCCGCTGATTGGAACAGCGTTTCAGGTTGTTACGCAGATAAGCTCGCGCATCGCTCGTGGAATGTCGTTCTCAGTGATTTGTGCCGAGGACTCCCCGTTCATCACTGACGAGGAAGTGAAGGCAACAAGCGCGAACAGTTTCTATGGCGACGCTCGTGTGCGACCGACTATGAAGGCTTGTGCTGAATGGACTGCGGCAAAAGTTCCAACCACTTTTCTCGATCCAGTAAAGAGTGATCTCCCTGTCTTGATCGTATCTGGTGCGCTGGATCCAGTGACGCCCCCGTGGTTGGCCCAGGAAGTCGCCAAGACTCTTACGCACAGCAAACTCGTGATCATTCCAAATGCAACGCATTCCAGCTACGAGTGCGTCGAGAATTTGGTCGCTGACTTTATTGACAAGGGAACGACGGAAGGTCTCGATGCCTCGTGCGTCGATCAGATCAAGCGTCCACCGTTTACAATCTTGAAGTAAAAACTGGTTGCGCTGGGGCAGTAGCTCGGGGCAGTAGCGCCCGGGGCAGTAGCGCCCGGGGCAGTAGCCCGACTGTCAAGGAGGGCTCAACGTGGGATAGCGGTTGACCGCGCCACCGAGAGCCCTCCTTGACAGTCGGGCTACTGCCCCGGGCTACTGCCCCGGGCTACTCTGCCCCGGGCTACCGCCCCGCTCGCCTGCTACACTCTCTGCTCGTGACTCCTAAACAACTGCAAAAGATCAACGGCGCTCGCAAGGCTCCAATGCCGGAGTTTATTTCACCTCAGCTCGCTACCTTAAAAGACGAAGCCCCAGAGGGCGATCAGTGGTTGCACGAGTTGAAGTTTGACGGCTACCGATTGCTTTGTCATTTGAACGGTAAACACGTTCGCTTTTGGACTCGCAATAAGAAAGACTGGACACACAAGTTTCCGCGACTCGCGAAAGCCCTGCGAGATTTTCCCGCTCGAAACGCAATACTTGATGGCGAAGTCGTCGCCGTCGATGAAAAAGGTCGGGCGAGCTTCCAAAAGCTACAACAGGGAATCAAGAGTGGTGACGCTGGATTTGTTCTTCACTTCTTCGATCTAATCTATTTGAACGATATCAATCTCACGCGAACTCCGTTGAGTGAACGAAAGGCGCTTTTAGCCAAACTTTTCGAATCCGTTCCGGATAAAGGTCCACTACGTTATAGCGATCATGTTGAAGGTAATGGTCCACAGTTTTTCAAACAGGCTTGCGAATACGGGATCGAAGGAATTGTTTCGAAGCTGGCTGATTCTCCTTACGAGTCGACTCGCACGCGTAGCTGGGTGAAAGTGAAGTGCATCAAGCGTCAGGAGTTTGTGATTGCTGGTTACACGATTTCCGATAAGGGGTTTCCAGGGTTTGGCGCACTGGTGTTAGCAGTGTACGACAAGGGCAAGCTTGTCTATGCGGGACGCGCTGGAACCGGATTCAGTATTAAGCAGCGACTCGAACTGAGAGCCAAACTCGATCGTCTAGTGCGTCAATCGTCGCCGATTGCCGAGTTACCAAAAGACCCTGGCTTGAAAAACACTGTTTGGGTAAAGCCGACTTTGGTTGGTGAAGTGGCTTTTACCGAATGGACGGCCGACGGCTCGGTCAGACATCCTTCATTTCAGGGATTGAGAGAAGATAAAAAGGCGAAGGATGTCGTGCGTGAGGAACCGGCATGAAGGAGCTCGAAGTGGCGTTGATGTCAGACGCAGTAGCGTTTGGCTTCCGACAATTTTTGAATTCTCTCTGTGCTCCTCTGTGTCCTCTGTGTCTCTGCGGTGAAATCTACCTCGGCAACTCATTCAACCACAGAGACACAGAGGACACAGAGGTAGCACAGAGATTCCAAATTGGCTACCGACTCTGGGAGGTACGGACTACCTCAAACAAGAATCTCTTCTCCGACAACGGAATCAGAAACTCGGTATACCGAACTTCAAGTGTCTCTAGCTGTCGTCTTAAACTCTCTCCGCCAAACAACAACAGCGTGCTTTGTTTAGGCGCCCAATTCACCAACGCGGAAACCTTGTTCATAAATTCATCGAGCGCACGACAAGTTACGAACATCACTGCCGGCGGTTGAACTTGTTCAAATGGCATCGCGGCTATACTCCCTCGCTTTGCTAAGCCAATTTGGCTCAGCGCCTCGCGCAGAAATACCGACTTCTTTTGTGACGACTCGATTAGTGTAGCTGTCAGATCTGAACGCGCTATCAGGCAGGGAATGATTGGCAGACCTGCACCAGACCCAATGTCGACAACGGACGCATTGACCGGAAAAAATCGCAACAGGATGAGCGACTCAAGTATGTGCCGTTGAGCAAACTCCTCCGGGCTGCATGGGGCAACGAGATGCAGACGTTCGTTCCAGCGCGTTAGCAGGGAGTAGTACTCAGACAACTGCTGAATCGTTTGCTCAGAGAGGTCGAGAGCATAGTTCCCCATCGCCGCCTTCAGCGAGCCCGTGAACCGTTCGACTTTGTCATTGCTTGCCATTGACTCTTTGGAGTGCGGTGGCCCGGCGCCGTTTTAGTAAAGATATTGAAGCGTCAATTAACAAAGCGGTGCCGGGCCACCGCACTCCAAGGAGACGTCCTTTGCCACGTCCGGCTCGGGCGTCATATTCTTACCCACATGATCGACGACATTGTTGAGCAACACAAATATCTCGGAGAGGCCGTCGCCAAACTCATAGTGGAGCAAGTATCCCAGCTCGACACCCGGCGAGTTGCTCCAGAGTCTACTCCATCCGAGATCGAAAAACTTTTCAACGAACAACTACCAGAAAGTGGCGTAAGTCTCGAAGCAATCCTGAAGCGCTTCCGCGATGAGATTGCTCCAAACTCGATGCTGGTTCCCAGTCCAAGGTACTTCGGCCAGTTTAACCCGACGCCCCTTCCGATTGGTGTTTGGGCAGACGCGCTCGCCGCGATGCTCAATCAAAATGCTGGTGCGTGGCGGAATGGTCCAGCT
>Ga0207701_10003680_pt1 | contig 15681 bp, 19 predicted proteins | sample KBSSwiSSwithPhiX_FD_184294 | JGI IMG/M metagenome (GOLD analysis project Ga0207701, IMG submission 184294) | Switchgrass rhizosphere bulk soil microbial communities from Kellogg Biological Station, Michigan, USA, with PhiX - S5 (SPAdes) (version 2) | ecosystem: Environmental > Terrestrial >... | reverse complement strand
AGGCGGCTGCGGCATCGACCGCTGCCACGGCCGAGCAACGCTTCCAGGTCGTGCCTGTCGAACGCGTGCACAAAGCCAACCAGCCGGCGGCCGATGACCGACTCCAGTGGCTCGCCGACGAGTGCGGCAAAGCGGGCGTTGGCGTAGACGATGTCGCCGCCGGGTGTGAGGACCACGGCGCCCTCCTGCATCTGCTCGACCAGGGTGCGGTAGGGTTCCTCGGCACTGTCCAGCGTGTAGACCTGGTTGCTGCCGGGCGCCTCGACGACGAGCGCGTCGATTTCGCCGTGACGGATCGCGGGCAATACGTCCTCGGCTTCGGCGAGGCGCATCTCGAGCGTCGACGACGGTTCGGAGCCGTTCGACCTGCTGGTGGTCATCGTCCTACTTCCTGGAGATCGGGACAGTCACGAGATCGAGTCCCCAGTTCGGCCGGCCGGCCGGCAACCCGCCGCGCGTGATTTCGTCGAAGCCGCGGATGCCGATGAGAGTCTTCGGGAGCTCACGACGAGGAGGAAAAGGGAGCAGCACGCGGAGACTGTGACAGCTCGACAGGGGCAAAGCTGTCACGTTTTGCACACTACCCAAATGCGGGAGCCGGTATCCTCGAACTGGAATCGAGCCGGATGAACAAAAGAGCTTTTGCATGAGCGGCGTAATGGTGCTCCTGTCACTTGGGGTGTTGGCGGTGATCCTCGGAGCCGCGGTGGGGCGGTCGCAGTGGCGCAGCGAGCGATCGCATCTGTGATTCGTCTGCCACGGCTCAGCGCCGTCGCACGCAGGTCGGGTCAGGCCCATGGGAGCGACGCGATGTACCACACCGGCCACGGAACGCGCACACGGAGGACAGAATGAAACGCATGGAACACCCGGAACGCACCAGCCGCCTCTCGTCGACGCGAAAGCTGCTCAGTGCCTCATGGGCCGCAGACGTCGACGCGATTGAAACAGCAATGTGGCGCTTCGAAGACGAGCACCCGCTCGCGGGCGATTGCCAGATGGCGTTCTTCGAAATCGCCGCCGACGAGAAGCTGCACGTCAACGTGACACACCGGCACCTGACGAAGGAGATCCGAGGGTGGGCCGGCCCGGCAGATACCCCTGGCGGGTTCGTCACCAACCGGACGTTCGCCACCATCCCGACGCCGCGGATTGTCCGGCACGTGCGAGACATGGTTTTCGCCAGCCGGGTTTGAAGCCCGCCCTGACACCATGAAGTACACCATCTACGAAGACCCGCTCACGCGTCGATGCGCGCATCTGGCGCTCCCCGGCAGCTTTCTCGACGGCGACCAGCTCCCCGCGGTGGTTATCGATCGGTGGTTCGAGAGCCACGACGCCGCGATCGCCGCGCTTGCCGAGCTCCTGGATCGCGATGAAGGGGAGTGCGCGGCGGCCGCTGAGGTTCCCGTTCCGGTGCAGGCGGAGGCCGCCCCACCGCCGCCGATCGAGCCGCCGCCGCGTCCCGTCTGGTCGCACCATTAGACAGCGACGTCACTTCTCCAGGCAGTCCTGAAGGGCTGCGCGACTCTGTTCCGGGCAGCGCTGAAGGGCTGCGCTGCTCTGTGTAGTGTCCGGCTGCCCGGTGATCAGGTGCGTTTCGGGCTCGAGATCACCTGGTAGACATAGTCGGTCAGATCGCGCAGGCGGAGCGCCGCCGCATCCATCGACCAGTCGCCGCTGCTCGGAATCGCCGGCACTTCTACCGCACGGCAAACGATCAACGCGGCGGCGATGGTCGCCCGTGCCTGGATCTCAGATGGGTCCATTGGGGTCCCTGCTCAAGCCATGCTGTGCTGACATTACGCGACGATAGCAGCGGCGTCGAAGCGCCAGTGTGCCGTTTCGCACACCCTCTCCGCTGCCCTTCCACTAGTCTCGGATCGTCGCACGAACGCACACGCACGAGGAGTGTCGATGAGCATGGTGGCCGTCGTTGTCGGCATTGGAATTCTCGGCATCCTCGCCAAGTGGATCACGTGGCAGGCCGGACGCAGCGGGCAATCTGATCTCGGCATCGTCAGCCAACAATGGCTCGCCGAGCACCGTACTTCGCAAACCTCTTCGCGGGGGCAGCAGTGACTGCTATCCGGAGCGGCATGGCTGTCAGCGGCAACGCCAACCACGAAGACACGAACGGCACCAAGAGACACGAAGTCTCTTTGTACAAGGAACGATGAACGCGCGCGGTGTCCGCGACGCGAACGAGGTGGCTGTGCCTGTTCTCCCCGCTGAACGGTCTGGCTCGCCGGTGATGATCCCTGGTGCGTTCGAGATACGCGCGAGCGCTCGGGCGGCGCCACCCAATCAGGGCCCAGCCATCCCGGTCGCGGACCATGCGTCCGCAGCGGTGGCCTCCGATCGTGAACGGCTCGAGCACGAGCGCGAGGGCGGCGGCGCGCCGGCCGAGCGCGCCGGCGGGCGTCTGGGGACGATCGGTGCGAGGTTGTGGCGCAGGTTCCGCGGGTAATCAATTCGACGGCAAGGGCCCCGCGGCGAACAAGCGCTGACACGGCTTGGCGAGCAGCCGTGCCCACCGGTTGGCACGCGTGACGCGCGCGCTGTCGGTCGCGATTCCGGTGTTCGCGTACATCTGGCGGTACAGCTTCGAAATCAGGACGAAGGCCAGCCGCGCCCGCAGGGTCGGCGTGCACTTCGAGCGCGCCCAGATCCGGCGCAGGCTGTAGAAGCGATCCCACACGGCCTGGGTCCTGGCCCGGATCTCGTCGGGAGGCATCACCGGATGCCGTGCGAAGACCCTCGGACGCTGCGCCTGCGGGATCAGCCAGTGACGGGTGATCGGCACGCCGGCGATCTGCGCTACCTCGTGGCCCAGCTTTTTCTCCCAGGCCTCGAAGTCCACGGTGCCGGGATAGGGCGTCAACATGACGAACTGCGCGAACGAGACCCCCGCTCGTTCGGCGACATCCGCCGTGGCGCCGAAGGTGGCCGGTCGATCGCTCGGGAGGCCGAAGATGAACGACCCGAGGACGTGCACGCCGTGATCCTTGAAGACGCGCAGCCGGGCGACCAGCGCGTCGCCGACGTCGTTGAAGCTCTTGAACACGTCCTTCAGGCCTTCCGGCGTGACAGCCTCCACGCCGACCAGCGCTCCCTTGATGCGGGCGCGCCGCATCGCGTCGAGGAACGCCAGATCCTCGGCGGCCTCCATCGTGATCTGGGTGAAGAAGATCATGTCCGACGGCAGCTGGGCCAGCCGGTCCATCAGCTCGAACCGCTCCGCGCGCAGCGCCCGCAGCTGTTCGTACCGTCCCGCCTGTGCCTGGCGCTCCGCCAGCGCAAGATCGGCGAGCGTCACCGGATAGAAGTTGTCGTCGGCCAGCGCGACAAATCGAACGCCGCGCCGGCGGAGGTCCATGATCTCGTCGACGACCGCGTCCACGGCGCGCTGCCGCGGCTTCTGGCCGTCGGTGCGCCACACCGAGCAGAAGGAACAGTGCTTCGGGCAGCCGCGGACCGTCTGGACCGAGCCCCACATGTACCGTCCATTGGGCAGCAGGTCCCAACGCGCTGACACGAACTGGTCGGCGTCGATCCGGCCGGCCTCGTAAATCGGCTGCAGGGTGCCGCGCACCGCATGGTCGAGCACCAGCGGCCAGACGACATCGCCGTCGCCCCTGACGACCGCGTGCGCGCCGCCGAGGCTCAGCGCCTCCTCCGGGTACAACGTCGCGTGGATGCCGCCAAAGACCACGACGGCGCCTCGGGCGCGCGCGAGCGTGCCGACTTCGTAGCCGCGCAGGGCGTTGCTGGTGTGAATGCCGACGCCGACGATGTCACCGGGTGCCACGCTCTCGAGATCGAACGGCTCCAGCGTCTCGTCGGTTAGGCGAGGTTGGCCGTGTGAGGCCGGTGTGGCGGCCGCGAGGACGAACAGCCATCGTGGGGTTATCACGCCGACCCCGAACGACAGATGGCTCGGGTTCACCAGATGCACCGGCATATCGCCTCAGTTCTCGCTCATCGCCGCGCCACCGCGGAGACGCGTCCGATCAAGAGCACGCCAGCCGCCGGACCGCGTCGAGCACGACGCCGGGGAGCGCCGGTTTCTTCACGACCGCTGCGAACAACGTCCGTAGGGGCGTGTCATCGAGCCCGCCATCACCGGTGAAGGCAATCACGCGTGCGTGGCGCGTGGCATCGATCGCCTTGATGAGTCGCGTCGCCTCGATCCCATCGAGCACCGGCATGGTCACGTCCATGACGATCACCGCCGGCCGCATCTCGTAGGCGGCGAGCAGCGCCTCGAGTCCGTTGCTGGCCGTCCTGACGACGAACCCGGCGCTCTGGAGCACGCTGGCGATCACGTCACGCACGGCCCGATAGTCGTCGACGACCAGCACCGCATCGCCGCGGGTGCGCTCGTCGGGGTGCGCATCCGGACATGGATCAGCTTCGAGCAGCGCCAGCAATCGAGACGCGACCACGTGCTGCTCGCCGGCACCGATGCGCAGCTGCCGGGCCACGTCCACACCGTGCACACTTTGCTGCAAGTGGCTGGACAGCAGCGACCGGAGACGACTGGCCGGGACATCCCCCTCGCCGAGGGCGTAGGTCAGCGCCGTTTCGGTGTGTCGGACCTCGGTTTCGGCAGCCGATACGAGCGCCTGAAGGTCGTTCTTGTGATGGGCCGCGCGCTGAACCAGGATTCGCGCGTTCTCGCAGAGATATGCAAGCTGCTCGGAAGGGAACCGAAGGGCCATCGTCACGCTCCTCAGCGAGATAGGTCCAACGCCGGAGCTCGGAGGCTGAGGCGACGTCACGATGGCGTGGCGCCAGTCTAGCGGGCGACTGTAGTCTATCTTACATTTGACCTCCGCCCTGCTCTCGGGTTGCGCACTGCTTCGCGCCGCCCTTTCCGACTGTTCAATTCAGGACAGCCTTGCGCGCTCGCGACGTGTCACCGTCACTTCGTGGAGATCTCGAAATGACCGCCAGGCGGAACGGCGCCTTCAATGCTCAAGCCTTTCTCGAGTCGTCCGGCATCGCACGAAAGATCGTCGACTATGAGCGCGGCGACGCGATCTTCACGCAGGGCGATCCGTGCGACCACGTCATGTACATCCAGAAGGGCGCGATCAAGCTTTCGGTCCTCTCCAAGGCGGGCCGAGAGGCGGTCGTGGCGATGCTTGGTCCGGGCGAGTTCTTCGGCGAAGGATGCCTGGCGGGTCAGCCGGTGCGCATGGGCACCGCGACCGCGACCACGGAGAGCACGATTCTGCTCATCGACAAGACCCAGATGGTGCGGTTGCTGCACAAGCAGCATGCGCTCTCCGATCGGTTCATCGCGCACATGCTGGCGCGCAACATCCGGATCGAAGAGGACCTGATCGACCAGCTGTTCAACTCCAGCGAGAAACGCCTCGCCCGCACCCTGCTGCTGCTCGCGCGCTACGGCAAGCACGACAAACCGGTGCGCGCCGTCCCGCCGATCTCCCAGGCGACGCTGGCGGAGATGGTCGGAACGACGCGGTCGCGGGTCAATTTCTTCATGAAGAAATTTCAGCGGCTGGGATTCATCGACTACGCGGACGGCCTCAAGGTCAACAACTCGTTGCTCACCGTCGTCCTCCACGACTGACGCGGCGAATGATGTCGAGGAAATTGCCGCGCGGCTATTGAATGTCGGCTGGAGCGCGGTGGATGTGCTCGGGCGACAGGCCGTGCATCGCCGCGAGACGCTCGATGAGCGTCGCTTCACACTGGAGGAATCGGGTCTGCTGCTCCGCGGCATCGGCGGACGAGGCGCCCACGTACCGGCGGGCCACGCGATCGACGGTGGCGAGATCGGCCTCGAGATGTTCACGATCGACCTGCCGGGAGAGCATCAGACGCCGGTTTGCTTCAGGGCGCATCGCGCAACCCGCGGCGGGTCGCTGCGCCCACATCACCAGGATCATCCCAGCCAGCAGGATCGCAGCGAACGCGGGCAATTCCAACCAGGCGGGCGTCTTCATTCACGTCCTTCTCGCGCGTCGGCGCCGACTGCGCTCCCCTGCATTCTGCACCTGCGGCCGTTTGCCGTGTGTGCAATAGGGGACAGGAGGGTCGACTGCGCCAGACGTACAGTGATGCGATCGCAATCAACACGGTCGGTTCGGCCGGTCAGCCGCGCGGATCGGGAACGGAACAGCTCATGATGGCGTGGTTGAGGAGGCTCCGGCAGCGCCGGGACGATCCGGTCTGGACGGAACTCCGGCTGGCGCCGGAGAACAAACCCTTCGCGGGGCCGGCCGAATATCTGCCGCTGCATACCTACCTGCGCGACCGGTATGCGAATACCGTGGTCTTGACCTTCGTGGAAATCGAAAGCCTGCTCGGGTTTTCGCTGCCAGCCGTCGCCCGCCTCCAGCAGGAGTGGTGGGCAGACAGCGGCACGCCATCGGCGCAGTCGCGCACCTGGAGCCAGGCGCGCCGGACGGTGACGGCGAATCTCCGATCGCAGACAGCAATCTTCGAGCGCGCCCAGGCGTGAGCGCGGCTCGACCGTCATTCATCCCGGTCATTCGAAAGTTGGAGTCGACACCATGGACATCAGACCACTGCACGACCGCCTCATCGTCCGACGCCTTGACGAAGGCGAGCAGAAAGTCGGCGGGATCATCATCCCGGACTCGGCCAAGGAAAAGCCGCAGCAGGGTGAGGTCATCGCCGCCGGCGTCGGCGCGCTGAACAAGGAAGGCAAGCGCGTGCCGCTCGACGTCAAGGCAGGCGACCGGATCCTCTTCGGCAAGTACACGAGCCAGGAGGTCAAGTTGAACGGTGAGGAGTACCTCATCATGCGCGAAGACGAAGTGTTGGCCGTCATCGACGGCAGCGCGACGAAGAACAAGAAGTAAGGGCACACAATGGCAAAGCAGATTGTCTACGGCGACACGTCGCGCCAGGGAATTCTCCGCGGGGTCAACAGCCTCGCGAACGCGGTCAAGGTCACGCTCGGACCGAGGGGCCGCAACGTCATCATCGGCACCAGCTTCGGCGCTCCCACCATCACCAAGGACGGGGTGACGGTGGCCAAGGAAATCGAGCTGCGTGATGCGCTCGAGAACATGGGCGCGCAGATGGTCAAGGAAGTCGCGAGCAAGACGTCCGATGTCGCCGGCGACGGCACCACCACGGCCACCGTGCTGGCGCAGGCGATCTATCGCGAGGGCGCGAAGAACGTCACCGCCGGCGCCAATCCGATGGCGCTCAAACGCGGCATCGGCGTCGCCGTCGAGGCGATCGTCGTCGCGCTCAAGGCCCAATCGCGGCCGGTCGCCGGCCAGATGATTGCCCAGGTCGGCACGATCTCGGCGAATCACGACGAGACGATCGGCCGGATCATCGCCGAAGCCATGGACAAGGTCGGCAAGGACGGCGTCATCACCGTCGAGGAGGCGAAGACGCTCGAGACGTCGCTCGAAGTGGTCGAGGGGATGCAGTTCGATCGCGGCTACATCTCGCCGTACTTCGTCACCGATCCCGAACGCATGGAAGTGGTCCTCGAGAACCCGGTGATTCTCATCCACGAAAAGAAAATCGCCTCGATGAAAGACCTGCTGCCGCTGCTCGAGCTCGTGGCGCGCGCCGGCCGTCCGCTGCTGATCATCGCCGAGGACATCGAGGGCGAGGCGCTCGCGACGCTGGTCGTCAACAAGCTGCGCGGCACGCTTCACGTTGCCGCGGTGAAGGCGCCTGGGTATGGCGACCGTCGAAAGGCGATGCTCGAAGACGTCGCCGTCCTGACGAATGGCAAGGCGGTGACGGAGGATCTCGGCATCCGGCTCGAGTCGATGACGCTCGAGGACCTCGGCCAGGCGAAGAAGGTCACGATCGACAAGGACAACACGACCATCATCGAGGGCGCCGGGGCGTCGACGGCGATCGAAGGCCGTGTCAAGCAGCTGCGCGCGCAGATCGAGGACACGACCTCCGACTACGACCGCGAGAAGCTGCAGGAACGGCTCGCCAAGCTGGTCGGCGGCGTCGCGATCATCAAGGTCGGAGCGGCCACCGAGACCGAGATGAAAGAAAAAAAGGCGCGCGTCGAGGACGCGATGCACGCGACCAAGGCGGCGGTCGAGGAGGGGATTGTGCCGGGCGGCGGCGTCGCGCTGCTGCGCGCGTCACGCGTGCTCGAGACGCTCAAACTCGGCGGCGACGAACAGATCGGCGTCAAGATCGTCATCCGCGCCGTGGAGGAGCCGATGCGCTGGATCGCGACCAACGCCGGCCACGAAGGATCGATCGTCGTGCAGCGCGTGAAGGGGATGAAGGACGACGAAGGCTTCAATGCCCAGACCGAGCAGTATGAAGATCTCGTCCAGGCTGGTGTGATCGACCCGACGAAGGTCGTCCGCTCGGCGCTCCAGAACGCGGCGTCGATCGCGTCGTTGTTGCTGACGACCGAAGCCGTCGTCTCCCAGATTCCCGAAGCCGGTCAGAGCGCCGCGACGGCCGCCGGCGGAATGGGCGGGGGGATGTTTTAGAACCTCACCCGCGATGAGGCGGACCAGCCGGCCCCGATCTCCACGGGGTCGGCTGCGTTCTGCACCGGCCTGTCACGCCGAAGGCCGCGGCTTCTGTCAAGCGCCTACGACGTCGTCCTGACGTTCTCGCCCCTCGGCCCCTTCGGACCCTGCCCGCGGTCGAAAGTGACTTCCTGTCCCTCACGCAGATCGTCGAACCGCGTGTCGGAGCAGGCCGAGTTATGGAAGAAATACTCGTTGCCATCGCTGGCGAGAATGAAACCGAAGCCTTTGTCGCTGACGAGTCGCTTGATCGTGCCGGTCATGGGTGCCATGGTGTGTCCTCCGTGAGTTGAGACTAACGTGTCGGTGAATTGACGAGCGGCCGCTGTTCTCGAGACTCGGCGGTCGATCGCATGTCAGGGGGTTGTGGTTGCTGCCGGTGTCGCTTCGAGCTCCGCAATTCGTTTCAGCGCCCGCGCCCTGAGCGCCGCTGCATCGTTCGCGATTGCTGTCTCCCCGATTCGGGCGCCTTGCGGAATGCGCCGGTCGAGTGCCGCAATCAGTTCCTGCAGGTCGGTGACCGCCGCTGTGCGTCTCACCGCCATCGGCGCCCTGCAGGGTGGTGGTTTCGCGATCGCGAAACGTTCCACACTTCTCCGCATTTGGTGCACCGCCAATACGTATCGGCGTCCGGAATCTTTGCCGTCGTCACGATTGACGATGACTGGCACGCCGGACAGACCACGGGTGTCGTGCTGGCGGGAACTGACGTCGGGGGGAACGAATTCGGATATGCCACAGGCCCTCCGGAAACAGCTTTGAGTGAGGGCTGGGTGGCCGGGACGGCCGCAGGGCTCAATAAAGCAGTATTGAAGTATACGCTGCGCGAGGGACTCGAGCGGCAAAATCTGCAATTCGAGTGAAAAGGCCCTGTAAATACGAAGGACGCTCCCGCCGGGCTGCCCGCACAGCGGCCGTCAGGATGTCAGGCCCGGAAATGTCAGACCTGACGAGCAGCCTATCTCCGTCTTCTTTCGAAAGACTGGCTCGTCTGGAGAGTCATCGGGACTCCGCGTCGTCGATTGTTCACGTGGCAATCACTCACGCGATCGAGCCGGTCGCGATTACGTCGTTCGGGTACCGCTTACGACGGTCGAAAGCGTCGAAGGTCCATCAGGAGGTCATGCGTCGTTGTCGCCACATGTGATCTGCAGTTGAGAACTCAAACCACATCTCAGTTTGCGAGGAACGACGACCACTCGATCATCTGCCGGCCTGAGGGCATCGCTCAGGCGGAACGCCGATTGCGATCGCGAACGATCACACCGGCATGATGACCGTCGATGCTCTTAGTGTGTCAGCGCGCGCTAATACTCTCTTTACATCAGCGCAATACCGGCCCACACATTCGACAAGCGGAACACGGCAGCAGAAACCCTCTCCGCTCGCGGATCGTCGAACACTGTGAGCCAGCGTTCACTCGGGTGAAAGGAAGATGCATCGATGACCAAGAGCAGGTTCGTGTTGGCGTGTGTGTTGTGCGTCGGACTCAGCTCGTCGCTCCTCGCGAAGGACGACAACTCTCTCAGATTCGACGGCGGGATCGGCGTGCTCCCGGTGTCGAACGTCACGGTGAACCCTGACGGCAGCGTGACCGTCAGCCGGAACATCGTCCGCGGGGTGAACCCTCCCGGCCAGATCTGGATCATCGACGCGCTCAGGGCGGAGGTTCGTGGCGATGAGATCCGAGTGCGGGGCGATGGCCTGCTGCTCGGCGGCGGCAACAATATCGGCACCAACGCCAACCAGAGCGTGTTCGCCTCGCTGATCTGCGGGCAGGCGGCGCCGTTCACGGTGCACAGCACGTCGGCGGCAGGCGTCCCGCTCGACCCGAACGGCGATTTCCGCATCGACGACGTGCTCACGCCGGCGCCGCCGTTCGAGTGCGTCAACCCGGTTCTGCTGATTCGCAACCTGGGAGGCGCGTGGTTCGCCGCCGGGATCGTCAAGCGGGATGACGATAATTGAGCCTTATTGAATCCATGTAGTGTCCGCCTTCAGGCGGACCTCGCATTGTCCGGCTGAAGCCGGACACCACGACCTACACGAGCCGGTGCGCGGGCGAGAGGCTCGCGCACCGGAATCGCTTCGCTGCGGCCTAAGGGAGCGCGCGAATCTTGATATTCCGGAAGGCGATCGGGAATTGCTGGTACTGGAGCCTGAGGTTTCCTTCCGCGAATCGCGCGTCATGCACGTCGAGCGTCGTCTCGCCGTTCAAGACGACCACCAGGTGATCCCCCTCGGCGGTGATCTGAAACTGATTCCACTGATCCGGCTTGAAGCGGAAATCGCGATCGGTCTTGGCGGTTCCGACGATGGCGCCGGTGTTGTAGCCGGCGGGTTGCAGCTTCCAGATCTGCACCTCGTAGCCACCGCTTTCCTGCGGTGACCGGACGAACACGCCGCTGTTTGCGTCCTCGCCGCACTTGAACTCGATCGACAGCACGAAGTTCTTGTAGCCCTGGTCGGATGTCAGGTAGCCGACGGGCTCGCCGCACGGTGTCAGCGCGCCGTCGACGACCTCCCAATGAGAGGTGCCGGCCGGCGCCGCGGCACGCGCAGGCGCCGTCATACATGGCTTCGGATTGGAACCGATCTGCGCGAGGGCGCCAGGTGGCGGCGGTTGTGGCGCAGGCGCGGCGCGTCCTCCGCCCTGCGCAGGCGCCGAGGGATGCCATCCCGTCAACGTCCTGCCATCGAAGAGGAGCTGCCATCCCTGTGCCTTCTCGCTGGCCGTCAGGGTATTGCTGCTCTGGCCGAACACACAGACCGGCCAGAAGAGTGAGAACGCGATGAGCGAGGCCTGAGTTCTCTTCGTCACAGCCCCTCCATCAAGGCGTGCCGGCTAGGAAGCCGGCACCTTGCCCTGCGACTCGACCACCTGGCGCGCGAGGTAGTTCACGACCTTCGCGTTGCTCCGGACGTCGGTCAGGTACGCGGCACGCAGCAGCTGCGCCTTTCGTCCGCGCAGGGTCTCGGTGATGCGTTCGCGAACGCCCGGGGTGGTCAGGTCGCGCTGTCCGGCCGTCTCGTGTGCCGCGACGAGCACGATGGTGTGCACGCCGCCGACGGTCACGACGTTGACGCTGCCGGGCGCCTTGTTCAGCACGGCGTCGCGCAGCGGCGCTGGCGCCTGCTTCAGCCGCGACACCGGCACGAACCCGAGGTCGCCGCCGCGCGGCGCCGATTCCGGATCTTCCGAATAGCCCATCGCCAGCTCGCTGAACGATCCGCCCGCCTTCAGCCGCTCCGTGAGCATCTGAATTTTCGCCGCCGCCGCCTGCGGCGTCGTCGCATCGTCTCCCGTCCCGTTGCCGGTCTGCGGGTCGCGCGCCGGCGTCACCACGATCTGCGCGATGTGGTACGCCTCCTCGGCGAGGTTGAACTGCGCGCGATTGGCGTTGAAGAATTCGGTGACCTGCTCGGCGGTCACGTTGACCTTCGAGATGACCTCGCGATCGATCACCTTCTGCGCGAGCAGCTCGCGACGCAGCCCGTCGCGCATGTCCGCGGCGGTGAGATTGCGGCGGGTCAGCTCCTGCTCGTAGGCCTGGTCGCCGAGGTTCTTCTTCGCGTCGGTGTACGCGGTTTCGACCTCGGTGTCCGGGAGCTCGATCTTGAGCTCGCGCGCCTTCGCCATCAGGATGTCCTGCACGATCAGGTCGTTGAGGAGCGACAGCTTGGCGGTCAGCGTCTCCTCGTCCGACAACGGCTGCGACTGATCGCGCGTCCGGCGGTAGGCCTTCTCGACGTCCGCGCGTCCGATCGACCGGCCATCGACCACGGCCCACGTGTCGGCGGCGACCGGCGCCGCGGCGGGCGTCGACGGCGTCGAGCGGCATGCGACGGCCAGCGCAATCGCGGCCGACGCGATCGCGAGGGTTTGATACCGGTTGAAGATCAGCTTTCCCGCGTCAGACATATACGGGGAGCGTACTGCGGATCGAGGCGAAAAACATCAGGCTGGCGAAATATCCGCGGCCGGCCGCGAACCGGCCGACGCCGGCTGACGCGCGCGACGTTCTACGGCACCAGGCGCATCGGATGGATGCTGGTGGAACTGGACGGATCGACATCGGGGTCGCCGTTGCCCACCGGACGTGAATAGGCAATCGCCGCCGCGGCGCGCTCTCGTGCGGAGGGCAGCAGATCGCAGGTTGCCGACGTGCCGAACATCACGTCCGAGACCGAATCGGTGTGCCAGAAACCCATGGCGTGCCCGATCTCGTGGCGCACCGTGCGCGGCCGGATGCGCGCGGCGCCATCGCAGCCGCAGGCCGTTGCCGTCGGCACGAAGAGCTCGATCTGGCCGCCGCTCAGCCCGATGTCGGCGCGGCCGCAGACGCGGTCGCTGCCGACAACGCCGGGCCACTTGATCGTCAGCCAGCCCGATTGTCCGGTTCGCGTATCAGTGCCGCGCACGATCGACGCGGGGGAGAAACCGCTCCACTGCGGTATCGCCTCGCGGATCGCCGCCTCGGTCGTGTCGAGCATCGCGGCGTCGATGTTGCCGCCGTCCTCGCGCACCGTGCGCAGGTAGACGTTCGGCGCGCTGGTCCAGCGCCGCAGCCGCTGCAGGCTCGCCGGCGTCTCGAAACCGTTCCGCACCAGCTGACGATAGAAAGCCAGATCGAACCCCGTGGTGCTGATCGCGTCGATGACGCCGACCGATCGCGTCGCGTCAGCGGCGACCGTGACCGTTCGCGGCACGATGGCCGTTCCCGTGAAGGCCAGCTGCAGCGTTGCGGTGGCCGTTGTCTCGAACGTGAAGTCGCCCGTCCCGTCGGTCATGACGGGATGACCGGGCGCCTCGAGCGTCACGCCGCCGAGCGGCTGACCTCCGTTGGTGGCGCGGACCGAACCGCTGAGCGTGATCGCGCTCGTCGACGAACGCGGGCCGACACCGTCCGGCCTCATCGGATTGGCCTTGTCGGATGCGCACGCAACGGCAGAGGCCGCGACCGCAGCACAGCAGATCACGAAAATGGAACGCATCACACCGCTTCCAGGCAGTCGAGGGGAGGCCTTCCTCTTATCGGCGCCTGGCCGGTGGGACTTGAGTGGGGGTCCGGCCGAAAGCCGGAGCACGACGACCGAGGACGACCTATCGCTTCGGCAGGTGCTTCTGCAGCGCGTCGCGCCACGGCGCCATCGACGCCGGGCCGTCCGCCAGCGCCACCGCTGCGCTCGTCGTCAACGCCTGCTGGGTGCCGTAGAAGCGCTGGTTCGCGATCGGGTCGGACTGCATGCGCCCGCCGGTGAGCGCAACCCCGCCCAACGCGCCGCCGGTTCGGGCGTAGGTGAAAATCTCTGCGCGGCGCTGTGCGTCGGTCCAGGCCTGCGCGTCGGCGCTCGTCGGGCCGGGTGCAATCGCGGTGTTCGCGTCGATCGCGAGCTCCGGCCGCATCAGGCTCTCGAGCGCCCGCTTGCTGACGATGACCCACACCAGGTCGCCGCTTTCCGGCACGGTCTCGCCGGTGACGTTGATGAATGCCGGCGGCGACCAGGTGGCGCCGCTGCCGCGGACGCTGAGGATCCCGCGGGCGTCAACCGCCTGCATCCGCGCCGTGCGCTTCGTGTTCGGCCCCTGGCCGCTCCGCTCGGGGACGCGCGGCATCTCGGGAAACACCGCCATCGCTTCAGCCTTGTCGAGCACCGCGCGCGGGATGCTCTTATCTGACGACGTGACGGCCGGCACCACCTCGGCCGCGGCGGCGATCCGCAGCGCATCGATATCCTGCCGCCTGCCCGGCGCCTGCCCGGCCTGCGCCAATCGCTCCTCGATGCAGAGGGCGATGAGCACTGCGCTGGCAGCGACGGTCAGCCTTGTCTTCACGCTGCGCATACGGTTACTCCTCAGCGTAATTGTCGCGCAGATCACCTCGTTTGCCAGTGGAAGGCTGCGCGAAACGACACAGGAAATCTCGGTGCTGATGGGCCGGCTTTTACTGCAGGCCGCGGTTCGCGAACGCTGTACGGACCTGTGATGCGACACGGCGCCCGTAGAGGTTGTTCGCGACTGCCACGGTCGTTGCCGCCAACTCCCTCATGGTCGTGCCCGCAAAGCCGAATTGCGCCTCGAGAATCAGCGTGTCCGCCTTGACGTTGCCGACCGCCTGCCTGATATCCCAGAGTGCCCGCGACCAGATCAGGCCGTCGTGGTGCACCTCGCCGTTCAGATCCGCGGGATAGCGCAGGTTCGTGTCGACGCGCCGGAGACAGTGAGGCGCCGATGATGTGTACGACACGGAGTCCCAGTCGGCGACGCACGCGGGATCGGAGGTGGGTGCGATCACGTTGCCGACGGTGACCGCCCAGTAGTCGCCAAAGCCTTCGCTGATCGCGCTGGCCTCGGTGGAGGCGAATGCGAAGCCCTGCGAGAAGTGGATCGCGTGGCCGTATTCATGGAGGATGACCTCCGCGTCCTCGGCATCGTCCACGCCGCCCTTGCCGAAGCGCAGTTCGTCCTTGTGCGTGGTCGCGAACGAGTTGTCGACACCCCATTGGTTGATGCGGACGTTCTGCGACTTCCGGTTGACCGGTCGCCTGGAGGTGCCGAAGCCGAGCCTCTGGATGTACTTCTGCGCTTCGGTAATCCAGTAATAGGCCATCACCTGCTCGAAGCGATCGTCGTCCCGGCGGTAGCGGAACTCGTTGGACGGCGAATAGGCGCGGTCGCCGGTTTCGCTGACCACCTGCGCCCAGGCGCCGACGAGGAAGCCGCTGCCATCCAGATTCGTCAGGATCACGTCGTGATAGGCGGCCGTGAGCGCCGCATAGTCGGCGTCCTTCTGATCGGTCAGCGTTTGGTCGCCGAGGTCGGCGACCGGATTCGGCTGGAACACCGTGCCGACTCCGAGGGGCGAGCCAGCAGGCGGCTTGCCGGCCGCGAAGGTCACCAGCGACAACGCGACGATCGTGAGCGCGGCCAACGCCGAGATGCGCCGGGCAGGGGCCATGGGATCCTCCCTCAGTGTTGATGAAGAGCGCGAGTGTAGCAGAAGGGTGTCCGGCGCGAGCCATGCCGCCTGGCGACGCAGCTAGCGCCGCGTGACCACGACCGTCGCGCGGTAATCGTCCGGCGCGATCGCGGCGCCTTCCTTCGGATACGGCTTCACATCCTCGAGCCGTACGACGAACCCGTCGG
>Ga0207701_10003677_pt1 | contig 15690 bp, 12 predicted proteins | sample KBSSwiSSwithPhiX_FD_184294 | JGI IMG/M metagenome (GOLD analysis project Ga0207701, IMG submission 184294) | Switchgrass rhizosphere bulk soil microbial communities from Kellogg Biological Station, Michigan, USA, with PhiX - S5 (SPAdes) (version 2) | ecosystem: Environmental > Terrestrial >... | reverse complement strand
GACCGATGTAGCTCAGGTCGCTGCGCGTGCTCGATGCGAACAGGTTGCCCGAATCGCCGCGGAAGACCTGACCGGTCGCCTCCATGAAGAACCATGGATTGGGAATCAGCCGCGCTACCGACACACCCGCATCGTTGATGCCGTCTTCACCGTTCACGAGGTTGTTGGTGACGAGCGGCCGGTCGGTCCAGGGCATGACGTGGTTGTGCAGCGTGTTGACCTTGCCGAACGCTGCCCGCATCTTGCCGACCTTCGCGAGCAGGCCGCCGGGCAGCGTCGGAAACGTGATGAAGCCCTCCTCGAGGTCGACGCCCTCTTCTCCGAACGAGAGGAAGAAGTCAGCGCGCGCATAGGGATCGACGACCGCCTGGAACGACGCCTCGGACTCGTGCATCTCGAAGGCGCGGCCAGGGTTCACCGGGTTGTGGCCGGCGGCCGCGAGAAAGTCTCCGATGACGGCGATATCGGGATTGAAGATCTTCGAGCTTGCCGAGGCGCCGCCATAGACCGGCAATGACCCTGACGGTCCGCCGGCGCCCTCGGCGCCGGTCGGTACCTGTGCGGTCTGCGCCGGTTGCCCCGGCGCGGCGGCCGCAGGCGCAGCGGCATTCGGGCTCGCGGCCCCCTCGGACGCCGCCAGCTTCGCCTCGAGGGCGGCAAGCCGATCGTTGTATTGCTTCTGCAGTGCCTCGAAATCCTGCCGCAGCCGTGTGATGTCCTGTCGCAGCGACTGCGTGTCGCCTGCCTGGCCTGCCTGGGCGAACGCAGGCCGACAGTCGACGAGCGCGACAACGACGAGGCATCCGATCAGCCACCTGGTGGTCCGCATGACGCTCCCCCGAATCGAAATGAATCAAGCCGCAGCGTCCACGTGACCATGCCACGAAGGCATCACGCCGGTGATCGGCCGTCCTGCCGGATCGGCGTCACGCGAATGACGTTTCAGCTGCGAAGGATGGGGAGAGTTACGCCGGAGGCGCGCGGGCCGGAATGTTCGGGGTGAGAATCAGCAGCCGCGGCGCGAACGCCGCGAGGGACGTTCGCTCGACCGCTACTGCACCGAGGTGCACGAGCACGACGGCACCGGGATCGAACCTGAGCGACCGCAGCCAGTGACAGACCGCGCATTGATCGGTGCTTGCGCGATCGGTGGGCGGACACACCTGGGCGTTGGTGCCATGGTGCGAGTGCCCGCTCGACGGCACGCGGTAGTCGGCCGCGTGGCCGGAACCGGTCGTGCCGAGGACGATGAAGACGATCAGCGTCACGGCAAGAGCCCGTGAGCGCCGGCGCAGCATCATGCGTTGCAGCGTACGGAGTGTTCGCCCTCGAAGTCAAGCGAAGGGCGAAGCTTAGGACAAATTCAGGAAACAGGAATCAGGAATCAGGAAACAGTGCTGGGCCAGGAATCAGGGGCCGAGTAAGCAGGGGCAGTCGGGGGCCAAGCTGGCCGGGGCCCCTGTCCCGCCGTAGCGCGGCGCGCGAAGGCGGATTGGCCCCGGCGAACAAGGGATCAGGGCATCAGTCCGGGTTTGGCATCTCCGCACTCTTGATCACGAGGGTGTCGACGGGACCTCGCTTCGCTTCGAGCTTCAGGCCGAGCTGCTCCTGCAGCGCCGCAAAGACGGAGGGCGCATCGGGATCGACCGGTGGCAGCGGCGGTGCGCCCGGCGGCGGCGTGGGCGGTCCGCCACCACGGAGCCCGCCGAAGTCGGGCTGGAAGTCGACGGTGAATTCGAAGTTGCCCGTCAGTCCGGTCTTGTCGATCACCGGACGACCGACGCGATTCGAGAGCGCCCGGGCCAACTGGGTCATCGAACTACTGCCACCAGCGATGTTGCCGGGGCCCATCATCAGTCCGCACGGCGGCGCCTTACCCGGTTGCGGCGGAGGCGGTGGCGCACCACCCGCCCTCGCAGCCGCGAACATCGCCGCGCAGTCGGTGTCCGACACCTTGAGCGCCGGACCGAGCTTGCCATCGGCGCGCGCGAGTTGCAGCTCGTAGACCGGCGCCTCTTTGGTCGTTCGCTCGATCACGAGCTTGAAGCGATCGGCGAGCAGATTGCGCACCATGTAACTGACGGGCCCGACCTCACCGAGCGGCAGCGGCGCGTTCACCTGGCTGTCGGGGATCTTGGCGTTGACGTCGTAACGCTCGGAGTCGAGCCAGCTGGGTCCGCCCTCGACCTGAAAGCGCTGCACGCCATAGGCAAAGATGATCATCTGGCGAACCGGCATGTTCGTCGCGACGAAGCGAGACAGCTGAACGCCAATCTGGATCGCGCCGTCGCCCGACTTGTTCGGCTTCACCGAGGCCACGTCGAACGTCAGCGTGGCCGCGTCCGCCGGCGCCACGGTGCTCTGTCTCGCGGCAGCAGGCGCCGCACTCCTCACTGCGCCGAAGACGGCGTCGTGGAGTCGGCGGACTTGGTAACTGGGGACGTGGGCCACCGCTCGTTGCAATACATCGAGGAGCGAGTAACTGTGCAGTTCCTTCCCTCGGAGCAGCGAGGGCGCGCTGCCGCCGCCGACGGCCTTCGTCTGCGGCGCCGTCTCCTGCAAGGTGCCGGCGAACACCGGACCGAACAGCAGCAGCAGCGCGGCGCACGTCAGGAGCAGCTTGCGCCTGAGCGTCAGGAACCTCGTCACACGGCTATCCATGATCTGCTCGATCCGGCGCGTGAGATCGGCGCCGGTCACCCCGGCCACGCACACGAGCGGCGACTCGATGTGGAACTCACACGTCTTCAGAATGCTTTCTGCGTAGGTCTCTGGATCGCTGCCAAGCTGCAGGACCGCCTCGTCGCAGGCGCGTTCGCGCTCGTCGACCAGCTTCGCACCGAGCCACCAGACCAGCGGATGGAACCAGAACACCGCCTCGACCACCATGTGCACGGCGGCCTTGAGGTTGTCATGCCGACGGACGTGTGAGAGCTCGTGCGCGAGCACGGCCTCGATCTGCGCCTCGTCCAGACGCGCCGAGATGGCGCCCGGCCAGAGCAGCACTGGTCGCAGAACGCCGAAGACACCGGGCTCCAGTGCGGACGCCGTCACCATGATCGGCACCGGCCGCCGGCGATCCGCGCGAGCCTCGAGCGCACGCAGCATCGCCACCTCACGGCCGTCGACGGCCGGCACAGCCACTGCGGCAATTGCGCGCAGGCGACGCCAGCGCACGTACCACGTGGCGGCGGTCGCCAGCGCGCCAATCATCCACACAACGGCCAGCATCGACGGAAGCATGGCGAGCACGTCGATCCCGGCTGCACTGGGGGTAGACGCGGCGGGCAGGGCCAGCACACCGTCCGAGAACGGCTCCGCAATCGCTCCCGCCGCCGGCGGCAGCGCGAACGCCGGTATCGTGATGCTCGCCGCCGGCACCGCGAGCCGCCGCCCCAATTCCACCAGCAGCGCGAAGGGCACGGCGAACTTCAGCGACGCCACCAGCCAGAGCCAGTGCCGCACGTGCGCGCGGTTGTGGCGCAGGAGTGCCGCGAACGCGGCGCACACGGCCAGCACCAGCGTCGACTGCCAGAGATGATTGGCAATCGGCTGGAACGCATCCCAGGTGAGCGGCACGAAAGGCGTCATCGCCCTTTCTCCTTTCGTCCGAGCTGCCGGAGCGTGCGCTCGGCTTCCTTGACGTCCTCGAGCGTCAGATTGCCCGAATCGATCAGGTGTGCCATGACCGGCTGGCTGCTGCCGCCGAAGAACGAGAGCAGATCGTCAATCAGGCGCCGGTGCGCCGTCGCTCGGGTGACCGCCGCTTCGAAGATATGGGCATTCCCCACCTTCTTCACCCGGCGCACGGCCTTCTTCGCTTCCAGCCGGTAGACCATCGTCTGCACGGTGGTATAGGCGGGGCGATCCTTCTCGGGAAACGACTCCTGGATCTCGCGCACGGACACGGCGCCGAGGCTCCAGAGCGCCTCCATGATCTGCATTTCCAGGCGGGTCAGTTTGGGTATGGCCACGTCATCTCCTATCGACGTAGCTAGATCTACTACATGCGTAGTCGTATTGCAAGCACCGGGGAGCTTTCCTTCGTGAACTTCGTGTTGGCGCAGGCCTTCGTGGTCTCGAAGGCGCGCCTTTTTCAGAGCGCCTTCTCGTCGTGGACGATCTTCCCGGCCACGACGGTCATCACCGATCGCGTCTTCCGCAGATCCGCGTCCGGCACGGCGAAGTAGTCCTGACTCAGGACGGCGAGATCGGCCAGCTTTCCGGTCTCGATCGTTCCCAGGCGATCCTCCTCGCGCAGGAACCAGCCGTTGTTGGCCGTGTACAGTTTCAGCACTTCCTCACGCTTGATCTGCTGGCCGGCGTTGATCACGTCGCCGCGCGCGTTCATGCCGGTCACCGCGTAGTACATGTGAATCCACGGATTCATCGGTGCGATCTGCATGCCGTCCGAGCTCATGCCGACGTGAATGCCGTTGTCGACGATCATGCGGAACGGCGGGCCGGCGGCAGCGCCCTGCCGCGAGGTGCCGGCCAGATACTGCCACCCGGTCAGCGACAGGCCGCCGCCGATCGCCTTCAACCGGTTCACCCACGGTTCGGTGATGAGCGGGACGTGCGCGACGACCCAGCGCAGATCGGTGATTGGCGTCTCGGCATGCGCCGCTTCGTATGCCTGGATCTCCTGCTGGAAATCGGTCGCCGAGAGCGAATGCACCTCGGCGCGCCAACCGGCCCGGGCGATGCGCTTCGCCGCTTCGACCATCGGGCTGTTCGGCCCGCCGCCGCCGGCGATGAACTCGCCGATGCCGCCGGTGCGCACCATGTCGTCGCCGAAAAACTTGAACGAATTGCGCAGCCGCTCGGTCAGCGTGGTCAGCTCCGCGGTCGCATCCTGGTGGAGGAAGTTGACGCGGAGGCGCGCCGGCAGGCGTCCCTCCCCGTGTAGCGCAATGAAGGGCGCGCTCATCGAGTAGTTGTCCTCGTGCGCGGCGCCATCGCTCGGCATGTTCGTCGCCTGGAACGCGCCCTGATCGAGATGCGTCGTCACGCCGAGACTGAGGCCGTAGTTCATCGCGTCGAGCGCACCGCGCTTGCGCTCGGCGGGATTGAGCAGCGCCTGCCGCAGCGCCAGCGTCGCGCGTCCGGTCCCCGGCGCGCCGTTCGCGATCGAGCCATCGTCGCCGACCGGAATCGGCGGCGTCTGCTTCTCGAAGAACGCTTTGCCCATCGTGTTGGTACATGACGGCCCGAAGAACGACTCGGAGATGTAGACCGGGTTGTTCGGGGCGGCGGCGTCGAGCTCGGCGCGCGTCGGGAATCGCGGCATCTGGCCCGGCGGCACCAGATGATTGCGATGGAACCCGCCGATGGTCGTGATCCAGGCACCCGGGGGCGCCGTCTTCACACGCGCGGCGATGGTTGCCTGGACGTCGGCGATCGACGCCGCATTCTCGAGCGGCGTGTGATAGCCCGGCCGATTCCCCATCAGGACGATGTGATTGTGATTGTCGATGATGCCGGGGACGACCGTGCGTCCGCGCAGATCGATGATGCGCAGCCCCGCAGCCGCGCGCGGCGCCGTACCGCCGACGCGCGTGAAGCGTCCGTTGCGCATCGAGACCGTGGTGACGATGGTGTTCTTCGCATCCATCGTGTGGATGCGGCCATTGACGAAGACCAGCTCCTCGTCGGCGGCCGGCGTCTGGGCGGCGGCCGCCGCGCGCCCCTGTGCCTCGGCGGCGGGCGCGCCTGGCCCGCCGAGGGTGGCGGCACCACCAATCGCGGCGGCGATGCCGGCAGTCACCCCTCCGCCAATGAGCTCGCGCCGCGAAATCCCTTTGTGTTCGTCAGACATCGATCGGTCGCTCCGTGGAGGCTCGGGCGCATCGCCCGTCGCGTGTGGAGCGTGATTATATCGGGTGATCGACTCGAGACCACGAAGGCCACGCCTCAGCGCCTCGGTGTCGTGAATTCCGTACCTCGTGGCCTCAGCGCCTCGGTGTCGTAAGCCCTCTGCTCTTCACTTGGCCGTCGCCCGCTGCCGTACGAGGTCGGTGATGACTTCGTCGTAATACGGCTTGTCCTTGAGGCTGGCACGGGACGCCGGGAAGTAGGCCAGCGCGATGCCGACGACGTCGGCATTCAAGTCGGTCAGCGACACGGTGACCCGCTCGCCGCCCGAGAGGCGCGTGTTGTCGATCATCGGAAAGTCGAACAGCCCGACCTGAAAATTCGTGTCGATCTCCTTCCTGGCGACGAGATCCAGCGCCACGTCCTTGCACTCGGCTTCGGTGAGCGGCTGCGACACGACGAGGTTGACCTTCACTTCATGCGCGCCCTCCTCGTACCCGACCGGATCGAGGGTGAACTGGCGGTAGCGCCGCGAACCGTCGGTGGCCTGCATCGACAGGCACAGGCGCGACACCCCTTCGCCCGGCGGGACCTGCGGATCGGTGAGCGCACGCGGGCCGAAGCCCATGAGGTGCCCGGTCAGGTCTTTGATCTTGCTCGGGACGGTGAAACCCTTCTCGAAGCTGCCGACGTCGGAGACGGTGGTGAGCTGATGCTCGATCACCTGCTGCGCGACCGACTCCAGTCTCGCGCGCAGCTCCGCGTTCGTCTTCCGCTCTTCGAGCGCGATGCGCCGCTGCACGTCCCTGAACAGCGGGGCGATATCCAGGGAGTCGTTGAAGTTGGAGGCGAGCAACTCGAGGCTGAGGATCTGCTGCCGAATCACTTCCTCCGAGGTCACCTTCATCCCCGGCTCCTTCGACATGAAGGTCGCCAGGATCGAATTGAACATGTCCTTGCGCAGGTTGCTGTCGGCCTCCTCGCGCCGCCCCATCATCTCGGCGTAGAGCCGCTTGTTGGTGTCGTCCTGCTGCCGTTCGTTGAGCGACGAGTTGAACCAGTAGCCGAGCACCAGCGTGACCAGCGGCAGCGCCAGCACCTTGGCCAGCTCGAGCAGCGTCACGCGGATACTGACGTGGACCTTCTGCGCGGGCGCCGCGGCGGCGGCCGCGGGAACCGGCGTCTCGTTGTCCTGGGCGTCGCTCATGACCGCCGCTTCAGCTCGAACTTGCCGTCGGGCAGCTTCACCAGCTCGAAGTTGTAGACCGATGGATTCGGGGTCGAGAACACCATGGCCGACGGCTTCCCTTCATACGACGGCAAGGTCAGCGTGCATTGGCCCTGTTGCGACACGTTGATGCGGTATGCACCATCGGCCGCCGTCTTCGCGCTCACCGCCTCATTGCTGCCGCACTTGATGTCCACCGCGACGTCCTTGACGCCCTTGCCCTCCGCGACGATGGTGCCGTAGATCTGGCCGGCGGAGAGCACCGCGGGCGCGAGCAGGGCGATTGTCGTGACGAGGCCGGTTGTGATCGATCGCATGACCATTCCTCCCGACGCGGCGCGGCAGGCGCCCGGCAGCGTCGAATCCATTCTACGGGATCGATCTCCGTCTCATGACAGCTGCCGGCCATCATTCGACGGACACCGCCGATGACACAGGCGCCACGGCTCCGACCCCATCCTCACAGGGCGAGGCAGGCGAGACGCTCGCGCCCGGCCTCCCTGCTATGATGGCCGCTCGTCGGCGCCATACCGGCGTAGTGATCCCAGCGGACCAGCGCGGAGGAGAAGTCGTGACACTACCGATTACGCGGCGTGAAACGCTCAAGCGGGGATTGTCCGTTGCCGCCGGCCTGGCGCTGCTCCACGAGTGGGCGCTCCCGGCATTCGCGCAGGGGGATGTCGACGTTCCGTTCACCGACATCCCTGCCACCTTCAACCCGACTCCGGCCACCGGCGCCCGGCGCATGCTCGATCTCCGCAAGGTGGACGGGCTCATCACGCCCGCCGACCAGTTCTTCTTCATCCAGCATTTCGATCGCCCCGAAATCGACGGGGCCAGGCACCGCGTCAAGCTGACGGGACTGGTGCGCAAGCCGACGGAGCTCTCGCTCGCCGAGCTGCAATCGATGTCGTCGATCGATCTGGTCAACGGCTACGAGTGTTCCGGCAACAGTGCCGGCGCGATGCAGGGTCTGTCGTCGAACGGCCGCTTCACCGGTGTGCGCCTGCGCGACGTGCTGCGCCGCGTCGGGGTCGATGACCGCGCGCGCGAGGTCGTCTTCTTCGGTGCCGACCGTGGCACTGAAGATGTCGTCTTCCGGCAGAACACCTTGAAGCTGCAGCAGCAGTTCGCACGCAGCATCACGCTCGAACACGCGATGAAGCCGGAGCCGCTGCTCGCCTGGGCGCTGAACGGCCAGCCGCTGCATCGCGACAACGGCGCGCCGCTGCGGCTCATCATGCCGGGCTGGTACGGCGTCGCGAACGTGAAATGGCTCTCCGAGATCCGGCTGCAGGAAGAACGGTTCCTCGGCAACTACCAGGCGCGCTGGTATCGGACGGTGCGCGCCATCGGCGGGACAGGCGAGCTGACCGATCCGGCAACGCAGTTCGTCGAGAGCGAAGTGACCCGGCTGAATCTGAAATCGGTGATCGCACGCGTGCGCAAGGCCGGCGACACGAACGAAGTGATCGGGTTCGTGCTCAACGACGGGACGCCGCTGCGCTCGGTCGAAGTCAAGGTGGACGACGGCGCCTGGCAGCCGGCGACCCTCGACCCGGCGAACACGAAGTTCTCGTGGAAGCTGTTCCGCTATCAGTGGCGGAACGCGACGCCCGGAGACCACACGCTGGTCTCACGGGCCACCGACGTCAACGGCGTCGTGCAGCCGACGACCGCGGAGCTGTCGCGCAAGAAGACCTTCCTCGAGGACAACGCGCAGTTTCCGCGGAAGGTCAGGATCGCGTAGCCACGATGCGTCATCCCAGCGGCATTCCCGACGCCATCGTCCGCAAGGTCGTGGCGCGACGCGGGCGGCTGCATGCGTTCGAGACCATCGACCCGACGACCACGGCGCTGGTCGTGATCGACCTCGATGTCGCGACGGTCCGCAACGATGCCGCATGCGCGGCCATGATCGCGCGCGTCAACGACCTCGCCGCCACGGTTCGTGACACCGGAGGGGTGGTGGCGTGGGTCCTGTCGCGCATGGACGTCATGCCGCGGCACTTCAGGGCAATCCTGGGAGACGCGCTCGCCGAGCGCTATTTCAACGACGGGCACGCCGGTGGCGGCGGCACGACGCTGTGGCCGGAACTGGAGCGCGGCACGCGCGATGTCCTGGCCGTGAAGTCCGGCGCCAGCGCGTTCTTCCCCGGCAAGTGCGATCTGAAAGCGCAGCTCGACGCGCGCGGCGTCGACACCATCATCGTGGCCGGCGCCGTGACGAACATCTGCTGCGAATCGAGTGCGCGCGATGCGGCGGAGCTCGAGTACCAGGTGATCATGGCCTCGGACGCGCTCGCCGGCCACGCGCATGGACTGCACGAAGCGTCGCTGTCGACGTTCTATCGCATCTTCGGAGATGTCCGTACGAGCCACGAGATCGTCGCGCTCCTGCGGGCCAGCGAGCGCCGACAGCCGAAGGTGATTGCCGCGGGAGCCTGACTGTGGCCGCGCCGCGACGCGGTGCGGAAATTTCCCCCTGCGGCGAAGAATTCCGCGTCGCTGTTCGGCGTCCGAGCGAACCCTCCACCAGTCTGCACACGATCAGGTCAGTGCGGTGCGGCGCGGCCTTTGCCGTTCGGCCCTCCAGTCACCGATCGACCCTCGACGCGAACGGCCGTCGATCGGTGCCGGAGGACGTTATGACACGCACATCTGCAGCTCTGGCCATCTCTCTCGCGGCGGCCGCATGGGGATGCACGACTCCCGATCCGCCGAGCACACCGGTGGCCGCGATCACCCCAACGCTGTCGGCGACATCGGAAGACGTGCCGGCGACGATCACCAAGCTCGAACGGGAGTGGAGCACGGCCATCGTGAACAAGGACGCGATCGCTATCGAGCGGCTGCTGGCGTCGGATTTCGTCGGCACGACCAACGATGTGCGCTACACGCGCGACGATGCCATCGTCGACGTGAAGACCGGGACACACGAAGCGCTCACCCTCGACGACCTCGAAGTGCGCGTCTACGGCGACACGGCGATCACCACGTTCGAGCAGACGGAGAAGAGCCATCACGGGAAGGCCGACTTCAGCGGCCATTACCTCTTCACCAACGTCTGGGTGAAGAAGGACGGCGCCTGGCACGCGGTCGCGTCGCACGGGGCGCGCATCCGCTGATGTGGGGTCCGGCTTCAGCCGGACCTGCGCCATCGTGACTCCTGGCTACCGGCCGCCGGTTGCCTGTCTTCGTTCTTCGGTGCGCGCTGCGCTCAGCATGCCGCGCATGCCCTCGTTGCCCTCGTGGCAGGCGTACTCGACGAGCGGCTGCGATTCGTCGCGGGTGAGGAACATGCCGAAGCTCCACGGCTTCGTCCAGGTGCGCGGGTCGTCTAAGGTGATCGACCAGTCGATGCCGCCCTTGACCGGCTTGAATCGCTCGGTGGTTTTGAGCGACTCCGACGCCCCGTTGTACGCCGACTTCTCGAGGAAGTTCGTCGTCTCCACGACGAGGGTATCGCCGTCCCAGCGTCCGCGCGGGTCACCCATGTACGTGCGGATGGCGGCCGGCATGTGCGGGCGATCGTCGAGCGGAATCATACGGGTCTCGTGGACCATCTCGTAGCGGACGGCGACGAACCCGGGGCCCTGCGTGATGTCGTAGGAATTGCCGTAGATGGCCGGCATCATCGAGCCGGGCAGGCCGCGGGTGATGCAGCGGACATAGAGAGTGAAGTCCTGCGGGCCATCGAACGGGCCGGTGTTGTAGCCGTCGCCGCCGCGTCGCGCCGCGCGCGCGGCGGCCGTGCGCGTTCTCGCCTCGTCTGTCGTCGGAGGGATGGCGCCGTCCGGCTCGAGCACCATCCAGGCGCGGCTGTTCTTCGCGTTGAAGTTCTCGTACCAATGCGACGGCCCGGCGCCGGTGTCGTTGTCGGCACTCCCGCCGATCGTCTCCGCCGTCGCCTCCGTCCGCTTGTTGCGCTGGGCGATGAGCGCCGCCAGTTCCTCGGGCTTGACGTCCTGCAGAGAGCGGCCGGCGAGCTCGCGCGGCCGTGCCATCGGAATACCGCTCTCGTTGCTGTTGCTGTACGTCCCCTGGAGATCGGGATCACCCCAGGGCGTTCGCGGAGCGGCACTGCGGCTGGCAGCGACACCGGCATGGCTGCCCGATTGGGCTATGACGCCGAAAGAAAGGGCAATCAGCACCGCGACGACCAGCGGCACGAGGGCGAGGTGATGCAGAGACAGACGCCTCATCGAAAATCTCCTCGTTCGCTGGAAGCTTAGCATTCCCGGCGGCTGGGAACCGGACCCGGGGACCGATCTTGTGACGGACCGCTTCTAATGTTCTACTTGCGCGCACTGATCGCGACGCCGAACTCATCCTGAGACCGAGGAATCGAACATGACGAGCCGTTTGACCCGAGCATTGATGCTGGCGCTGGCCGCCAGCGTGGCGCCTCTTCTCGCGCAGGCCCCGCAGGCGCCACCCGCTCCGCCGGCGACGCCGCAGGCCGGACCGCAGGGACCGCCGGGAGGCCCTCCCGGCGGTGGACGCGGGGGCCCGGGCGGTGGTCGTGGAGCGCCGTTCGTCCCCTCGGGTCCCGGGCGGAGCAACAATCCGTTCGAGACGCCGCTCGCGCCGAACGAAGGCGTGATCACCGTGAAGTTCAGCGAGTTCGCGACCGTTCCCGACGCCAACAACGCCGCGCCGCGCATGAACCTGATCCTCGACGAGCCGGGGACGAAGCGGCTCTTCGTCAACACGATGACCGGCATGCTCTACGCTGTCAGCTACGACGGCAAGAGCGTGACGCCGTACCTGGATGTCAACGATCCGAAATGGGCGACGCCGGTACAGGCGGCCAATAGCGAGCAGGGCTTCCAGAGCTTTGCGTTCCACCCGCAGTTCGCGCAGACCGGCTCACCCGGCTACGGGAAGTTCTACACCTGGGTCGACACGACGAATCAGACGCCAACGCCGGACTTCCTGCCGTCCGGACCGCAACGGTCGCACCACGAGATCCTGCTCGAGTGGACGGCCAAGGATCCGAAGGCCGCTGCCTTCGACGGCGGCGCACCGCGCGAGTTGTTCCGCGTCGCGCATCCGTACGCCAATCACAACGGCGGACAGATCGCCTTCAATCCGCTGGCGCGGCCGAACACGCCGGAGTTCGGCCTCCTCTATATCGGCTCCGCCGATGGCGGCAGCGGCGGCGATCCGCAGAACCACGCGCAGGATCTCAAATCGATCTTCGGCAAGATTCTGCGCATCGACCCGCTCGGCAAGAACAGCAAGAACGGCAAGTACGGCATTCCGGCGTCGAATCCGTTCGTGAAGAATCCTGACGCGCTCGGCGAAATCTACTCGTACGGCCATCGCAACCCGCAGCGCTTCTCGTGGGATCCGAAGAACGGCAACATGTTCGAAGCGGAGATCGGGCAGAACATCAACGAGGAGATCAATCAGATCGTCGCCGGCGGCAACTACGGCTGGAACATCTGGGAAGGCAGCTTCAAGTACTTCAACCGCGAAGTCAGCACCGAGGAGCAGCGCAGCGATCCGAAGATGATCTATCCGATCGCCGAATTCGACCACACCGACCCGACCTGGCAGCGTCTCGCCGCGGCGACGGGCATCTATGCGTATCGCGACAAAGCAGTGCCGCAGCTGACCAATCTGCTGATCTTCGGCGATAACCCGAGCGGCGAGATCTTCTACGTCAACGCCGACAACCTGCCGAAGGGCGGACAGAGCTTCCACCGCATTCTGTTCAATGACAAGGGCGAAACGAAGACGCTGCTGCAGTTGATCAAGGACAAGAACACCGCGCAGGGAAAGACGCCGGCGACGCGCGCCGACTTGCGGATGGGCATGGGGCCGAACGGCCAGCTGTTCATCCTCAACAAGCGCGACGGCGTCATCCGCCTGATCACGCCGTAGCAGAACGGGCCGGGTCCAAGGGGACCCGGCCTACTGAGCCCGCAGCGCCGCGACCGGATCCACCCGTGACGCGCGGGTGGCCGGCACGGCAGCCGCCGCGAGCGTCGCCGCCGCCAGACCGAGCGAGGCAAAGACATACGCGGCGGCGTCGAATGTCTCTATTCCGTACACCAACGAGGTCATCGACCCGCGCAGCAGCAGCGCTCCGCCCAACCCTGCCGCCAGCCCGATCGCCACGAGACGGGCGCCCTGACCGACGATCAACGTGCGGACATCGGGCGTCGTCGCCCCGAACGCCATGCGGACGCCGATCTCCGGTATCCGTTGCGTGACGAGGGCCGCCAGCACGCCATAGACGCCGACGATCGCAAGCGTGAGCGCGAGCAGCGAGAACAGCCCCATCAGTCGCATGACGAACAGTCGTGGCGCCATCGCACGGTCGATCCGGGCCTGAAGCGGCTCGACACCGTCGAACGGCTGGTGCGGGCGCAGCGTTCGGATCACCTGTCGGATCCGGGGGACGAGCGCCTGTGCGTCACCGTCGACGCGAATGAGCATGGCGCCGGCGAGGAAATTGCGCGATTGGTTGCTCAACTGGTACAGCGTCGGCCCGGGATCCTGTTCGAGTGTCGACCCACGCATGTCGGCCACGACGCCGACAACCTGGAGCTCGGGCGGTTTGCCGAGCAGGATTGTCTTGCCAATCGGATCGGACGCACCCCAGAACGCGCGTGCCGCGGATTCATTCACCAGCGTCACCGGCGGTCCTCCGGCGATCGCGTCCCGTGACGTGAAGAAGCGACCGGCGATCAAACGTGCGCCGAGCGCCTCGAAGTAACCAGGGCTCACGGCATCCACGCGGACGCTGCCGAAGTCGCGCGCAGTACCCGGAACGACGAGGCCGCGGACGAACATCCCGCCTTCGAGCGGGCCGCCCCCGACGCCGGCGGCGCGAACGCCTGGCAGTGCCTTGACCCGCTCCGCGATCGTCATCTGGAGCTCCTGCGCGGATTGCAGGTCAGGTTCCGTCGACGAGAGGCGTACGGAGACGACCTGCGTCGGATCGAACCCGAGATCGAGCGCGTTCAACGCGCGAACGGTGCGTACCATGAGCGTCGCGCCGACGGCCAGCATCAACGCGAGGGCGATCTCGCAGACGACGATAGCGCGGCGGAACCTCGTGGCCATCGGTGCAGTCGTCCCGCCCGGAATGCCGAACACGGTCGATGGACGTGCGTGCGCCGACCAGGCCGCGACGAGGCCGCAGACGATCCCGACGACCGTCGCGATGCCGAACGTCACTGCGAAGGTGAACCAATCAACCGTGATCTCGTGAAGGCGTGGGAGGTCAGCCGGCGCCAGCGCAACGATCACCGGCACCGACCACGCGGCGACGACGAAACCGACGGCGCCGCCGAGCAGCGCGATGGTCAGACTCTCGGTCATCGACTGCCGGAGCAGCCGCCAGCGCGACGCGCCGAGGGCAAGCCGCGTCGACAGTTCATCGCGACGTCCCACGGCATGCGCCAGGAACAGATTGGCCACGTTGGCGCAGGTGAGGAGGAGGACCATCGCCACGGCGGCGAACAGAAACAGCAGCTGCGTGCGGACGCGGGTGACCAGTGACTCGAGCAGCCCCATCGCGGAAAGTGTCAGCGGCTCACCGCTGAACGCGTCGGGTTGGAGGCCCCGGCCAAGCGTGCCGAGCTCAGTGGCGGCATCGCGCAATGAATGGCCCTCCGCCAGGCGGCCAATCGTGAGGAACGGCCGCCACGGCCCCTGCGCGGGATGCGGCACTTCGGGAAACCAGCACTGACCCGGCAACACCCGGCCGAGACCGTCGAGCTCAGGCCCCATCACGCCTATGACGTCGACGCGTTCGCCCCCCGCGAGCTGCAGCTGCGAACCGGCCACGAGTGCGCCACCGCCGAAGCGACTGCGCCACACCTTGTCGCTGACGATCACCGCGGCCGGTGACGCGGCTGCGCCGTCCGGCGGCGCCCGCCGCGCGAGTGCGTCGTCGTAGTCCGCCTGCGTGAACATCCGGCCGCGGACCGGCTTCACCTGGAGGACATCGAAGAATCCCCTGGTCACGGCGAGGCAACCCGTCTCTGCCGGCTCACCGGGCGCGACGATGGTCAGCGACTGCATGGCGCCGCCGGCGACAGCGGCCAGCGTACGGGTGTGCGTGGTGATCTCGAGCAACGTCGCGGCGAGGATCGGCGCCGGCCGGAGCGACGTTCTGGTGACCTCGCCTACGGTGACCAGGCGATCACTCTCGACGAACGGCAGGCTTCGCCACAGGATGCCGCCGATGACGCTGGACGCCGCTGCATTCAGGCCGATGCCGATCGCCAGACTGAATACCGCGATCGCCGACCACGCCGGCTGACGACGGACAAGGCGGAGTCCCGAGGCGATGTCCTGAGTGAGTGCATCGAGGTGCTCGCGCAGCGCGCACAGGAGAAGGTCGGCCGTCGTCCTCAGCCACAGTCCTCCGAGCGCGCGCACACGCCCGCGTGTCTCCTGACGCTGTTCATGAAAGTCGGCGTGCATCTGGTCCGCGAACTCCTCGCGGAATTCAGCCGGACACAGCCGGAGCAGCGCGCGAAACAGACGGCTGGGCGGAGAGGCAGGGGCCATGGCGCACTCAGCCCACGGGGCGTGTCAACAGCTTCTTGACGTGGGCAGAGACGACGAGATCGCGGAGCCGCTCGGCCTCCGCCAGCGCCACCTTGCGCCCGAACGGCGTCAGC
>Ga0207701_10003674_pt1 | contig 15708 bp, 10 predicted proteins | sample KBSSwiSSwithPhiX_FD_184294 | JGI IMG/M metagenome (GOLD analysis project Ga0207701, IMG submission 184294) | Switchgrass rhizosphere bulk soil microbial communities from Kellogg Biological Station, Michigan, USA, with PhiX - S5 (SPAdes) (version 2) | ecosystem: Environmental > Terrestrial >... | reverse complement strand
ACTCAGATGACCTCTTGTGCGAGTATGTTAGCAACGACAAGTTCAACGCGCTCGTCGGGCTCCGAATTCGCCCTGGGGAGCGAGTTACTGGGTGGGTCGCCGCGAACAGGCAGACGATTAGTAACTCTGACGCCACCTTGGATCTTGGGCAAGCGGCGCTAGTGGTCGAACCCCATCCCCGTTGCGCAGTTAGTACCCCCGTGTTGAGCCCTCAGGGTGAATTTTTCGGTGTGCTGACTGGGTACTCGCCCATCGCGGACGTCTTCACTCATAGGCATGTATACGCATTCGAACAATTAGCGAGTTCCCTCGGGGACCACCTATCCAAGAGTCGCTCAAAGCTCAGCAACCTTGTAACATTTCAGCGCCACGGTTAATAAGCAGCAGATGCTGCAATCGGCTCACCGATACGGAGAAAGGCGATGCCCCTCAGCTACTCCGAAGTCGAGTCACTGTTCCGTCTTGGTCGATTCGAAGAAATAACGTCGGATGCCTCTACTTCAATACGAGATATTCAAAAACTGCCATCCTGTGACCACCAACTATTAGTCGCGGAATCGTTGCTTCGGACAGGAAAGCTGGAGTCGGCGCGTCATATCGCCCGTCAGTTGCTCAACCGTGCCGACTATGCACGAGGACACGCTCGATGCGAGATGGTTCTTGGGATTGTCGCTCGCGATCTGGGTCGCATTGATGAAGCGATACAAACTCTTCAGCACTCATTGCATCTTGCGCGGGAGATCGGTGACATTGCCCAAGCCGCGCGATCGGCGCTCGCAATATTCAGAATTGCTTCAGAACGTCAACCGCCAGATGTGATCAGTCCATTCCTCGCTGAGGTACGTCGTTTGACGACGCGCGCCGCGGATCCGCACATCACAGCATGGCTACATGAATCAGTAGCGCGCCAAGAAGCACAAGTCGGGAACTTGCAACAAGCGCGACGGCACTTGCGAATTGCGACTTCCTTACTTGCATCGCATCCGAACGCGTGGTTACAACAGCTCTGTGAGATTAACGCTTTCTGCATCGAGTTCTGTAACTCTGACCTACAGCTAGCCGAGGATCATTTGGACCGTGCTAAGAAGTTGGGCGCGATATCTGGGACGTACGAATCAACCGTTCTAAACAATCTGGGTCATCTGTATTTGGAGACCGGGAAATTCGCGAAAGCAGAACGCATATTGAACGGCCTGGCCAATTGCGAGGTCGATGAAGTGCGTCAAAGCGCTCTCGATGGATTGGCCAAACTTTACATTGCAACTGGCAGACTCAGCGACTGCGAACATGTGATTGAGACGCTCTCAGGCCTTCAGGGTATGGTTCAAGCCGAAATGCCCTTTCCAGCTCGCTCCAGCTTAATCACGCGAACTCGTCTCCTGCTGAATCAAGCGAAATGGCTTGATGCGTCACATATCGCCGGTGTCGCGATCGATGAGTCTCGAAAAATCGCAGATCGGAACATGCTTTGCGCCGCCCTTATGCTTCGGGCGCAAGCATTGGTTCATGCAGGGCGGCCAGTTGACGCATCCCGGGCGATCGCCGAGGCGAGCCAGCTGGGCGCTTGGACTCTGCGCGACCATCTCGGGATGTTCTGGCAAATTTGCTCTCAGATTCAACAGCTCCAAGACGTTCAACGCCAATGGAGCAACAGGGCGCATCGAATCTGGCGGCTACAGGGAAATGCTTGTGCTGAAAGTGAAGTTGCTCGCATCGCAAAGCAAAGCCCACCACAAGCAAGTGGCGCAGCAAGTCATTCCAAGGCGCAATTAGAATCGCGGGTAGTGAGTTCATTGGTAAGCGTTTTCGATCTATCTCACGATGCCTTCCTCTTAGGCACCGAACTTTCAGAAGCAATTCAAGCGGCAGAATGTTCAGCTGAAGTGCAAATCATAAAATCGCGCAACGCTACGAGTTCAAATGAGTCATGCGCCATTCCTTTAGGACAACACAAGGGCGAGGCACTGACGCTATCGTGCCGAATTCCGGATGATCCGAATAAGGCAATCCTGTTAAGCAGCATCCTCCGCCTCGGTCGCGCCGCACTAGCGCTCGAACGCGCGCGCGAAGAAGAACGCAATCGCGCCGCGCTCTGGCCGGCCGATCCCATCGAGAGTACAGGCGGCGCGATCTTCCAGGCGGAGCAGATGCAGACCATCCTCAACGTCGCGCGCCGCATCGCCCCGACCGATGTCCCGGTCCTCATTACCGGCGAAACCGGCACCGGCAAGGAAGTCCTCGCCAGGACCATTCACGCCCTGTCCCGGCGCGCCCAGGCGACCTTCCTGCCCTTCAACTGCACGTCGGCGCCCAAGGACATGCTCGACTCGCAGTTGTTCGGCCATCGCCGCGGTGCCTTCACCGGCGCCATCGACAACTTTCAGGGCGTGGTGCGCGCCGCCGCCGGCGGCACGCTGTTCCTCGATGAGATCGGCGACACCAGTCTCGAGGTGCAGCCGAAGCTGCTGCGCTTCATCGAGTCGAATGAGATTCACCCGATCGGCGAGCCGCAGCCGACTCAGGTCGACGTTCGCCTCATCGTGGCCACCAACGCCGACCTCGACACGCTGGTCAGCCAGGGCCGGTTCCGCGCCGACCTCTTCTACCGGCTCAACATCGTGCCGCTGCACCTGCCGCCGCTGCGCGAGCGGCGCGTCGAGATTCCCACCCTCGCCAACCACTACCTCCAGAAATACGCGCTCGAATACGGCAAAGGTGACCTGCGACTCGCCGAAGACACCATGGAGTACCTGGTGCTCTACCGCTGGCCGGGCAACACGCGCGAACTCGCCAACGAGATGCGGCGCCTCGCCGTGCTCGCCGAGTCGGGGGCCATCATGATGCCGGAGCACCTATACCCCGAGATCACGAAATCACGTCGTACTATCCCCGCATCGGAACGCATCCTCGACCCGACCGAGGTGGTCGTCCGCCTCGATCAACCCGTGCCTGCCGCGGTTCGGTATCTCGAGGAACGCATGGTGAATTACGCGATGAAGAAATGCGGCGGCCGCGTCGAGGAAGCGGCCACAATGCTCGGCCTGTCACGCAAGGGTCTCTACCTGAAGCGCCAGCGCTTCGGGAGCGAACCCGCAGTCGCGGCGGCGCCGGCAACCCGGGCGCAGTTGTAACGCCGTTTTGCTACAACTCCGCCATCGTACGCGTCGATGGCACATACCCCGTGATTGGAGACGCGCGCGCGATTCGGGAGTCGAGAGGCTCGCTTTTCGCGTGTCGCGTGCGAGCCAGATAGTCTCTCGTACGCAGCATCAGTCCCCGGCGACGCCGAGGTTGCGCGCATTCGCTCATTCGCAGAAGATCTGCCGCATGTCGGAGCGCTGGCGCATCCCCGTCGGGGCGGTTCTCGTCCACATCTGCATCGGCTCGGTCTACGCGTGGAGCACGTTCAACCGGCCGATCCAGGAGATCTTCCCCGGTTCCCCGTGGTGGTTCAGTCCGCCGTACACGACGTTCACCACCGCGCTGGTACTTCTCGGCCTGAGCGCCGCCTTCGGTGGTCCCTGGGTCGAGCGGCGCGGACCGCGTGTTGCCGCTACCGCCGCCGCGATCTTCTTTGGCACCGGACTCCTCATCGGAGGCATCGGCCTCGCCCAGTCGCAATCGGTGCTCGTCTTTCTCGGCATGGGCATCATTGGCGGCATTGGCTGCGGTCTCGGCTACATCTCGCCAGTCAGCACGCTGGTGAAGTGGTTTCCCGATCGCCGCGGGATGGCCACCGGCATGGCGATCATGGGATTCGGCGGCGGCGCCTTCCTCGCCGGCTATCTCAATGTCTACTTCATGGATCGCATCGGCGTCGCCCGCACGGTCATGGCACTGGGCGCCACCTACCTGGTGATCATGCTCCTGGGCTCGCGCCTGCTGCGCCGTCCTCCCGACGGCTGGCACCCGGAAGGATGGACCGCGCCGGCCAGGACCAACGCGATGATCACCGACGTCAGCGTCAGCCGGAATCACGCGATCCAGACGCGCCAGTTCTACCTGCTCTGGGGGATCCTCTTCATCAACGTGACCGCCGGCATCGGCATCCTCGCCCAGGCCTCGCCGATGATGCAGGACATGTTTCATCGCACGCCGGCACAAGCCGCGCTCGTCGTCTCGATCATCAGCCTGTTCAACGCGGGCGGACGTTTTCTGTGGGCGTCTGGCTCCGACTACATCGGCCGCCGCAACACGTATCTCGTCTTCTTCGTCACGCAGTTCGTCATGTTCCTCCTGATTCCCGGCCTCGCCTCGTCGTCCAACTGGGTCCTCTTCCAGATCGCTCTCTTCATCGTCTTCACGATGTACGGCGGCGGCTTCGCGACCATTCCCGCGTTTCTGGCGGACATCTTCGGACCCGAAAATGTCGGCGCGATCCATGGCGCGCTGCTCACGGCGTGGAGCGCGGCGGCCGTCGCCGGACCGGTGATCATCACGGAGCTCTCCAATCGCGCCAAGGCAGCGCTCCCCCCCGGCGCTGACCGGATTCACATCTACGACACGCCGTTGCAGGTGCTCGCGGGACTCCTGGCGATTGGGTTCCTGCTGACACTGATCGTGCGGCCGCTTCGGCCGGCACCGCAGGTGGTAGCGGGCGCGCCGGTTCGATCGCTGTCGTGACAGGCGTTTAGACGTTCTCGCCCCGCGAGTCTCGTCTGAGGCGGCACATTGGGCCCTAACCTCAGACTGTGTGGAAGGTTTATCATCCGCGCCAGCTCCGGCCAGCGTGCCGCCGTAGCGCCCCAGCGTCTGACGACGCGTGAGTGTCCCGGTCTTGCTCATTGCACGTCCAGGCCGGCGTCAATTCTCTCATCGAACACGGAAAACAGGTCCGTGGCAAGCGCTCGAACCAACGTGTCATCGCGGCGCCCGGATGCGGCGCGAGGAGATGCGTCCAAGACCACCGAGCGCGTCGAGACAGGCGATCAGTACTCGTTTGCCATCGGCGTACTTGCGCGCGCCAATCGCCTTGATCAAGCGTGTTTCTATTCGACGCCGTGCCTCCCGTGTTTGAGTAACGGCGTCGCGCCCGCGCGCGGAGAGGCGAATCAGTTTGGCCCTCCGATCGTCACCTGGGGCCGATTCCAGTATTCCTAGCGCTTTCATCTCGGCGACGACTTTTGAGGCCGCCTGTTGTGAAACCTCCATTCGCCCCGCCAGCTCGGTGATCGTTCGGTCCTGCGCGATCAGGTGCTGCACCACGTATCCGTGGCTCTGCCGCACGTCCTTGAAGCCGGCGGCAACGAGGTCTTCAGCGACCAGCTCGTTCACTCGCAAGCCGAGAAAGAAGCCCAGATACGGCAGGTCGAGATTGGCGGGGGCCACGCTGGGCTGGTCTAACTTGTCCGCGCGCGCGCGCGCCTTATGCACAACCATGGTTGTGTATAATAACTGGCGGCCGGACAAAGACGAAAGGAGTCGGAGTGACATGTTGATCGAAGAGCTGTTCATGAACGGAACGATGATCATGGGGCCCTCGCGTTCCGACCCGAGTCGAGAGGTCGGCGTTCTGGCACCATCGGTGCTCGCCGGATTTGCCGACCGGCGCGCGACGGAGCTCGAACGGTTCAACTGGATTGCCGGAACGTGGAGCTACGAGAACATCGTCCCGTCAACGCGAGTCAGCCCCGCGTATCGGGACAGCGGTACGCTGCGCTTTGCACTCGATGGTGGCTGGGTCTGCACCGTGGCGGACGGAGGCACGCGCACCCGGTGGATTACGTTCGACCCTCTGAGCGGACAGTGGTTCTACGTGTTGACGGGCACGTCCTTCGGGTTGCTGCGGTCAAGCGGCGGCTGGACCGATGCGGGGATCTCGTTTTCCGGCCCGATGATGATGATTGGGCTCGAGCGCGAGTGGCGGATGACGTGGATAACGATGAGTCTGGACGCATTCAAGTTCGTCAACGAGGAACGCGTGGCAAGCGGAGAGTGGACCTACATCGACGAATGGCGTTTTTCACGCCTCTCGCCTTCGACGTAGTCACTGCCGCGGCGCCTCAGTGCTTGACGGTGGTGAACGTCAGGTCCGTGCGCGCGAGTATTCCATGGCGCATGTGCAGCCCGGTGACATCATCTTCTTCAAGCCGGCTGGCCCTATCAGCTGGTTGAATGTTCTCGGTCAATCGATGCTCACGCGGCGGCTGTCACAATGGAGCCATGTGGCGCTGTGCGTCAGCGGCCCGCTTGTGATCCACGCCACGCCCCGCCACAAGGACCTTCCGTCAATCCGTCGCATGTGGCTGGCTATGACCGACGCACCTGCGGCCGGGGCCCGATCGAATCGCGGCGCCGGTGAAGGCGGCGCGCATCTCGAACTTCTCGAACGTGAGTTCGTCAGCAACGCCACCTTTACCGTGATGCGATTGCAGTCCGCCGCGTCTGACGCGTCGTTCGAACCCCGACTTCAAGAAGCGACGACCTACTGGCTCGCGCAACCATATTCGTTCCTGCCGATCTACCTGGCACAACTCCGAGGTCGCGCCGCCATCTTGCCCGGCCGGAGCTTTTGCTCCTTCCTCGTGCAGCAGGTCTACGCCCGCATGGGGCTCGAGCGTTTCGGAATTCTGGGGAACGTCGCTGACAAAACGCTGATGCCGGGTGAGTTGTTCAATCTGTTGTCCGGCGATCGCGAGCACTGGCAGCTCGTCGCGTCAGCGTCGCTCGCCGGCAGCGATGCGGAGGAACACCTGACTGTTCAGATTCGGCGAGGGTCTGCTAATCCGTCTGAAGCTCTGCACGGCTACCTCGCACCCCACTTGGCCACGATGGCAACCATTAGAACGGTGGCAGAGGCCCGGATCCTTTCTATCCAGCGAGTACAGACTTTGAATCGGCTGTTCACAGAGATGAACAAGATTCGTGTCCTCGTCGCCTCGGCCGTCGCTCAGCTTCCGGCTGGCGATGCAGCCAAAGTCATCGCACGTGTGCAATCGGAGATCGAACCACTTGTTGACCGTGCCGCGGCAGCGATTGGTACCCACTCGGCACCGAAGGGCGACTTGCTCTTCATGAACTACCGTCCCCTACTTTCAATCGTCATGGCACCGAAAGGTAGCGGAACGGTCGACCTTAGAGATCATTGGATCTCCAATCAGGGCGGTGCCACGCTCCGAGCTCCGGACGAGGATTTCGTCGAGCGCTACATCGCCAGCCAGAACGCCATCGTCTCGGCCATCGAGCTGCATCGATTGGGCGCACTGCGACAACTGGATGCGCGCTGGGAACTGCCGTCGGATATTCCGACGACACTCGCTGCCATTCAGGACGACATCAGCCGCCTCGACGAATGCTCCCTCTCCGACTGGCAGGTGGAGCGGGCGAACGTGCGAGCGCTCTTAGTCAGGATGAAAGCGCTCATAGCCGCCGCCACCTGAGGAGTGAGCAATCTCACTCGGATCTTCCCTACCTGTTCCGGCGTCCTACACGGTAACCATGACTAGATTACGAATCGTTTCCCTGGACGACACTGTCGTGTTTCCCGGCATGCCCATTACGTTGCCCGTCGACGTGGGGCGGGACGACCGGGTCTTGCTGGTACCGCGACACGCCAATACCTACGCGAGCGTCGGTGTGGTGGCTGAAGTATCGGATCGCGTACGTCTGGCCGGCCGTGGGGTTGCGGCGACGCTGACCGCGCTTCACCGCGGAGTTCCGGGCGCGGCATCGACCGATTCCGACGGCGTGCTGCGCGTCGACGTCGAAGCGCGCCCCGACCAGGCGCCCCCGGGCACTCTGACGCACGAGCTGGAGCGTGAATATCGGGCCGTCGTCGACGAGATCCTCGAACTGCGAGGTGACGACGGTCGGATCCGCGCGTTCGTGCGGTCGATTACCGAGGCAGGTGCCCTCGCTGACACGGCCGGTTATTCCCCGGATCTGAACTTCACACAGAAGCGTCAGCTGCTCGAGACGCTCGATGTGGTCGAACGGCTCAAGCTCGCGTTGCAGCTCCAGCGGGAACGGCTCGCCGAGCTCCAGGTGCGCAAACGCATCCACGACGATGTGGAAGATGGCGCGCAGAAGCAACAGCGTGAATACTTCCTCCGTCGCCAAATGGAAGCGATCCGGAAAGAGCTCGGTGAGGAGGACGGCTCGGTCGTCGAGGAGTACCGCAAAAAGGTCGCCGAGGCCGGCATGCCTGACACCGTGCGCGAGCAGGCCGAGCGTGAGCTGGGCCGTCTCGAGCGCATGGGCGAGTCGAACGCCGAATCCGGAGTGATCCGGACGTATCTCGATTGGCTTCTCGCCGTGCCGTGGTCCGCACGCTCCGAGGAACGTCTCGATCCATCGTTCGCGCGCGAGGTCCTCGACGCCGACCACGAGGGCCTCGACGACGTGAAGAAGCGCATCACGGAGTACCTCGCCGTTCGGAAGCTGCGCAGCGAACGAGGCATGACCGAGACACGCCGATCCGGAGTGATCCTCACGCTGATCGGCCCTCCCGGAACGGGCAAGACCTCGATTGGTGAATCAATCGCGCGGGCCACGGGCCGGAAGTTCGTGCGCATGTCGCTCGGCGGCGTGCGTGACGAGGCCGAGATCCGTGGGCATCGGCGCACCTATATTGGCGCGCTGCCGGGTCGACTGGTGCGAGCGTTGCGCGACGCGGGCACGATGAATCCGGTGATCATGCTGGACGAAGTCGACAAGCTCGGGGCCGACTGGCGCGGCGATCCATCAGCCGCGCTCCTGGAAGTGCTCGATCCGGCGCAGAACCACGCGTTCCGGGATCACTACCTCGATGTCGAGCTCGATCTCTCGCAGGTCCTGTTCGTGGCGACGGCGAACGTTGCCGACACGATTCCGGTGGCGTTGTTCGATCGCATGGAAGTGATCCGCTTCGACGGCTACACCACCGAGGAGAAAGTGGCGATCGCGCGACGGCATCTCTGGCCTCGTCAGATCGAGCGGAATGGCCTTCGCGCCGAGGAAGTCGACGTCACCGATGCGATCTTGCGCGCGATCGTGACCGACTACACGCGCGAGGCTGGCGTCCGCCAACTGGAGCGCGAGCTCGGTTCGCTGCTTCGCCGGACGGCCACACGGATTGCGTCTGCCGATCGCCCGGAGTCAGTGACGATCGACATCACCGCGGTCCGCGACGCGCTCGGGCGTCCGAAAGTCTTCCACGAAGCTGTCGAAAGGACGGCGGTGCCTGGCGTGGCCACCGGCCTTGCCGTGACCGGCGTTGGCGGTGATGTCTTGTTCGTCGAAGCCGCCTCGATGCCGGGCAAGAGTGGACTGGTGCTGACCGGACAGCTCGGAGCCGTCATGAAGGAGTCGGCTCGCATCGCGCTGACGTATGTGAAAAGTCACGCGCACGACCTGAACATCGATGACCATGCGCTCGAGGGCCGTGAAGTGCACGTCCATGTGCCGGCGGGTGCCATCCCGAAAGACGGACCGAGCGCCGGCATCACGATGGTGACGGCGATTGCGTCGCTGCTGACTGGCCGGCCGGTGAAGAGCACGATCGGCATGACGGGCGAAGTGACGCTTCAAGGGCGCGTCCTGCCCATCGGCGGCTTGAAACAGAAAGTCCTGGCTGCGCATGCTGCGGGGCTCACCGAAGTCATCGTGCCCGAACGCAACCGGCACGACCTCGACGACGTCCCCTCCGACGTCCGCGACCGCATGCGGTTCCACATCGTCAGCTCGGTCGAGCAAGTGCTGGCCGTGGCACTGGAGCCGATGGAAATCGCGAAAGCGGCGTAGTATATAAGTCGAGGCGGGTCTTTAGACCCGCCTCGATCCCGCTACTCAGCGCAGAAGCTTCATGAACGCGATGATGTCCTGCTGATTCTGCTCCGTCAGGTCGATCGCGGGATCGCCATCGATCATGGGATCCGTCACTATCGCGAAGAACTTCTTGTAGTGCAGCATGACGTCCTCGAGCGTCTTCGCCGAGTTGTCGTGGAAATAGGGCGCCGTGTTCGCCACTCCCCACAACGGCGGAATCTTGAACGCATTCAGGTGCTCGAAGTCCATACTGCCCGTGACCGCGGCACGACCGGGATCGGGAGTGAGGACTCTCTTCGTCGTTCCATCGGACGCACGAAAAATGAATTCCTGTACTGGATTGCCGATGGCATTCAGCTCCGACACAAAAATCGACTGAAAGCGTCCGCCTCGGCGACGCGGCGCCACGGGAATGAACTCGTTCGTCTCGTTCAACATCGGCCCGCTATGGCACACCGCACACGTTCCGCGCTTTGAGTTGCCCTTGCCCAGAGGAACATCCTCGAAGAACTCGCGGCCACGTTTTTCTGATTCCGTGCGCCCTGGAGGAAGCACAGGGGGGCGGCCGTTGACGGCAAAGCTCCAGAGAGTGTGCGAGCTGAAAAACGGTCGGCTTCGTTCGAACTCGGCGATCCGCTCGAGTTCCTTGCCCGTCGGCATTCGCGTTGCCGCGGCGTGACCGAGAATCGCGGATTGCGCCTGCGCATCAAGGCTGGGCTGCCGCCCGTCCCACATCAACACGGGATCGAGCGCCGGCGTGTTCAGCGTGGTAGGAATCCCGCGCCTGAAGACAGCAGTTGTGGCAATTGGGTCGGCAGCAAGCCGGACATTGTCGGCGAGCGGCACTGTGACCAGCACGGTTGCATGCGTCAGCATCCGCTCCGCGCCATTGCCCGCGCCGTCGTCGCTGCCATCGCCCGCAAAGAGCGGATCATGCGGGTCGCGCGCCATTCGTCGCTGGGCATCTTCGGGCGACACCGTGCCGGTTTCACGGCCATGGCACGTGTCACAGGTACGCCCGTTCCCACCAAATGTTTCTTTTTCGAAGAGGCGTTGACCCACCAGCAAGTGAGGCGAGTCGTCGGCGTTTTTCGATTCGCTCTCTGTGCCGGCCGATAACGACGCGCCTGCGGAACCAACGAAACATGCCAGGAGCGCGATAGCGAGACGGCCCCAGGTCTGAGCGATTGTCGGGATCATGATCTTTCTCCGGATGAGTCAATTCCCAACTCCCAAGAAACCCGGTGCTTGTGGGAGTTGGGAGTTGGGATGTGGGCGTTGATGCGCTTTTAGCGCCCGTTAAAACGACACCCAGACGATGTATGGGTCATCGACGCGGACGACCGACTGCTGGTCGAACTCCTGCTTGTAAAGAGACCGGATGCGCTCGATCCGGCGGAGGCACTCGTCGCGCGTCCCGTAGGGATAGAACAGGATCAGAACGAACGACTGCTCCTTGATGACAAGGCTGCCTTCGCTGCGGAACTGCCCGTCGCCTTTGATGAGCGTCAGGCCGTCCGGAAAGCGAGGCGTCACGTGTTGGTCGACGAACTCGCGAAACTCCACTTCCGTGACCACGCCGTCTGGTCTCGCCGTCCCGAAGTACAGCTCTGAGCGAACGAAGGGCATCGCCCCTGACTTCGCTCCGACTGGAACCGGACGCTGAACGACGGCACGCCCGGGTGGTTGCCGGACGATCTGTTCCTGCGTGGCGTCCGCTGGGCCGGCCGCCACCGTTGTCAGAGCAAGAAGCAGCGCGTTCAGCACGCTGCGTGCGACGTGCAACATGACTCGGTTCTCCTGATGGGCTGTGATCTCCTGTCTCGAATTGACAGGCGTGGACTGCGGTCAAAACAGTCCACCGGGGTCAGACCCCTTCAGAATTTCTTCAGGATCCGAGTTGAGCGAGGAGCCAGGCCCGCGCGAAGTTCCAGTCGCGCTTCAGCGTCGAGAGCGAGACGCCGATCGCCTCGGCGGTCTCGCGTTCGCTGAGACCAGTGAAATACCGGAGCTCGACGACGCGACTGGCTCGCGGATCGATCGATTCGAGGCGCGACAACGCCTCGTCGAGGGCGAGGACGCTCTCCGGGCGTTCGTCGGTGACCACATCGGCGTCGGTGAGCGAAATTGCCAGACCACCGTCGCCGCGCTTCTGTGCATTTCGCGCGCGAGCGTAGTCCACCAGAATGTGTCGCATTTCGCGCGCGACGGCGGCGAAGAAATGGGCGCGACTCTGCCAATCGACCTGATTCCCGCCGAAGAGCCTCAAGTACATCTCGTTGATGAGACCCGTTGTCCTCAGCGTGTGACCAGGTCGCTCCTGTCGCATGTAGTGCGCAGCAATGCGACGGAGCTCCGGATAAACACGTGCGACCAGTTCGTCCCTCGCCGCGGTGTTGCCCTGGCGCAACTCCTCGATCAGCATCGTCATGCGTGTCGCGGCGTCGTCTGACATCGTGAAGCTGAGCCGCTCGCAGGCGGTTGCCAGGCAGTATACGGGACAGCCTTCATTGACGTGAGCGCGAGCCCGCGGTGAAGATCCGAGCAATGAGCCGGACCCCTGACCGGCATCGCCGGCTGCGTGCAATCTTCGACGCAGCGCTTTTGCAGGAGCCATCGATGCGCGCAGCCTTCGTGCATCGCGCCTGCGAGAACGACCCGGAGATCGGTCCCGAAGTGCTGCGGCTCCTGCTCGCCCACGAGGACACCCGCTCCTTTCTCGATCATCCGCCGGAGCTGCTGCGTTCGGCGATCCTCAGCGAAGAGGAATTCACCGGCACCTGGCGCTTTCGAGTCATGCGCCGGCTGGGTGCGGGTGGAATGGGCGTCGTCTATGAAGTGCACGATCGAATTCGTGACGACGTCGTCGCGCTCAAGACGGTTCGCCAAACGGGCGCGGCCGATCTCTATCGCCTGAAACGAGAGTTCAGAAGCCTGGCTGATGTGGTGCACCAGAACCTCGTGTGCCTGTACGAACTGTTCGTCGAGGACGATCGCAGTTACTTCACGATGGAGATGGTCTCGGGTCTCAGTTTCGTCGATTACGTACGCGATACGAACAGCACCCGGCGATTTCAAGACCGGCTTGTCCCGGCATTCCGGCAACTCGTCGACGGCGTTTCCGCCCTGCATAGCCAGGGCAAGCTGCATCGAGACATCAAGCCGTCCAACGTGCTGGTCACCGCGGAAGGACGCGTCGTCATTCTCGACTTCGGATTGATCGCCGAGCCCAAACCGGGGGATTCGGGCGAGGCGACGTACGTAAGTGGCGGCACCCCCGCATACATGGCACCCGAAGAAATCGCCGGTGGAAAGCCGTCCGAAGCGGGAGACTGGTACAGCATCGGGGTCACGCTCTATGAAGCGCTGACCGGGACGAGTCCCTTCGCGGGTGCACTCACTGAGCTTCTGTACCGCAAGGTCACGATCGATCCGCCCTCTCCGGCGGAGTTGGTGCCCGATGTCCCCGTCGATCTGAACGCCATCTGCATGGGCCTGCTCCGCCGCGATCCGGAGCGGCGTTTGTCAGGTCCCGCCGCGCTTCGTCAGCTGGCGCGCGAAACAGCCGCGCCGGCCGTGGAGCGCGCGTTGCCGGTAACGCGCAACACGCCATTCGTCGGTCGTGAGAGCCAGCTTGATGTGTTGAAGGAGGCCTTTCAGGTCGTTACCAGCGGGAACGCTGCCGCGGTCTGCGTCTCCGGTCCATCGGGTATCGGCAAGAGCGCACTGGTCCGGCATTTCCTGGCACAGATCACCCGCCTTGACGATGTCGTGGTGCTGTCCGGACGGTGCTACGAGAACGAGTCGGTGCCTTACAAGGCCCTCGACGGTGTAGTCGATGCTCTGAGTCGTCGTCTCGCCTCGATTCCGCAGCAGCACCTCGTCGGCCTGCTGCCGTCGGACGTGGGGGCATTGACCCGGGTGTTCCCCGTGCTGCTGCAGGTGCACGCCATCGCTGCCGCGCAGGAGACACAACGACCCGGGAATGCCGATCCATTTGCTCTGCGCCGCCGCGCATTCGACGCATTGCGCGATTTACTCGGGCGCGTGGCCACAAGGCAGCCGCTCGTCATCTGCATCGACGATCTGCAGTGGGCGGACGCGGACAGCGCCGTTCTGCTCGAGGAGCTGCACCGGCGTCCGAACGCACCCACCATGCTCACGCTGTTGTCCTTCCGGAGCGAGGAAATAGCCAGTAAGGCGTTCCTCCGCACCCTGCTCGAACGAACGGGTCGGGACAGTTGGTCGGCGGTCTCCCTCGATCCACTTTCGGAATACGAAGCGGAGACCATGATCCGTTCTCTGCTTCCTCTCGATTCGATGCTGACCGGCGACGACAGGCGTCGCATGACGACTGAAGCCGGCGGCAGTCCGTTCGTGCTCGAGCAGTTGGCGCGCTACGCGGGCGTCCTCCGACCGGAGCCTCACCACGCCCCGACCTTTGCGGAAATGTTCGCGGCGCGGCTCGATGCGATTCCGGCGGAGGCGCGGCGCTTCCTCGACACGCTGGCGATCTGTGGCCGGCCTATGGAGTCCGATCTTGTCTGCGATGCCGCTGGCGTGGCACGCGAGAGACAATCGCTGATTGCGATGCTGCGCGCCTCGCGTTTCATTCGCAGCAGTGGCTCGTCAGAACGAATCGAGACCTATCACGATCGCATACGGGATGTGCTCGCCGCGGATATCGCGGCCGACGAGGTGCGGCGGACTCACCGCCGCGTGGCGCAGGCGCTCGTCGACAGGCGAAGCGACGACTGCGAGGCCTTGTTCGAGCACTACCGCGGCGCGGGAGACGACGAGAAGGCATCGATCCAGGCTGGTCGCGCTGGCGAGAAGGCCGGCCGCGCGCTCGCGTTCGATCGCGCGGTGTTCTTTTACCGGCATGCGCTTGCATTGTCTCCGCTCTCGGCAAATGCCCACGCGTGGCGGGAAGCACTCGCGACCGCGTTGGCCAATGCCGGCCGACCCGCGGATGCCGCCGAGGCGTATCTGCGAGCGGCGGTGGATGCAGAAAACCTTCAGCGCGTCGAGCTCCAGCGGCGCGGCGCCGAACAATTCCTGATCGGGGGACACATCGATCGCGGCCTGGAGCTGATTCGCACCATGCTGGCGACCATGGGCATGGCATTGCCGCGAACCCCTCGTGCGGCCCTGCGGCCGTTGCTGTGGTGGCGCGCACGCCTTCGATGGCGCGGGTTGCACTTCGTATCGAGGGATGTCAACGATATCGACCCCGATACTCTTCTGCGTCTCGATACCTGCTGGTCGGCGACCACGGGGTTGTTGCTCGTCGACATGATCAGCTCGGTCTCCTTCAGTGCCCGTCACTTGCTGATCGCCCTTGATGCCGGCGAACCGTATCGCCTGTCACGAGCTCTGGCGATTGAGTCGGCCGCCAGGGCCGCGTATCCAAGTGGTCGCAAGCTCAGTCGAACCCTCGTCCAGCTGTCGAAAGATCTGGCGGCGCGCGTCGACCACCCGCACGCGATCGGGCTATCACGGCTGGCTGATGGCTTGATGGCGATGGCGCTCGGTCAATGGAAGAAGGCGTTGCTGCTCGCCGAGGAGGCGCTCGCCATCCTGCGTGACCAGTGCGTCGGGGCGACGTGGGAATTGAACGTGGCGCAGAATGTCGTCGTCTGGGCCCTCATGTATCTGGGCGAGCTGGGAGAGCTGTCACGCCGGCTGCCAGCGATCCTGGCTCACGCGCGGAGCAGCGGGAATCTCTACATCGCCACTGAGTTGTGTACGCGATGCAACTATTTCTGGCTCGCGGCAGACGACCCCGACGAAGGTGAACGGGTCACGATCGAGAGCATCGGGCGATGGTCTCATAAAGGGTTGCACCGTCAGCACTACAGCGCGATGCTGGCCCGCATACAGACCGCCCTCTATCGTGGCGATGCCGACGCGGCATGGGGCCTGCTGAGCGAACTGGAACTCATACTTCGCCGTTCGTATCTG
>Ga0207701_10003673_pt1 | contig 15708 bp, 15 predicted proteins | sample KBSSwiSSwithPhiX_FD_184294 | JGI IMG/M metagenome (GOLD analysis project Ga0207701, IMG submission 184294) | Switchgrass rhizosphere bulk soil microbial communities from Kellogg Biological Station, Michigan, USA, with PhiX - S5 (SPAdes) (version 2) | ecosystem: Environmental > Terrestrial >... | reverse complement strand
GGACAGGATCGGCTGTTCCTCGGCGCCTTCCTCGTCGGATCCATGTGGGATTTCGTCGGGGACGATGAACATGTTCTCGCGATACTTGCCCCAGTGGCCGGATCGCTCCCACTGGCGCGCATCCATCAGCTGGGGAGTCTTGACCTCGAGATAGCCGGCCGCGTCGAGCCGGCGGCGCATGTAGGCCTCAAGCTCCCGCCAGATGATGTAGCCGTTGGGGTGCCAGAAGACGCTGCCATGCGCCTCGGCCTGGAGATGGAACAGATCCATCTCCTGCCCGATCTTGCGATGGTCGCGCTTCGCGGCTTCCTCGAGCCGGACGAGATAGGCGTCGAGCTGCTTCTTGTTGAGCCAGGCAGTCCCGTAGATGCGGCTCAACATCGGATTCTTGGGATCGCCGCGCCAGTAGGCTCCCGACACGCGCGTCAGCTTGAAGGCGCTCGGGTCGAGCTTGCCGGTCGAAGCAAGATGTGGACCGCGGCAAAGGTCCATCCAGTCGGCCTCGCCGTGCCCAGTCTTATACATTGTGATAGGCTCGCCTTCCGGCAGTTCCATCACCCACTCGGCCTTGAAGGTCTCGCCGTGGTCGATGAAGAACTGGCGGACGCGCTCCCTGTCCCAGACCTCGCGCACGAGCGGCTTGTCGGCCGCGATGACGCGCCGCATCTCCTCCTCGATTACGGGCAGGTCTTCCTCGGTGAACGGCCCGCGGCCGGGCGGAGGCGCAAAGTCGTAGTAGAAGCCATCGTCGGTCGCCGGACCGAAGGTGATCTGGGTGCCCGGGAAGATGTTCTGGACCGCTTCGGCGAGGATATGCGCGAAGTCGTGGCGGACGAGTTCGAGCGCGTCCTTCTCATCCCGCGAAGTGATCAGGGCAAGACTCGCGTCCCCTTCGAAGGGGCGCATGATGTCGCGCACTTCGCCGTCCACCTTGGCGGCGAGCGCGGCCTTGGCGAGGCCGGGGCCGATGGCGGCAGCGACGTCGGCCGGCGTGGAACCCTCGGGCATCTCCCGAACCGAGCCATCGGGAAGCGCGATCTTGAACATCTTCGTCATCGTCGGCGCATGTAGCGACGCAGACGGTTCTCCTCAACCGAACCGCTTGTGTCAATGTTCCTTGACAGCCTATGCCGCGCTTTGTAAAGCTTCCTTGTCAGTAAGACAAAGGAGCTTGACCAATGCTTGCTTTCAAACGGAATGATTGGACGCCCGCACAGCGGGCCCACACCCGGCGCATCCTTTGGCTTCTGTTGGTCTACGCAATCATCCTTCCGCCCTTAGTTTGGGTGCGGGCGAACACCGCCGTCGCCGGCTACATCCCGGCTTTGATGGCCGTCGCCGCATCGCTGCCGGTTCTCGGCATCTTCGCGAGCTGGGGACGCTACGTTTCCGATGAGCGCGACGAGTACCATCAAGCGATGACCCTTCGACGGATCGCCGTCGCAACCAACGCAACGATGGGTGCCGCCGTGGTGTGGGGCTTCCTGCAGGCTTTCGGAGCGATGCCGCTCGTGGAGGCCTACTGGATCCCATTCGTCTGGGTGGTGATCCAAGGCATGTTCGCCTGCATCGCCGGCCGCTCCCGCCGCAACGACGAGCGGTGATCGATGGAAAATCGACTTCGCGTGCTTCGCGCCGAACGCAACTGGAGCCAACAGGACCTCGCAGATCGCCTGGAAGTCTCGCGCCAGAGCGTGAACGCCATCGAAACGGGGAAGTATGACCCGTCCCTCCCCCTTGCATTCCGCATTGCCGAGCTCTTCGGGCTTGCGATCGAGGAGGTGTTCGAATCTCCGAGCCGAAGGAGCTCCAAGGCGATCTAGGCCGGTTCGCGCGCTCCCGCCATCGCTTCGTCGATGATTGCCTCCGCCCGCTGGAAAAGCTGGGTGTCGATGATCAGACCGGAGGCGTGGGCATTTTCATGCACTTGTTCGGGACGGGATGCCCCGATGATCGCGGAAGCGACGTTCGGCTCCCGCAGCACCCAGGCAAGTGCGAACTGGGCCATGGTCAGCCCCGCTTCTTCGGCAATGGGCCTGAGCCGCTGCACCGCTCGAAGAAGGTCCGGCTGCATCAGCCGCTCGATGAAGCCGCCCATCTCTTCGCTGGTCGCACGAGTCCCGGCTGGCGGCGGCTTGGCCGGATCATACTTGCCGGTCAGGACGCCCTGGCCAAGCGGCGACCACACGATCTGCGAAATTCCGTTCGCGGCCGAAAGCGGAATCACCTGCTCCTCGGGCTCTCGCCACACGAGCGAATATTGTGGCTGGCTCGATACCCATTTTGCGAACCCACGCGATTTCGCAATCTCGAGCGACTCCCGGATCTTCTCCACGGGCCATTCCGAAAAGCCGATGTAGCGGACCTTTCCGCTTTCGACCGCGCGGTTTAGCGCCTCCATCGTCTCTTCCAGCGGGGTGCCGCTGTCGTAGCGATGGCACTGGTAGAGATCGATGACGTCGGTCTGCAGGCGCTTCAGTGAGGCATCGAGCTGTTTTTCGACCTGCGCCTGGGAAAGACCGTAATCGGTGTCCGTCATCGGGAAGAAAAGCTTGGTCGCAAGCACATAACTGTCGCGTGGCCGGTCCTTCAGCGCCTCGCCGAGGAAGGTTTCCGCTGCCCCGCGGCCGTAGATGTTCGCGGTGTCGATGAAGTTCATCCCGACGTCGAATGCCGCATCGAGGCAAGCGCGGGCTTTGTCCGCCTCGACACCGACGCCGTAGGTCAGCCAAGATCCGAGCGAGATTTCGGAGACTTCGAGATCGCTGTCGCCGAGCTTGCGATATTTCATGAGCGGGTCCTTTCGCCGGATGCCTGAACGCTGCGGCCTATCTAGGCCTTGTGCATGCCAACGGGTAGTTGGCGGCGCTCATCGGCAGTCGAGAGTCCCGAACTAAGGGCAACTCCTGATACCGCCGCTCCTGCTCCCATGGTTGGCCAAAGGCAGATTGCGGAGACGGATGATGAATGTCGTCACACAGGAACCCTTCCAGCCCGAGGCCGCCGCCGCGGACCTCAAGAAAGGCGTGTCGCGGAAGGTCGAGAAGCCGGCAAAACCGGCAAAGCTTCGCCGCAAGGACTATGAGAATAAGCTTCTGAAGCTGCAGACCGAGCTTTGTTACGTCCAGGACTGGGTCCGCGAGACTGGCGCTCGAGTCATCATCGTCCTTGAAGGCCGCGATACGGCGGGCAAGGGCGGCTTGATCAAGCGGATGACGGAACGCGTAAGCCCGCGCACCTTCCGCGTCGTCGCGCTGAGCGCGCCAAGTGAGCGCGATCGCACCAAGCTCTATCTCCAGCGATACATCGAGCAGTTCCCCGCCGGGGGCGAAGTCGTGATCTTCGACCGCAGCTGGTACAATCGCGCCGGCGTCGAGCGCGTGATGGGTTACACCAAGGAGAAAGATGTCGAGCGCTTTCTCGAAAATGTGCCGACATTCGAACGCTGGCTGGTCGAGTCCGGAATCATCCTGATCAAGCTGTGGCTCGAGGTCGGGATGGAAGAGCAGGACCGCCGCTTCCGGCAACGAATCCACGACCCGCTGAGGCAGTGGAAGCTGAGCCCAATGGACGTGAAGTCCTATTCGCGCTGGTACGATTATTCCCGCGCCCGGGATGCAATGTTCGAGGCGACGAGCCGTCCGGCCGCCCCTTGGTACGTCGTTCGAAGCGATGAGAAAAAACGGGCCCGCCTGAACGGAATCAAGCACATCCTGTCGAAAATCCCCTACGAGAAGGTGAAACGCGACAAGGTGGATCTGGGCAAACGGTCGAAGAAGCACCGCTATGACGACAAGCTCGATCTTCGTAAGGTGAAGCTCATACGGGAAGTCTTCTGATACCCCCGAAGGCTGGGTTTCGAAGTGCAGACAAGCGTGGCTGAAAGCGGTGATGGAAAGGCCCTCGCGCCCAGCGATATCGCGGCGTCGCAGCACAGGTCATTCGGGGACTGGGTTCCGGGCCTGAAGACCCTGCGTGAATATGAGGTCAGCTGGCTGCGCAACGATATCGTCGCCGGCATTGTCCTCTCAACGATGCTGGTTCCGGTAGGGATCGCCTATGCCGTCGCATCGGGCGTGCCGGCCATCAACGGGCTCTATGCGACCATCGTCCCACTGATCGCCTACGCCATCTTCGGGCCGAGCCGGATCCTCGTCCTTGGTCCCGATTCGTCATTGGCGCCCATCATCCTCGGCGTCGTGCTTCCACTGTCCGGGGGAGATCCGGCACGTGCCGTGGCACTGGCCAGCGCAATGGCGGTCGTTGCCGGTGCAGCCTGCATCATCGCGGGAATCGTCAAGCTCGGCTTCATCACCGAGCTCCTCTCCAAGCCGATCCGCTACGGATACATGAACGGGATCGCCTTGGCCGTGCTCATCAGCCAGCTTCCGAAATTGTTCGGCTTCAAGATCGAAAGCGCCGGGCCTGTCCGCGATCTTTGGGCGATTGGGCAAGCCGTCGCCGCCGGCCAGCCGAACTGGGCCGGAACGGCATTGGGCGCTGCGACTCTGGTCCTGATTCTCGTGCTCAAGGCGCACAAGCGAATGGGGGCAATCCTCATTGCCGTCATCCTCGCCATGCTGGCTGCTGCCTGGCTGGACCTGCCGGAGCGGTACGGCGTGAAAGTTCTGGGAGCAGTCCCGCAGGGCCTGCCGGAGTTCGCGATACCGTGGCTCAGTGCGGGCGATATCGTCCCGATCCTTGCGGGCGGCATCGCCGTCGCAATCGTGGCATTCGCGGACACGAGCGTGCTGTCGCGCACCTTTGCCGCGCGTACGGGCACGCGCGTCGATCCGAACCAGGAAATGGTCGGGCTTGGTGCGGCGAACCTCGCCGCCGGTCTCTTCCAGGGGTTCGCCATCAGCAGCAGCTCATCGCGGACACCCGTCGCCGAAGCGGCTGGCGCCAAGACCCAGATGACCGGCGTCGTCGGCGCTTTGATCGTGGCGCTCGTGATCGTCGCCGCGCCGAATCTCTTCAACAATCTGCCCTATTCGGCGCTCGCCGCCGTGGTCATCGCAGCGGCCATCGGGCTGTTCGAGATCGACGACCTCAGGCGCATCTACCGCATCCAGAACTGGGAATTCTGGTTGTCGGTCCTTTGCACCGTCGGCGTTGCCACCTTCGGCGCAATTCCCGGCATCGGAATTGCAATCGGCCTCGCAGTCATCGAATTCCTTTGGGACGGCTGGCGCCCGCACTGGGCGGTTCTCGGCAAGCCAAAGGATGTCGACGGCTATCACGACATCGCGCGCTACCCCGATGCGGAGCGCGTGTCCGGGTTGCTATTGTTTCGCTGGGATGCCCCCTTGTTCTTCGCCAATGCGGAGCTGTTCAATCAGCGCGTCCTCGACGCGGTCGCAGCGTCGCCGACGCCCATTCGACGCGTGGTCGTGGCGGCCGAGCCGATCACAAGCGTCGACGTCACTTCGGCCGATGCACTGACGGACCTAGACAAGACCCTGAAGGCGGACGGGATCGAGCTTTGCTTCGCCGAACTCAAAGACCCGGTGAAAGATAAGCTCGAGCGGTTCGGTCTGCTGGCGGAATTCGGCAGGGCGCGATTCTACCCAACCAAGGAGTCGGCCGTCCTTGCATATGTGCGGGCACAAGCGGATCGTGGATAATCCTCCTGGTAACGCTGAGCTGAAGCTGCTTTTTCCGCGCCGGTGACTCAGCTCGCATTCCTGGAACGCGATGATGGCCCCCGCCTCGCCTTTCGACCCAGGGACGGTGAAGAGCCGACGCTACTGTTCCTTCCCGGTTATGCGTCGGACATGGATGGCACGAAAGCAGTCGCCCTCGACGCTTTTGCCCAGCGCCGGGGACTCTCGATGCTGCGGTTCGATTATTCGGGAACGGGCTCGTCCGAAGGCCGGTTCGAAGACGCGACGCTCGCCGGCTGGATCGCCGATGCGACCATCATTCTCGACGAGTGTACGCGCGGGCCAGTGATCGTGATCGGTTCCTCCATGGGGGGATGGATCGCTTTGCACCTTGCGATTCAGCGTCCCGACCGGGTCTCGGCAATTGTTGGAATCGCCGCGGCGCCCGATTTCACCGAATGGGGCTACTCCGATGCCCTGAAGCAACGCCTCGCGGCGGGCGAGACACTTCGATTCGAATTGCCGGACGGCGGCGCGCACGTGACGGCTAGCGGCTTCTGGACGTCAGGACAGTCGATGCGAGTCTTGGCTTCCGAAATCGCGATCGATTGTCCGGTGAGGCTCATCCACGGTGACCGGGACGAGGACGTGCCGATGGACATCGCGTTTCGCCTGAAGGATCGGCTGCGTTCAGCCGACGTGCAGGTCAAGGTCATCAAAGGCGGCGGACATCGCCTGTCGGAACCGCATGAGATCGATGCGATCCTGCGCACCGTCGCCGCACTGGTGGAGCCAGCTTCTTGATCTTCTTAATCGCCGCCGCGCTTGCCGCCGCAGCTCCCGCGCCTTCCAAATGTCCCGATGTCGTCACGAGCGAGGCCTTCGTCTGCCGTGCTCTAGCGGCAAGCAACTCCGGCCAGCCCGACGCCGCTGCCGCCGCATTCGAGCAGGCCGCGGAGGCGCAGACGGAGAAGCCGGCCGAGAAGGCGCGTCTGTGGGCAGCGGCGGGCAACATGTGGATCGCCGCCAGCCAGCCCGGAAAGGCGGCCATTGCGCTCGACAAGGCGCTGGCCAGTCCCCAGCTCGAGGCAGAGCAGCGGGGCGAGGCACTACTCGATCGCGCCCGTGCCGCCGAAGCGCAGGACGATTTGAAGACTGCCCGCGCCAAGGCCACCGAAGCAGCGCTTACCATCTCCGGCGACCCATTCCTCTGGTACTTCTCGGCCGCCCTTGCGATCCGCGAGAATGACCCGGCGACCGCGAAGACGGCAATCGGCAAGGCGCTTACTCTCGCGCCGAACGACCCGACGATCCTGTTCGAGGCCGGCCATGTGTACGAGTTCGCGGGTCAGACGGAGGACGCCCGGCGATATTGGACGCAGGCCCGCGATGCCGATCCGAACGGCGCCGCCGGCAAGGCTGCAATGCAGGCCCTGAACATGCTGCCCGTCCTGCCCGCCGACGGCGCGGCCGGTCCTCCGCAGAAGCCCGCGCCCGTTCCTCAGCCGAGATCGTAGTCGATCGTCGTTACAACTCGGACCTTTTGGAACGGCGAGCTTCCGCCTGAAGAACCACACTCGTCGCATTGTTCGCCGTCGCGAGCCCCGACCGAGAAATAGCCTTGGCTCGCCGTCTTGATCTGGCCGACGGCAGCGCCACTGTCCCGAGCGAATTGCTCGGCGCTTTTGCGGGCGCTCTGGTTGGCTTCGGCAATCATCGCCGGCTTCAAGTCGTTGAGCTTCGTGAAGACGTAATTCACGTTCGAGCCGTTGATCGGCACGCCGTCGCGGATCAACTCCGACTGACGGGCATAGGCGTTGCGAACCTTTATTACGTCGCGGCTGCGGAGCTGGATCGTGCGGCTGACGGTAACCCGTTCTTCCTTACGGTCTCGATCGAAGCTTGAGTTCGCATTGATGCCCACATCGCTGACCTCGTCAGGCTTAAATCCAGCGCGCTGGAAGAAGGTACGAACGGCACTGCTCTTCTGATCGACCGACGCCTGCACCGGGCCAAGGGTCGCTCCCTCATCGGAGAAGGAAATCGTCCAGGTCGCGAGATCCGCTGTCACGTCGCGTTCGGAAACACCGCGGACGGTCACCGACCGCTCCGCCATCTTGGCGCGGCGGAGGCCGTCGCCCAGCACGTACCCACTCGTCGTCAAGCCTAAGGCGAAGATCGCCACCGCGCCCAAAAGGACGGCTCGGCTGTCCTGCAGCTTCTGGATCATGGAAAGTTACCCTGCGTTCGTCGTAATGCAGACGACTACCGGTCACGATCGCCGGTCATAGCCGTCGACGAACCGTGCATTCATAGCGATGAATTGAGCGAGGCAAAATGAAATTCCTGCACAGCATGATCCGCGTGTCCGATCCGGACGCCACTGTTGCATTTTTCCAACTCCTCGGGCTCGAGGAGCGGCGGCGCATGGAGAACGAAGCCGGCCGCTTCACGCTCATCTTTCTTGGTGTGCCCGGCGACGAAGGCGGAGAGGTTGAGCTCACCTACAATTGGGGCGAGAAAGGCTACGACGGTGGTCGCAACTTCGGGCACCTCGCCTATCAGGTGGACGACATCTACGACACCTGCCAACGGCTCATGGAAGCAGGCGTCACAATCAATCGACCGCCGCGTGATGGCCACATGGCCTTCGTCCGGAGTCCAGACAACATCTCGGTCGAGCTATTGCAGAAGGGCGGCTCGCTCCCGCCGGCAGAGCCCTGGTCGTCCATGCCGAATACGGGTGAATGGTGATGCTTGAGGTCGTCGCCGTTCCGGTCCTCACAGACAATTACGTGTGGCTGATCCACAATCGCGAGACGGGTGAAACGGCCGCGGTCGATCCGTCTGTAGCGGAGCCGGTACTGGACGCGGCGGCGGCCAAAGGCTGGTCGCTCAGCCAAGTGTTGAACACGCATTGGCACCCGGACCACACCGGCGGCAACAAGGGCATCAAGGCGACGACCGGCTGCACGATCACTGCGCCTGAAGAAGCTCGGAAGGTGAGTGAAGTCGATTACGTCGTCGCCGAAGGCGATCGGGTAACGGTGGCGGGCGCCGAGGCGATCGTCTGGAACATCCCGGCGCATACGGCGGGCCACATCGCTTATTACTTCGAGGACGAAGGTATGATCTTCGTCGGCGACACGATGTTCGCCATGGGCTGCGGCCGGCTGTTCGAGGGGACCGCCGAGCAAATGTACTCGAACATGCAGCGTATTGCCGCTTTGTCGGATGACGTCCGGATCTACTGCGGGCACGAATATACGCTGGCGAACGGCCACTTCGCCGAGCATGCGGATCCCGAAAATGCTGCAGTCAGGGAACGTGTAGTCAAAGTGAAATCGTTGCGGGACGACGGACAGATCACGCTTCCCACGACTGTCGGGGAGGAACGTGAAACCAATCCCTTCGTTCGCGCCACTAACGCCCAGGAGCTCGCGCGTCTGAGGGCAGAAAAAGACAGCTTCCGTTAAGCTCGCGCGGCGCTTTAGGAATATCGTTCGATGCCCGAAAGGAGTCTCGCAATGCGCGCAATCCCGCTTCTCCTGACGGCGGCCGCGCTTGCCGGCTGCACGACACAGCCACCAACGGCGAACCGCACGGCCGAGGCCCAGGCGAAATTCGCCCAGCTAACTGCCGGAAAGGTACCGGGGCAGCCGGTCAGCTGCCTACCGACATATCTGTCCAACGACATGGTGACGATCGACGACAGTACCGTTGTGTTCAAGCAAGGCGGGACGGTCTACGTGAACCATCTTCTGGGCGAATGTAACGGCTTGAAGAGCGGTTTCTACACCTTGGTCACCCGAAGCCACGGGTCCGGCATGTGCCGAGGCGATATCTCACATGTTCAGGATATCCGTACAGGAACGATGGTCGGAACCTGCGCAATCGGCGACTTCGTTCCGTACAAGACGGCAGCGCGCTGATTATTTGCCGTAGAGTGCGTCCAGGCGCTGTCCGTAGATACTCTTGATGACGTGACGTCGGATCTTGAGCGACGGCGTTAGTTGCTCATTGTCCGTAGTGAAGCCTTCATCCGCGACGATGAATCGGCGCACCCGTTCGATCACAGACAGATCGGCATTCACTTTATCGACCGCCTTTGAGAGCCGCTGCTGCAAGTCCGGTTTGTTGGCATATTCGGCTTCGGGGACGAGGAGAGCGACCAGATAAGGCTTGCGGTCGCCGTAGACCATGGCCTGCGCGATCTCCGGCTGAAGGGTGAGCATGCCCTCAACGCGTTGCGGCGAGACATTGTCCCCCTTGTCGTTGACGATCAGGTCCTTCTTGCGATCGGTGATGATGATGCGGCCGCGCTCGTCGAGGTGGCCGACGTCGCCCGTTGCCAGCCAGCCGTCGTTAAGCACGCGCGCCGTTTCCTCTGGATTGCGCCAGTAGCCGTGCATGACGAGCTCACCCCGAACCATGATCTCGCCGTCTTCGGCGATACGCACCTCGCAGCCTTTCACTGGCGGACCGACGCTGTCCATGCGCAGTCCGGCCGCAGGGCGATTGCAGCTTATGACCGGTCCGGCTTCCGTCTGGCCATAGCCCTGGAGGAACGTCAGCCCGAGAGACTGGAAGAACAGGCCGACTTCCGGGTTCAACGGAGCGCCGCCGGAAACCATTGCCTTCATCCGTCCGCCGAATTTCGCCCGAACCTTCTTGCGCAGCGTGAGTGACAATATGCCGTCCATTGGCATGTCGAGAGGATTGCGACGGCCATCATATTTATCGCCGCCGATCTTGAGCGCGCGCTTCAGGAGATATTTCGAGACACCGCCCGTGCTCTCAATCGATTTCAGGATACGCGCACGGAGCATTTCGAAAAGGCGCGGAACGACGACCATGATGGTTGGTCGAACTTCTTCAATATTGGCTGCAAGCTTCTCGAGGCTCTCGGCGTAATAGATTTGCGCCCCCAGACCGATCGGGAAATGCTGTCCACCAGTATGCTCATAGGCGTGGCTCGCAGGCAAGAAGGACAGGAAGACTTCGTCATCCCAGCCGAAGTCGCTTGAAATGACATCAGCCGCGCCTTCGATGTTCGCGAGGATCGAGCCGTGATGCTGGCGCACGCCGCGCGGCGCCCCGCCGGTCCCGCTAGTGTAGATGATGCAGGCGAGGTCGTTGCGGTCGACCGCCTTCATCCGTTCCTCGACGGTCGAAATGTCAGCGGAGCCGGCCACCAGTTCAGCCCAGTGATGGAAATCCGCAGCGTCCGTGACCTGGCCCATGCGGATGTCCTCGATGCCGATCACATGATGGCATTCGGAGGCGAAAAGGACGGCAGGAATGAGGTTCTTTGCCAGCCTCTGCGAGGAGACGAGGACCGCCTTCGCAGCGGAATTGCCGAGGATGTGCTGGTGATCGCGCGTCGTGTTGGTGATGTAGGTCGGCACTGTCACACAGCCCGCCGCCATGATGCCAAGATCGGCAATAAGCCACTCGGGCCGGTTCTCGCTGACCAGCATCACGCGATCACCGGGCGCAAGGCCGAGGCGTTTCAGGCTATCGGCGAAGGCGGCGACCTGCCGGGCGGCTTCATTCCAGCTGATGCTACGCCATTCGCCCTCGCGCCTGGCCCAGAGGAATGGTTCATCACCCTTCTCGCGCACTCGCGTCAGGAACATGGATACCAGGTTGGGAAACTGCTCGAGCTGGCGCGCCATGATCTCCCCTTCGCGGCTTGCGGAAGGGCTTCTTAGCTCAAAGCTGTTGAAGCGCCACTCCCGTGGACGCAGCGCGCCCCGTTCGCTAGCGGACCCTCATGCGCCTGTTCCACTCGTTCCTAAGCGCCCTCCTCTGCATCTCTCTCGCCTGTTGTGCTGCTGCGGCGCCGCTGCCGGCCTCGCTGGCCGAGGGGCCAGCGCGCGCAGAGCCCGCTCACCCCTTCGTGATCGCCGCGAATCCGCTGGCCGCCGAAGCTGGGCTCAACGTGCTGAAACGAGGCGGCTCGGCCGTCGACGCCGCGGTCGCGGTTCAGGCGATGCTCTCCCTCGTCGAGCCGCAAAGCTCGGGCATCGGCGGCGGAGCTTTCATGAATTTCTACGAAGCTCGCACGCGCAAGATCACGATCTACGACGGTCGAGAGGTCGCTCCGGCACAAGCCGTCTCGACCATGTTTCTAGACGCAAGCGGCAAGCCGCTGCCCTTTGATACCGCGGTCGTCAGCGGGCGTGCGACTGGCATCCCAGGGGCTGTGAAGATGCTCGGCCTAGCTCACAGCGAGCATGGAAAGCTCCGTTGGTCGAGCCTCTTCGGCGACGCAGAGCGCACGGCCGGCGAGGGCTTCGTCGTCAGTCCGCGCCTCGGGCGGATGATCCATGCTGACTATGCCGAGAACCATCAGTCGGATGTGATTGCTTATTTCTCCAAGCCGGACGGCACTCTTCTGAACGCCGGGGATCGGTTGGCGAACAAACCATATGCCGACTTCCTCCGGCGCCTGGCGGCGCAGGGTCCGGATGCGCTCTATAAGGGTTCGACGGCCGCACGCATGGTCGCAAGAACGCATCAGGGGCCATTGGCCGGATCGATGACCATGGCAGATCTCGCCGCCTACCGGCCGATTAAGCGGAAACCGGTCTGTGGCGCGGTGGGGACATATTTGCTTTGCGCGCCGCCTCCTCCGGCTAGCGGAGTTGGCCTCATCGAGCTGATGATGATCCTTGATCGAACGGACGTCGCTTCGCGTGGGTCAAAGGATCCCCAGGCTTGGCTTCTCTTCGCCGAGGCCAGCCGCCTTATGTATGCCGACCGCGACCGTTACGTCGGCGATCCCGCATTCGTGAGGGTTCCTGTCGAGGGACTTATCGATCCGGCCTATGTCGAGGCTCGATCGAAGCTGATCGGGAACTCTGCCGGCCCGCCGCCGGCCCCGGGCATCCCCGCAGGCGCGACGGTCACGGCAAATGACAACACACTCGAGCCGACCGGGACATCGCACTTCGTCATCGGTGACGCGGACGGCAATGTCGTGTCGATGACGACCACCGTCGAAAGCATTTTTGGCACGGGCCGAATGGTCGACGGCTTCTTCCTGAACAACCAGCTGACCGATTTCTCGTTCGCTCCGGTCGATGAACAGGGCCGGCCGGTCGCCAACGCGGTTGCTCCGGGCAAACGTCCGCGCTCATCCATGACTCCCGCCATCCTCCTTACGACGGATGGCAAGTTCGCCGGTGCGATCGGATCGGCCGGAGGAAATGCGATCCTCGCTTATGTGGCGAAGTCGCTAGTGGCCGCTCTCGATTGGAACATGCCGATGCAGGAGGCGCTTGCTGCTCCGAACCTCGTCGCGCGCGGGCCGAACTTCCAGGGCGAACTGACCAAGTTTACGCCCGACGTGCTGGAAGGGCTTCGCCAGCGCGGCGTCGACCTAAAGCCCGGCCAGGGCGAGGATTCAGGCGTTCACGGTGTTCTCATCCGCAACGGCCGCATCGACGGCGGTTTCGATCCTCGTCGGGAAGGCGTCGTGTTGACCTTGCCGAAGAAGCCCTAACCGTCGCTCCCGACAACTTCGGAAATGCTTGAATAGCCGTCGCGCTCGAGCATTTGGGCCAGTCCGTCCGCGATCCGGCGGGCAATGCCGGGCCCCTCATAAACCATCGCGCTGTACAGCTGGATCAGGCTCGCGCCGGCCCGAATGCGCTCCCAGGCGTCGTTGGCGTTCGAAATTCCCCCAACGCCGATCAGCGGGATCTCCCCGCCGGTCGCCGAGCGGAATTTGCGCAGTGCGTCCAACGCGAGCGACTTCAAAGGCGCGCCGGACAAGCCCCCCTGCTCCTTGGCATGGCGGGATTTCAGAGGCGGGCGGGTGACGGTCGTGTTCGCGACGATGATCCCATCCAAATGGTGGTCGAGCGCGGCGCGTACGATCCGCTCGGGATCTCCTTCGGCAAGATCCGGCGCAACCTTCAGGAAGATCGGCTTCTCCGTGCGGACCTCTTCTACGGCAGCGAGAAGCTCGTTGAGCGCACCTTCGTCCTGAAGGCCACGCAGTCCTGGCGTGTTCGGCGAGCTGATGTTGATCGTGATGTAGCTTGCGACTGCGGACATGCGGCGAACGCCAACGGCGTAGTCGGCAATTCGGTCGACGCTATCCTTGTTTGCGCCGACATTGACTCCGACCACTCCTCGCTTAGCGTGATTGAGGCGGTCGAACGCGGCCTGTTGCCCCCCGTTGTTGAAGCCCATGCGGTTGATCACCGCTTGGTCCTCTATCAGCCGGAAGAGACGCGGCTTCGGGTTTCCGGGCTGCGGCTTGGGTGTGATCGTCCCGATTTCCACGAAGCCGAATCCCAAGCCCAGCATCTGCTCCGGCACTTCGCCATCCTTGTCGAAGCCTGCTGCGAGGCCGACGGGAGACGAAAAGTCGATGCCCGCAACATTCGTCCGAAGCGACGGCGCGAACTCCGGCGGCCTGCCCTTCGGCGCTAGTTTCAGCGCAGCGATAGTCGCCCGATGAGCAGCCTCGGCGCCGAGGCTGAAAGCCAACGGACGGACAATTGGATAGATCGGCACACGGCAACGTCTGTCATTGCATGCAGGGAGACGCAATGCAGGGGGAGCTAATTGCGCAATCCCTGTCGTATCTCGACAAAGATCGGCCCGTTGAGTTTTCGGGCGCAACGCACTAAATTCGGACAGGAATCGTCTGAATTGCTATGCGCCTGACCCACCTAGCCGACTATGCGGTCGTGATCATGACCGCCGCCGCCCGCCGCGAGGCCGGGTCGCGGCTTAGCGCGAGCGAGCTGGCGCAGGAGACCGGAGTGCCGTTGCCAACCACCCAGAAACTGATGGGCCGCCTTGCCGCTGAAGGGCTGTTGACCAGCGCGCGTGGCGTGAGCGGGGGTTTCGCCTTGGCGCGGCCCGCCGCGGCCATCACGCTCGCCGACATCGTCGAGGCGGTCGAGGGACCGATCGCGATGACAGTCTGCTCGGGCAATGAAGGCCCATCCGATTGCGCGCTCGATGCGCATTGCAAGGTCAAGCCGCACATGGGTATCGTCGGCAATGCCATTCGTGGCGCACTCGGCGCGGTTAGCCTGCAGGCTCTCTGTGCCCCGGCATCCGCCGAGGAGGGGCTGGCGCGATGACCGACCAGACCGTCCGCAATCGCGAGGCGCACGAAGCCGCTGAAAAGCTTGCCACTTATGAATGGGGCTTCACCAGCGACATCGAGCAGGAGTTCGCTCCGAAGGGCCTGAACGAGGACGTCGTCTGCTTCATTTCCGGCAAGAAGGAAGAGCCGGAGTGGATGCTAGAATGGCGGCTGAAGGCGTATCGCGCCTGGCTGGAGATGGAGGAGGTTAGCTGGGCCAAGCTCGACATTCCCGAGATCGATTACCAGGACGCTTATTATTACGCGGCGCCGAAGCAGAAGCCGAAGCTCGGCAGCCTTGACGAAGTCGATCCCGAAATCCTTCGTGTCTACGAGAAGCTCGGAATCCCGATCGAGGAGCAGAAGGTCCTCGCGGGGGTCGAAGGCGCGCCGCGCGTTGCCGTCGATGCCGTGTTCGACAGCGTGTCGGTCGCGACGACCTTTCGCGAGGAGCTGAAGAAGGCGGGCGTCATTTTCCTCAGCATCAGTGAGGCGATCCGCGAGTACCCGGATCTGGTTCGAAAGTATCTGGGCAGCGTCGTTCCGCAGCGTGACAATTACTTCGCCTGTCTGAACAGCGCGGTCTTCTCCGACGGCACCTTCGTCTACATCCCAGAAGGTGTCCGCTGCCCGATGGAGCTGTCGACCTATTTCCGCATCAATGCGGAGAATACGGGCCAGTTCGAGCGCACCCTGATCGTCGCCGACAAGGGTAGCTACGTCTCCTACCTCGAAGGCTGCACCGCGCCGATGCGGGACGAAAACCAGCTGCACGCCGCGGTCGTCGAGATCTACGCGCACGACGACGCCGAGGTGAAATACTCGACGGTCCAGAATTGGTATCCCGGCGATGCGGAGGGCAAGGGCGGAATCTTCAACTTCGTCACCAAGCGCGCGCTCTGCTCGGGTGCGCGTTCGAAGGTCAGCTGGACGCAGGTCGAGACGGGCAGCGCGATCACCTGGAAGTATCCGAGCTGCATTTTGAAG
>Ga0207701_10003672_pt1 | contig 15710 bp, 14 predicted proteins | sample KBSSwiSSwithPhiX_FD_184294 | JGI IMG/M metagenome (GOLD analysis project Ga0207701, IMG submission 184294) | Switchgrass rhizosphere bulk soil microbial communities from Kellogg Biological Station, Michigan, USA, with PhiX - S5 (SPAdes) (version 2) | ecosystem: Environmental > Terrestrial >... | reverse complement strand
CGCGTGCCTGCCGGTAGAGATCCTGCAGTTCGGCGTCCGACACGTATCGGTGCCAGCGAATCCTGTCCCGGGCGCCGCTCGCAGCGATGAGCGAGGCAAGGTCCTGGTGTGGATGACTCCGGTTGTCGCCGACGAGATGCAGCCAGGCATCGGTGTGTCGTCGCGCAAGGTGGGTGAATGCTCCGATCAACTCCGGCACGTGACGTCTGTTGAAGATCGAGCCCACGAACAGGATGTGTGCCGCGCCAGGTCCGTCGCCCGAGGACCGACCCATGCCGGGCGCGTCGATGCCGGGAGGAATGACCGCAACCTTCTCCGGGCTGACTCCGAACCGGCTGACAATCTCCGACTTCGAGAACGCCGAAATCGTCACGATCGTATTCGCAACTCTCGCAGACTGCCTCGCGAGGAATCGGCGCCGCAGCCCTTCGCGCCAGCCGAACCACTCAGGACGCGCGGCGAACGAGATGTCGTGCAACGCCACGACCCGCGGCACCGGGGTGAGCAGCGGCGTCGAATAGGCAGGCGAGAAGAGCACATCGATAGCGTCGGCGCCAAGGGCCCGCCGCAAATCGCGCTGCTCCCAGAGTGTCCCTCCGCTTCCGGATACGAGCCGAACCTCGCTTCCGCTGCCCTTTTGCTCGATCGGCCGATGACTGTAAAGCAGGATCTCGTGTCCATGACGCGCGTCTTCCGCCGTCCACTCGCGCAGCAGTCCGGACAGGTACCGTCCGACGCCCGTCGGTTTCCCGCTCAGTTCACGCGCGTCGATGCCGAGCCGCATCAGGCGACACTCTTCGCGTTCGCGCGGTGCTCGATGGCGCGCGCGTAGGCGGCGTAAGTCGCCGCAGCGGTCCGGTCCCAGGTGTAATCCTTCGACCGGGCCAGGCCACGCGCGACGCAGGCCTCGACCAGCGCCTGCTCGTCGAGAAAGCGCTCGATCGCACGCGCCATCGCGTCGGCGTCGGTGGGCGCGACGAGCTGGAGAGCATCGCCACCGACCTCGGGGATTGCCCCTGCATTCGCGCCGACGACGGGCACGCCGGCGGTCATCGCCTCCAGCACCGGGAGGCCGAACCCTTCCTCGTAGGAGGGCTGAACCAGCATTCGAGCTCCCACGTACAACTCGTATCGCTGATCAGGCGCGACATACCCCACGTGGCGAACGACACGGTTGAGGGGCGGTCGGGCGATCCTGGCGAGCCACTCTGCTGACTGGTCGGTTGCCTTACCGGCCAGCCGCAGTTCAGGAACGTCGGGACGCCGCGACACGAGCCTCTCGTATGCGTCCAGGAGCGTGCCGACATTCTTGCGCGGCTCGAGCGTGCCGAAGAAGAGCACGTATCCGCCGGTCGGCTGTGCGCGGCGCGGCTGCCATTCCGGGCGCCCGGGCGAACAGATCGAGATCCGATCCGAGGGAACCTGCAGAAGACGTTCGACCTCGGACGCCGTGAATCGCGATACGACGATGACGCGGTCCGCCCGGAGAGCATGCGCGCGGGCCAACCCGGGATAGTCGCGGCGGATCTCGGCGCGTGTCCGCTCGGGGTGCAGCAGGAAGTTCAGGTCGTGGATCGTCACGACCTGTGCGGCTCGCCGGGATGGCATCAGCAAGGGGTGCAGTGAGTGGACGACGTCGAAGCCACTGCCGGCCAGGGCCTCAGCCGGCGGCCACTGGAGCCTGTGCCACGCAAGGTTGAGTAGACGTACGGGGATCCGGCGATCGACCCGATGCACCCCGCCGAGATCGGCCGAGTCGGTGAGCCGATCCTTCGATGAGCTCGAGAATATCGTGACGTCGATGGGGGTCGACGTACCCATCCGCCCGGCCGCAGCCAGGGCGCGCACGAGCTCGTGTGTGTATTCGCCAACGCCGGTGCGTTCGCGCAGCGCAGCACGGTAGTCTATGAGGACGCGCACTTGTTTAAGTCTTTCCGAGTCAGTATCTTATTGTTAAATGAAAATCGCAGTCGTAGGTACCGGGTACGTCGGTCTGGTCGCAGGCGCGTGCCTCGCCGAGAACGGAAACGAAGTCATCTGTGTCGACAAGGACGAAGCGAAGATCGCGACGCTCAAGGCGGGCCGAATGCCCATCTATGAGCCTGGTCTCGAAGAGATGGTGCGGCGGAATACGGCCGAAGCCCGCCTGACGTTCACAACCAGCCTGCCTGACGCCGTCAGCGAATCCGAGATCGTCTTCATTGCCGTCGGTACGCCGCAGGGAGAAGACGGCTCTGCCGACCTCCAGCACGTGCTTGGCGTGGCCCGCGAAATCGGCAGGGCCATCAACAAATACACCGTCGTGGTCGACAAGAGCACCGTGCCGGTCGGCACGGCGAAAAAGGTCCAGGCCGCCATCGCCGGGGAAACCAGCGTACCGTTCAGCGTCGTCAGCAACCCCGAATTTCTCAAGCAGGGGGCGGCAATCGAGGATTTCATGAAGCCGGACCGTGTGGTCATCGGCTGTGACGACCAGAAGGCCGGCGACATCATGAAGTCGGTCTACGCACCGTTCACGAGGACCGGCGCGCCGATCATGGTGATGGACACGCCCAGCGCTGAGCTCTGCAAATACGCGGCGAATGCCATGCTGGCGACACGCATCTCGTTCATGAACGAGATCGCCAATCTCTGCGAGCGCGTCGGCGCCGACGCCGAGGCCGTGCGGAAAGCCGTCGGCTCCGACCGGCGAATCGGTCCGTCATTCCTGTTTCCAGGGATCGGCTACGGCGGCAGCTGTTTTCCGAAGGACGTGAAGGCGATGCTGAGGTCGGCAGCGGACGAAGGCTACGACTTCAAGATCCTGGATGCGGTGGAGGCCGTGAACCAGCTTCAGAAGTCGGTGCTGGTCGAGAAGATGCAGGCTCACTTCGGCGACCTGAAGGGCAGGACTATTGCCCTGTGGGGGCTGGCGTTCAAGCCGAAGACCGACGACATGCGCGAGGCTCCGGCCATCACGATTGTCGAAAAACTGCTGTCGTTGGGTGCAGCCGTCTGCGCGTACGATCCGGAAGCCATGGACACAGCGCGGCGCGTCTTCGGGGATCGGATCGGCTACTGCCAGCACAGCTACGACGCGCTCGACGGCGCGGATGCGCTGGCCGTCGTGACGGAATGGAATGAATTCCGGGAACCGGATTTCAAGCGGATCAAGCAGCTCCTCAAGTCGCCTGTCGTCTTCGACGGGCGGAACATCTACTCGCCCGAGATGATGCGTGGGCTCGGGTTCCAATATTTCTCCATTGGCCGCTGAATCGCGATCCGTCCTGGTTACCGGCGGAGCGGGCTACATCGGGAGCCACGCAGCCAAGGCACTCAAGCAGGCCGGCCACAACGTGATCGTGTTCGACAACCTCGTGGCCGGGCACCGCGAGGCCGTTCTCTACGGCGAACTCGTCGAGGGAGACATCACCAGCCTCGATGAGGTCCGGCGCGCGCTGCGCGAACACCGCATCTGGGCCGTGATGCACTTCGCCGCGTTTCTCGACGTCGGCGAATCCGTGCGGCAGCCGGCCAGGTACTTCCGCAACAACGTGACCGGAGCGCTGACCGTCCTCGAAGCCATGGCCCTCGAAGAGGTGAAGCTGTTTGTCTTCTCCTCGACGTGCGCCACCTACGGCGAGCCGATCGAGACGCCCATCACCGAGGCGCATCCGCAGAACCCGATCAACAGTTACGGCGAGTCGAAGCTGGCCGTCGAACGGGCGCTGCCGCATTTCGAGCGGGCCCACCAGATCCACTCGGTCGCTCTGAGGTACTTCAACGCAGCCGGTGCCGACCCGGACGGCGAACTCGGGGAAGACCATTCGCCCGAGATTCACATCATTCCGCGCGCCATCGAAGCAGCGAACGGCGGTCGCGGTCTCCAGGTGTTCGGCGACGACTATCCGACTCCGGACGGCACGTGCCTGCGCGATTACATTCACGTAACCGATCTCGCCGATGCGCACGTCCGTGCGCTGAACGCGATCGCCGAAACCGGTACGTCTGGCGTCTACAACCTCGGAACGGGCCGCCCGCACTCGGTGCGGGAAGTCATCGACTCCGTCGAGCGCGTCACCGGACACACAGTGCCGTGGACGCTGGCACCCCGCCGGGACGGAGATCCGGCGGTTCTATATGCGGCGCCCGACAAGGCGCAGCGCGAACTGCGCTGGAAGCCGCGTTTCACTGATCTCGACAGCATCGTGCGGACCGCCTGGAACTGGCACCAGCACCGCCCGCGCGGTTTTGCAGCGGCCCACCAACCGTGAAGAAGCGCTCGCCGCTGGCCCGCCTGTTCGCCTATGCGCGTCCTTATCGGGCGCGCCTGGGCTGGGCCGTGGTGGGGATGGCGCTGTACGCGATCGGATCGGCCGGCCTCGCAGCCCTGATCAAGACGATCTTCGACAACGTTCTCCAGGACCGCTCGCAGCTAAGCATGGTGGCCTGGTCGATCGTCGGCCTGAACCTCCTGAAAGGAATCGGTTCGTACGGTTCGTCGTATCTCATGGCCTGGGTCGGACAGCGGGTGGTCACCGATCTTCGCAATGCGCTCTACTCACACATCCTCGGCCAGTCGGCCAGCTTCTTCGCCGAACGCTCGACCGGCGAGTTGATGTCCCGCATCAACAACGACGTGGGGCAGGTGCAGCAGGCGGTGTCGGAGACAGCCGGCGACCTCGCGCGCGAGACGCTGGCGCTGTTCGGCTTTGCCGCGCTCCTGTTCTATTACGACGCGTGGCTGTCGGTCTTCTGCATCATCAGCGCGCCCCTCGTCATCTACCCGCTCGTGCGTCTCGGCCAGCGGGTTCGCAAGACCACCCGCCGCAGCCAGGAGGCGCTTCAAGTGCTGTCCCACATCAGCGCCGAAGGCTTCACGGGTCACCGCATCGTCAAGGCATTCGGGAACGAGCGGCGCGAAGCCGACCGCTTCGCGCGCGCGGGCCACCAGTTGTTCCGGACGAACATGAAGGTGACGGCCGCGCTGTCGAGCCTCCCACCACTGATGGAACTGCTTGGGGGGTTCGCGATGGCTGGCGCGCTCTGGTACGGCAGTCGGGAAATCGCCAACGGCCAGCTCACGATCGGCGAACTCACATCGTTCATCGCCACGCTGTTCCTGATGTACGGGCCCGCGAAAAAACTGAGCCGGGTCAACGCGAACCTGCAGCAGGCCATCGCCGCCTCCGAGCGCATCTTCGAGATGATGGACATCCACACGGAGGTAGCCGAGAAGCCTGGTGCGCTGCCGCTCGCGCCCTTCACCAGGTCGATCGAGTTCCGCGACGTAACCTTCGGCTACGACGAGGCTCGGCGCATCCTCCGAGGCGTGACCTTCCGCGTCGACGCCGGGCAGATGGTTGCCATCGTCGGCCGCAGCGGTGCCGGCAAGACGACGCTGGTCAACCTGCTGCCGCGCTTCTACGACGTGACCGGCGGCTCCATCGAAATCGACGGCGTGGACATCAGGGAAGTCGGGCTCGCGTCACTTCGAAGCCAGATCGGCATCGTCACGCAGGAAACGGTACTGTTCGACGACACGGTGGCGACCAACATTGCGTACGGCGCGCCGAAGGCGACGCAAGCCGAGATCGAGGCGGCCGCCCGCGCCGCCAACGCCCACGACTTCATCCTGGGACTCGCCTCGGGCTACCAGACCATCATCGGTGAGCGCGGCCAGCGGCTGTCGGGCGGCCAGCGTCAGCGGCTGGCGATTGCCCGTGCGCTTCTGCGCAATGCGCCGGTCCTGGTGCTGGACGAAGCCACGTCGGCGCTGGATGCCGAGTCCGAACTGCTCGTGCAGGAGGCGCTCACGAACCTGATGATGAACCGCACATCCTTCGTGATTGCGCACCGGCTGTCGACAATCCGCCGGGCCGACGCGATCATCGTGCTCGAGCGTGGCCGCATCGTGGAGACTGGCCGCCACGACGACCTCCTTGCGCGGCCGTCGGGTACGTACGCGGCGCTCTACCAGATGCAGCTGCTCGAAGGACGACGGCCGGAGCGTCGCATGGTTCCCTCATGATCACGTCGATGACAGGGTTCGCGGCGGTAGCCCGCGAAGAAGAAAAGGCGACCGTATCCGTCACCATCCGGGCACTCAACCATCGCCACCTCGATCTCCAGCTGCGCATGCCGCAGTCGCTTGGCGCCATAGAGGCCGACATCCGCGCGATGGTCGCGAAGTCGATCGTCCGGGGGCGGGTCGAAGTGAGCGTCTCGGTGCAGTCGCGCCAGACGCCGGCGCTCGAAGTGGAGTTCAACGAAGGATTCGCCAGGGCACTCGAGGCAGCGCTCGACAAGGCCCGCGAGCGCAGCCTGATCGTGGGATCCCTCTCGCCGGGGGACCTCCTGCGCCTGCCCCAGGCGATCACCATCCGTGAAACCACAAGCGACGACGACACGATGGTAGCCGCGATAGCAGAGCAGGCCCGGCAGGCGATTGAGGCCGCTGTGGCCGACCTGCAGACGATGCGGTCGACCGAGGGGGATCATCTGCGCGCGGATCTCGATCAGCGCCGCGAACTGGTCGCCAACATGGTCGAACGGGTCGCTCTCGCCGCCGAGGAAGGCCGGCTGGGGATGGAACAGCGGCTCGCGGAGCGCGTCGCCCAGATACGGGCCGATCTCCAGGCGGACGAGAACGCCGTGGCCCAGGAAATCGTCAAGTGGGCCGCGCGGTCCGACATCAGCGAGGAGGTGGCCCGCTTCCGCGGCCACGTCTCGCACTGGCAGACCCTGGCGGACGGCCCGGAGCCCTGCGGCAGGAAGCTCGACTTTCTGCTCCAGGAGATGAACCGCGAGGTCAACACCATGGGCTCCAAGGCCGACGGCCTTCGGGTCTCGGAGCTGATCATCTCGGCCAAGGCCGAACTCGAGAAGATGCGCGAGCAGGTGCAGAATGTCGAGTGACGGGGCCGGCCGGCTCTACATCGTCTCTGCCCCGTCCGGCGCGGGGAAGACGACGCTGGTCGAGCGGCTGGTCGAGCAGATGCCGGGGCTCCGGATGTCGCGGTCCTACACGTCAAGGCCCGCCCGCCCCGGGGAAACCGACGGCGTGGACTATAATTTCGTGTCCCGCCAGCGGTTCGAGGAGATGATTGCCGCGGGCGATTTCCTCGAGTGGGCGGACGTATTTGGGAACCTCTACGGGACCTGCGCTTCAGACACCGAGCGCCTGCTGACCGACGGCAGCGATGTCGTGCTGGTGATCGACGTGCAGGGGGCCAGGCAGGTCCGGGCCCTCAGGCCGGGAGCCACGACCGTCTTCGTGATGCCGCCGTCGTATGCGATTCTCGAACAACGGCTGCGTGGGCGAAGCAAGGACAGCGAGGGGGCCATCCTGAAGCGGCTCCAGGTGGCGCGCGAGGAAGTCGCTTCGTTTACGGAGTACGACTTCATCGTCATCAACGACGAACTGACGTCGGCCGTCGACCGGCTGCGCGGGATCGTCTTCGCGGCCCGCTGCCAGCTGAGTTGCATGCGCACCCAAGCCGCGCGTATCGTCGCCACATTCGCATGAGTTCCACGTCGTCGTTCCAATTAGCAATTAGCAATTAGCAATTGATTTGAGGTCCTTGATGATTGACCGTTCCAAGCTTCCGAACACGTTCGAATTCGTCGTCACCGCGAGCGCCCGGGCCCGCCAGTTGCTGGCCGGATCGGTTCCGCGGGTCGACGTCGGCGAGCACAAGAAGACCACCGTCGCCACGAAGGAAGTGCTGACGGGCGCCGTGGAAGCGCTTCCGTACGAGCGTCCGGCGGAACTCGCCGGCGAGTAGCGTCAGGAAGGGGGACCGCATGCTTGTCGCGCTTGGAGTGTCAGGCGGAATCGGCGCCTACAAGGCCGTCGAGGTTGCGCGCGGCCTCCAGAAGCGCGGGCATGACGTCGTGGCCATCATGACGCACTCGGCCACGCGATTCGTCGGTCCCATCACCTTCGAAGCCATCACCCGGCACAAGGTCATCACGGACCAGTGGGACCCGGGGGCGAACGCCGACATCGAGCACATCTCGCTTGCGTCCACGATCGACCTGCTGCTCGTTGCGCCTGCAACCGCCAACATCATCGGCAAGTTCGCGAACGGGATTGCCGACGATTTCCTCACTACGCTGTACACGGCGACTCGCGCGCCGGTGCTGATGGCGCCGGCCATGAACACCCAGATGTTCTCGCACGAGGCAGTCCGGACTAACCTGGACACGCTGGCGAGCCGCGGCGTGCGCTTCGTGGAGCCCGGCGAGGGTTACCTGGCGTGCGGGTGGATTGGCAAGGGGCGGCTGGCCGAACCTGACGAGATCTGCGCCGCCGCCGACCTCGTGCTCAGGCCCGCGACATCACTCTCGGACAAACGGGTGGTCGTCACCGCCGGTCCGACCTTCGAGGACATCGACCCGGTGCGCTACATCGGCAACCGGTCCAGCGGCCGCATGGGTTTCGCGATCGCCGCGGAAGCTGCGAGACGTGGCGCTTCGGTGACGCTGATCGCCGGACCGACCACAGCTGCCGAACCAACCGTCAGCGAACTGATCCGCGTCCGGAGCGCGGAGGAAATGCACAGCGCGGTGATGGCACAAGCGAGCAGCGCCGACGCCGTGATCATGGCCGCGGCCGTCGCCGACTACACGCCCGATGTGCGCGCCGACCAGAAGATGGCGAAGACTGACGGCGACATGCGCCTCGTGCTCAGGCGAACGCCTGACATCCTGAAAACCCTTGGCGAGCGCCGTGAATCGAGTGGCCGACCTGCGGTTCTCGTCGGTTTCGCAGCCGAAACCGAGAACGTGGTCGAGAAGGCCGCGCAGAAACTGCGGAGCAAGCGGGTCGACCTCATCGTCGCCAACGACGTATCACGCGCGGACGCAGGCTTCGACGTCGACACGAACGAGGTTGCGCTGGTATCCGTCGACGGCACCGAACGTGTACCCCTGCAGTCGAAGGCGGCCGTCGCCGGAGTCATCCTCGACCGCGTCGAGCATTTGCTCGTTTCGCGTCAGCCTGCGTCGGCCAAGCCATAACGACATCCCCATGCCGGCAGCCGTTCCTGTCCCGACGGCCGGCGACAAATCCCCGATCTGAGCTGGTATGGACCGCGATCAACTTGTAGAACACCTGAAATTTGCCGGCGAGCTCGGCGTTGCCGGTGTGAGCCGCGATCCGAAGTGGCGGACGCGGGACATTCCGACAGTTCGAGGCACCGACCCGGCGGACGATGACGCAGCTGCATCCACGCCCTCGACACCGGAAGGCGCGGCGCAGGATGCGGGGGAGCCGGTCGCACTGATCCGAAGTGCTTCGGAGGTGCTCGAGTCCATTCGCACGGATATCGGCCCGGCCTGCACGCGGTGCAAGCTTCACACGCTCGGTCGGACCCAGGTCGTGTTTGGCGTGGGGAACCCGGAAGCCCGGCTCATGTTCGTCGGGGAAGCGCCGGGAGCCGACGAAGACGAGCAGGGCGTTCCGTTCGTGGGCCGCGCCGGGCAACTGCTTACCAAGATCATCGAGGCGATTGATCTGAAACGCGAAGACGTCTACATCGCCAACGTGATCAAGTGCCGGCCTCCGCAGAACCGCAACCCTGAGCCCGACGAGGTCGAGACCTGCGAACCGTTCCTCTTCCAGCAGATCGATGCGATTAAGCCCACGGTAATCGTCGCGCTCGGAAAGTTCGGCGCCCAGACCTTGCTGCGCACGCAGGACCCGATTTCACGGCTGCGGGGCCGCGTGTTCGAATATCGCGGCGCGAAGCTGATTCCGACATTCCACCCGGCCTACCTGCTGCGAAACCCTCCGGCGAAGCGTGAAGTCTGGGAAGACATGAAGCTCGTTCGGAAACTCCTTGCCGAAACCGCGTAGGCAGGGCCTTCATTGTTCATCCGTGTAGCCGTACCAGTCCCGTCGCTGGACCTCCTCACTTACAGCGTGCCCGACGGCGAGCCGGTACCGCCGGTCGGCGCCCGTGTCGTCGTGCCTCTGGGAAACCGGTCGGTCACCGGCATCGTGGTCGAGGTGTCCCGCGCATCTGACATTCCGGAGGGCAAGGGCATCAAGCCGCTGAAAACGGTCCTGGACACCGAACCGTTCATCCCGGGTGATGTCGTCGACCTCGCGCGCTGGACGGCGGAGTACTACGCAGCCGGGCCCGGCGAGACGATCACCGCGGTGCTGCCGCCGAAAACGAGGGGCGAGCGCGCCGACTCGCACAAGACCGCGCGCCTTGTCTCACTGACAGCGGCTGGCGCGGACCCAGAGGCAAAGCTGACCCAGCGGCAGCGGGAAGCGCTCGACATCGTGGCCGGGACGCCTGATGGTGTGGCGACAGCGGACCTCGCGCGTCGGGGTATCGGCCCCGACCTGGTGACGCGCCTGCTGAAAGCCGGCCTTGTGAGCGTTCGCCGGGAACGTGTCGACCGCGATCCCTTCGACACAGCGAGCCTCGAGGCGGCGCCGGTCGACTCCAGTCGTCAGCTCACGATCGAGCAGGACACGGCGCTGGCGCGGCTGATCGAGCTCGCGAACGCGCGCACCTTCAGGGCCGCGCTCCTGCACGGCGTCACCGGCAGCGGCAAGACCGAGGTGTATCTCCGTCTGTCGGCTGCCGTGCGCTCGCTGGGACGCCGCGTGCTGATGCTCGTGCCCGAGATCGCGCTCACACCGCAGGTTGCCGCGCTCTTCCGCCAGGCGTTCCACGAACGCGTCGCCATCCAGCACAGCGGCCTGTCGGACGGCGAGCGCCACGATCAATGGCAGCGCATTCGCCGGGGCGAGGTGGACGTGGTCGTCGGCACCCGTTCGGCTGTTTTCACACCGCTTCGCGAGCTCGGCCTCGTCATCGTGGACGAGGAGCACGACAACTCGTACAAGCAGGAAGAGAGCCCGCGCTACAACGGCCGCGATGTGGCCCTGGTCCGCGCGCAGCGCGCTGGTGCGCTGGCTGTTCTGGGTTCCGCCACGCCGTCGATGGAGACCTACTACAACGCGATGAAAGGCAAGTACGACCGCGTCGTGCTGGAAAGGCGCGTCCTCGATCGGCCGCTGCCGAACGTCACGGTCGTCGACATGCGCGAGGAGTACGCCGCAGAAGGTCCGGACGTAATCCTGAGCCGGACACTGCGTGACGGAATCGCTGCCCGCCAGGAACGCAGGGAGCAGTCGATCGTTCTGCTGAATCGGCGGGGGTTCGCGACGGCCGTGTTCTGCCGGCAGTGTTCAGGGACTGTTGACTGCCCGAACTGCAGCGTCTCGCTTGTCGTACACGGGGAAGGCGCAGGCCGCCGCGCGCGCTGTCACTACTGCAACTACTCGGCGCGCGTGCCCACGGTGTGCCCGATCTGCAAGGCGCCGTACCTCGAGCAGATGGGGTTCGGCACCGAGCGCGTCGAAGAACAGGTGAGGAAGCAATGTCCCGGTGCGCGCGTGGCGCGGCTCGATCGTGATTCGGTCCGCCGCAAGGGGGCGCTGACCGACCTGCTCGCGAAATTCAGGAACGGTGAGATCGACGTGCTCGTCGGCACGCAGATGATCGCCAAGGGGCACGACTTTCCGCGGGTGACGCTGGTTGGTGTCGTGTCGGCCGACGTCGGCCTCGGCATGGCCGACTTCCGCGCGTCGGAACGAACGTTCCAGCTGCTCACGCAGGTCGCGGGGCGTGCCGGCCGCGGCGAAACGGCGGGTGAGGCGATCGTCCAGACCATCTACCCGACGCACTACAGCATCCAGCTCGCGTGCCGGCAGGACTACCCGGCGTTCTTCACACACGAGATGCACTTCCGGAAGGCGATGCGGTATCCGCCCACGCTGTCGCTCATCAACGCGGTCGTGAGGGCGCGCACGTTCACCGCGGCGATGGATGACGCCACATCGGTTGCGGGGCAGTTGCGGGCCCAGGATCCGCAGCTCGCGCACTATCGCGTGCTCGGCCCGGCGCCAGCCCCGCTTGGCAAACTGCGGGGCGAGTATCGAGCGCAGTTCCTCGTGAAGGGCACGAACCGCAAGCGAATGCGGGAAGCGCTCGTGGCCATCCTCGCGGCCCGCCCGGAACTGGCGCGGCGCACGACCATCGACGTCGATCCGTTATCGGTTCTCTGAGAGCGTATGTAGCCGCGGGTCTTCAGACCCGCGCTCGGCCGTCGGGTCTAAAGACCCGACGCTACGACAGCGTTAGACCAGCTCTCGTTCACCGAATCAGCTGCAGCGGCTCGATCGGCGCGGGCGTGAAACAGAGCAGGAACATCGCGACGGCAAAGAGTGCCAGCCACTTGCGGCGTGAATCGAGCGGGACATCTTCGTCGAAGGTACGCGGATGGTGCCGCCCGAAGGTGAAGAGCATCACGACCATCAGCACGGTCCACACCAGCCAGCTGGCCGAGAACCACGTCAGGATGACCGCCGCAACAATCATCACGAGGGTCACCTGCGACGATCGGCGGCCGAGTACCGCATACGAGATATGCCCGCCATCGAGCTGGCCGATCGGGAACAGGTTGAGTGCCGTAGCCAGCATCCCGAACCACGCCGCGAACGCCATCGGGTGCAGGTTGATGGTGTAACCATCGGGCTGCGTGCCCCACATCAGCCACGACACGAGCTTGAACAGGAGCGGCTCGCCGAGTGAATACCCATCGACTCCCGGCGGAAACACGACGACCCGCGAGAGGGCCATGCCGATGACCAGCGCCGGCACGGCGACGACAAAACCGGCGATTGGCCCTGCGATCCCGATGTCGAACAGCATCCGTTTGCTCGGGATCGGCTCGCGTATGCGGATGAAGGCGCCTAGCGTCCCGGTCAGCACCAGCGGGAAGGGCAGGAAAAACGGCAGCGACGCGTCGACGTCATAATAGCGGCAGGCGAAATAATGACCCAGTTCATGGCAGCCCAATATCGCGAGGATCGTGCCGCTGTACCATAGACCTCGCACCACGAGCGTCGGCCAGCCAAGCGACATCGGATTCGCACCGAAGTCGGACACGAACGACGCGTACTGGCCGGTGCCCATCAGCGTCGTGCTGACCAGAGTGAGCGCCAGGAGCAACACGTGCAGCCACCGCCGGTCCTGGAACTTGGGCCGGGGCAGCCAGACGAACTCCTGCGGGAGTGCGAGGGATTCTTCGCGAGCGGGGTCCAACCGAACGATTATCCGATGTTCTGGAGGTCTTTGCCCGGCTTGAACCGGATGGTCCGGCCAGGGGGGATGCGAACTTCCTTGCCGGTACGGGGATTTCGTCCGATCCCCCGCTTCCGCGGCTTCACCTGGAAGACGCCGAAGCCCCGCAACTCGATGCGCTCGCCGCGCTGCATGGAGGTCCGCATCGCGTCGAACACCGCATCGACGGCCACCTCGGCCTTGACCTTGGTGATGTCGGCAATTTTCGACACTTCGTTGACGATGTCGACCTTGATCATGCTTAGGGGCTCCTAGGTTCTTCTAAACATCATAGATTGTGACACTTACGCTGTCAAGGTTGAGGCTAAGTGATCGCCAGAGACACGCACTCAATGCCCCGGAAACTCCTGTCCGTCGTTCTCATCGGCCGACCCAATGTGGGGAAGTCGACCCTCTTCAACAAGATGATCGGCTCGCGCCGCGCGATCGTCGCGCCGATCGCGGGCACGACGCGCGATTCGCTCGCGTTTCCGGTCTCTTGGCGCGGGAGTTCTTTCCAGTTGTCGGACACAGGCGGACTCTATGGCGCGAGCGAAGACCCGCTGCATGACCTCGTCGTCCAGCAGGGCCAGCGCGCAATCGCTGGTGCCGATCTCCTGATTTTTCTGACAGATGGACAGGAAGGGCTCGCCAGCGGGGATGAAACCATTGCGCGCGAGATCCGCGAGACCGGGCTGCCAATCATCTTCGTGGTCAACAAGACGGACGATAAGCGCGCGCAAAGGGCTGTGCCTGAGTTCTACCAGCTCGGCTTCGAGCCGGTTCTCGAGATCTCCGCGGAACATGGCAATGGAGTGGGCGACCTCCTCGACGAGATTGTTCAGCACCTCGGAGCGAAGGCCCGCGACCCGAAGACCGACGAAGACACGGGCGGCGCCGAAGGCCACCAGCCCGAGCCGCTGGCCGCGCCCGAGGAAACCACCATCGCCATCATCGGGCGCCCGAACGTGGGCAAGTCCTCGTTGCTCAATCGCTTGCTGAAAGAGGAGCGGGTGATGGTGAGCGAGATGCCGGGCACCACGCGCGATGCCATCGACGCGACGCTCACCTGGCATCGGCGACAGTTCCGGATCGTGGACACCGCGGGCATGCGCCGGCCAGGTCGGGTCCGGAGCGGCGGCAAGGTCGAACTGGTCAGCGTCGCGGGCGCAAAGAAGGCGATCTTCGACGCCGACGTGGTTGCGCTGCTCATCGATTCGAAGGAAGGCGCCACCGACCAGGACGCCGCCATCGGCGGGGAAGCCGACCGCGCCGGCCGCGGCGTCGTCATCGTCGCCAACAAGTGGGACCTGGTGAAGAGCCAGGACCCCGACTTCGTGAAGGTGTTCGACGAGGCGCTGCGCCGGAAGATGCGGTTCCTCGACTACGCGCCCATCCTCCACATCTCCGCGCTGACTGGCGAGCGGACACCGAAGGTTCTCGAAACGCTCGACCGGGTTGCCGCAAGCAGGCGCAAACGGGTCCCGACTCCCGCGTTGAACAAGTTCATCGAATCGATCGTCTCCGCCAACCCGCCGGTCAGTCCTGAACGGCGCAACGTGAAGATCATGTACGTCGCGCAGATTGGCGTGGCGCCTCCGACCTTCGTGTTTTTCACCAACATCGCCATCACGTTCCACTTCTCGTACGAGCGCTTCCTCATCAACAAGATCCGTGAGCAATTCGGATTCGAGGGCACGCCGATTCGCATCCAGGTCCGGCGCCGGGCGCGTTCCAAGCCAGGGGGCAGGACGCGCGCCGCAGACAAGAGCGAGTAAGGCGGGTGCTATACTTTCGGCCGGCGGTCCGCGTAAATGGCCGAGATGTCACAACAGGTCGAAATCCCTAATCGCGCGCTGTTCAAGGCGGCCGAGGTGTGCGACCTCGTCAAGGTGCAGCCCTACGTCCTGCGGTCGTGGGAGTCCGAGTTCAAGGACCTCGGCGTGTCGAAGGGTGGGTCAACCACTCGGGTTTACCGGCGCGAGGACATCGAACTGGTGCTTCGTATCAAGCACCTGCTGCTCATCGAGGGGCTGACGCTGGCTGGCGTCAGGCGCAGGCTCGAGGAGGAGGCCGAACCGCCGCTCGAAGAGGACCTGGTCGTCGCGCCGCAGCCAGTGGCGCTGAACGCGTCGACACGCGAGCGCATCGGCCATGTGAAGCGCAGCCTCCGGTCGCTGCTGGAACTCCTCAACGCGTCCCCCTCCGCACCGGAGGTACGCGCGGTCGCCGCTCCTGCCACCGACTTCGCTCTGGCGCCGCCCGATGAGACCGCGGCGGCAGCGACGAGATCCGTGAAGCGCAGCGTCGGGAAGGAGCGAGCCTCTGCACCCGACCAACCCGCCAAGTCGGCCTCGCCTCGCCGCAAGCGTTCAGCGTAGAATAGGGGTTCGGTCGCACGAACATATCGGGATGTAGCGCAGCCTGGCTAGCGCACCTGACTGGGGGTCAGGGGGTCGTGGGTTCGAATCCCGCCATCCCGACCAATTTTGCCAAATAAAACGGCCGATCATTTCTGCGATGGTCGGCCGTTTGGTTTACATAGGCACATAGCAGGCACACTCGCGAGGCGCGCTCGCG
>Ga0207701_10003671_pt1 | contig 15711 bp, 10 predicted proteins | sample KBSSwiSSwithPhiX_FD_184294 | JGI IMG/M metagenome (GOLD analysis project Ga0207701, IMG submission 184294) | Switchgrass rhizosphere bulk soil microbial communities from Kellogg Biological Station, Michigan, USA, with PhiX - S5 (SPAdes) (version 2) | ecosystem: Environmental > Terrestrial >... | reverse complement strand
AGCGGGGTACCGAAAATCGTCGGAACGGCGGGCGACCTTGACCGCGTTCGCGGCGAAAAACGCAGGAGTGAAGGTACGATACGGCCGCGAGGCGTGAGCGGTCTTACGAAGCGCCGCCCATCCCGCCCGTCCCGGTCGATCCGCCACCACCGCCCGTGCTGCCGCCGCTGCCTGTCCCCGTGCTGCCGCCGCTGCCCGTCCCCGTGCTGCCGCCGCTGCCGGCGCCGGTGCCACCGACCGATCCCCCGCCGCCCGTCGACCCGCCGCGGCCACCCATTCCCATCGTGCCCCCGGTGCCCGTCCCACCCGATGTGCCACCGGCTGCCGGCAGCGGCGTCTTGGACGTGTTCTTCGTCCAGTCCCAGATCTTGTCCGGGTCCGAGCTGGCGGCCTTCGCCTCCTCCGCCTGCTGGGCCGGCGACTTGCCGGTCAGGCTGCGCAGGAACTCGGCGAGGTCGTGGACCTCGTTCTCGGTGAGCCGCAGCGGGCGGATCTGCTGCGACTTCTTGCCCGCGAAGGTGCCTTCCGGGCCACCGCCCTGGTTGTAGTGCCAGATGACGTCTTCAAGCGTCGGAGCCAGGCCGCTGTGGAAGTAGGGCGCGGTCTCGCCGACGTTGAGCAGCGACGGCGTGCGGAACATGCCCTCCAGCGTGTCGTCGTACTTCAGGCAGGCGACACGCGTGTCCGGCTGCAGGAGGGCCTGGATGTCGGTGCTGACCGCCACGTCGGTGCACTTGTCGGTCGCGATCAACGCGATGTCGGAGGTCTTCCGGCAGGTGCAGTTGCCGGTCGCCTCGTCGGTCACGAGGCACTCGAGGCTCATCTCGTCCTTCAAGTCTTCCTGCATGAAGTACGCGCTCGAGTTCTTCACGATCTTCCCGCAGGCGGCGGCGTCGGCCGCGCCGTCGATCCGGCGGCAGATGCAGTGTTCCCGGTCCTGCGTGCGCAGCGGTTCCAGGCGCGCCTTGCCCAGCTCGCGGTTGTCGCTCCACTTGCTGGCGCCGTTGTAGACGAGCGGGTTCTCGGAGTCGATGTCCAGCGCGGTCAGCTTCGCGGTCTGGCCCGCCACCGCCGTGGCCCGGCCGCGGTTCGGCAGCACGTTCGCCATGTTGCCGGGCACGACCGTGACGTTGGGCGCGCCGATGTTGTGAAACAGGTTGTCGGTCAGCGTCGGGCCGTTGTGGCAGTCGTTGCAGGCCGCCTTGCCGATGAACAGCTTGAGGCCGCGCTTCTGCGCGGACGTCAGCGCGCCGGACTCGCCCTGGACGAAGCGCTGGAACGGCGAGTCCGGGGTCAGCATCATGCGCGGGTAGGTGTCGAACACGCGGCCCATGTTGGCGCGGAACTGGTGGATGAAGTTCTGGACGTCGGCGGGCAGCGCCTCGAACGTGCCGGGCGCGGCGCCGATAGCGGAAGGACCGCCCGTCGCGGGGTAGACGCTGGGCGTGTCGCCCAGCCGCGGGTCGAGCGGCGTGTCCGGGAAGACCGCGTCGTACTCGGCCCTGTACTTCGTGAACATGAAGTGCGCCTGAGCGAGCGGCGTGGCCGACGTGCCCCAGACGATGGTGCCGTGCTCGACCAGGCTGTCGAAGGTGCCCGCCCACAGCGTCCACTCGTTCCAGCCCAGGTTCACCATCTCCCCGGTGTTGGTGGCGAGGAAGTTGCGGCCGTGCGACAGGCCCGGGATCTGGCCGTTGTTGCCGAACGCGCCGGTCGTGGTCTGGTGCGTGTCGGTGAAGTACAGCGTGTCATGGCAGTTCACGCACGCGACCTTCCTGGTTTCGCCGACGTTGCCCGACGGGCCGAGCACCGTGATGCCCTCGGCCACGTCCTTGTCGAAGAAGATCTGCTGGCCAAACTTCGCCAGGTCGATGTCCTGGTCCCGATTGTTGAACGGGTTGCGGGGCATCCCCCCCTTGAGCGGCTCGATCGCCCTGATCTGCCGCCATTCGTTGTCGGTGAACTCCTCTTCCCTTTCGCAGCCCGTGCCCACCAGACCGACCACGCAACCGAACGCGAGAGCCGAAACGATCTTGTTGAAGCGCATGTTTAACCTCCGGGGCCCTTGGTTTCTCGTTGCGGTCATTAGAAGAACAGCACCAGCGAGCTGGTCGCGATGTCGTTGTCGAACTCGTTGATGCCGCCGTACTCGTCGTTGTGCAGGTACTCGCCCTTGACGACCACGTGCGGGTTCACGACCACCCGGAGGCCGGCGGTGAAGCGCCGTTCCTTGGTGACGTAGATGCGCTGGTCACCCAGCGTGACAAGCGCGTCGCGGTTCTCGATGCGCGCGTAGATGCCGAAGTGCGCCAGCACCTGCCAGTCGACCTCGAGGTAGCCGGACAGGTTGAGGTGGAGGCCCCAGACGCCGGCCATCGGGTCGGGATTTCCGGGCGAGCGGCCCTCGATCAGCTGTCCCTTGATCGCCAGGTTCACGCCCAGGTACTGCAGGTCCGGGCCAAGGAACCACATCTTGCCGGCGGTGTCGGTGGCGCGATCCTGCGCGCCCCATTCGCCGGAGAAGCCGAACTCGAGGCGATCGTCGTTGCGAAACAGACGGCCGACCGGGAGGCTGACCGCCACGCGCCCGTTCAGGAACGGGTCGTTGTTCCTGTCGATCTCGCGGTAGAAGTGGAACATCTCGATCGTCGACGAGTTGTTCGTCACCGACGCGGCGAGCACGAGCCAGTCGTTGGCCAGCTTGCTGCGCAGCTTGATGCCCAGCTGCGGTCCGGTGGTGTAGCGGGCGATCAGCGAGGGCGTGATGCCGAAGCGCTGATCGGACTTGCGGTCCTTGTACTCGATGCCGAACACCGGCAGCGTCTTGCCGACGAACAGCGAGGTCTTGCCGTCGGCGGTCAGCAGGTACTCGAGCTCGCCCAGGTCCGCCTCGACGAAGTCGCCGAGCGCGAAGTCCGATCCGTTGCGCGGGACGAAGTTGACGCTGGCGCGCAGGATCGCGCGATCCGAAAGCTGGAAGCGCGGGCGCAGGTTGATCTCGTTGAGGATGAAGCCGGCGGCGCCGTCCGAGTCGACGCTGTCGAAGCGCACGGCGTCGGGCGCGTCGCCCAGGTCCGCCACCTCGCCGCGGGTGTTGATCGCGGTCCCCAGGATGTCGCCCAGGAAGGTCCACGAGTAGTTGAAGTACTGGGGGAACTGACGTTGATCCATCGGGCCGTCGTCGCGGATCCAGCCGACGCCGTTGTTTCCCAGCGGCACGAAGTACCCGAAGTCGACGTAGCCGTTCCAGGACAGCGGCGACACGCTCTTCAGGCGCGCCTCCTCCGATTCGCGCAGCCGCTCGTTCAGCTCGCCCAGACGTTCTTCCAGCGTCTGCATCCGATCCGACCCGGTGGCGGCAGGTTCCTCTGACGCCGCCTCCGGCAGCGACGGGGCCGACGACCGTTCCTCCTGCGCCAGGGCGGGGGAGGCGGCCAGGGCTCCGAGCGCTGTCAACGTCGCAATCGCGTGCTTGCGGAACTGTTTGTCTACGTTCATCGATCCTCCTCGGCGTTGCGTTCGTCGGCGATACGGAAGACCTCCATCATCACGTTCTGCAGATCGAAGGCGATGGCCGGCAGCTCTCGGTCGCTGGCCGGATGAAAGGAGAAGGCGCCCTCGCTCCAGGTCAGCAGCTCTGCGAGCGCGTCGAGGAGCTGCTGGAACACCGCCTGCTTGAGCGCGTCGCGGTCGCCGGGCCGTTCGCGCAGCAGCACCGCGCCGAGCGCGTCGGCGCTCTCGCCGCCGTCCATGCGTTGCCGGGCCAGCGCGGCGTCCAGCGCGGCGGCCGTGATGATTCCGCGCGCGATCAATGTTTCCCCCAGGCGGCGGACGCCGGGCGCGGTCGCGCTGGTGACCTGGCCGCGCACGATGCGGACGATGGCGGCGCCGCGCCGGGATGACACCACCAGCGAGCCGCTCTTCTTCTGCAGGCGCAGGAACTCGAGCACCTCGGGCAGCGCGAACGTCTTGATGTCGCCGCCGAACCTCGGCACGGCCGCGGCCGGCTCGCTGGGCGCCGATCGGACGAGCAACGACTGCAGCGCCTCGCGAATCCCGGCGTCGTCGGGTTCCAGCGCCGCCGCGCGCAGCAACGCGCCGCGCGCCTCGTCCAGCTCGCCCAGCGCCGACAGCGCCAGACCGAGATTGTAGGGACCGACAGCTTGATCGGGCGCCAGAAGCTCGGTCGTGCGGAACGCCTCGGCCGCCTCGTGCCAGCGCTGGATCCGTTGATAGGCGAGGCCGAGACCGCAGTACGCCTGCGCCGAATCGGGGTCCAGGCGCAGCACCTCGGAGAAGCTCGTGATGGCGTCCTCGATGCGGTCGGCGGCGAGCAGCGCGTTGGCCAGATCCGCCTGGGGACCGCCGAGGTCGGGCTGGCTCTTCGCGACGTGCGTGAGCGCGGCGATCGCCTCGGCGTGCTGCCCGTCGGCGGACAGCGTGATGCCGAGGCTGGTGACCGCGTCGAGATCGCGTCCGCCCGTCGCCTCGACGACCCGCCTCAGGCAGCGGATCGCGCCGGCGGCGTCGCCGGCGCGCTCGAGCAGCGCGGCCAGGCGCTGGTTCGCGTACGAGTGGTTCTCGTCGATCGCCAGGATGGCGGCCCAGTGACTGGCCGCGGCGTCGTACAGGCCGAGCTGTTCGTTGGCCGACGCTGCGAGCGCATGTAGGTCACTGTCGCGCGGATGCTCCTGCAGCGCCTGGGCGGCGACGCGGAGCGCGTTCTGATCGTTCCCGGACTCCAGGAACAAACGCGCGAGCTCTATCTTCACCTCTGCGCGATTTGGGAAGCGATCTAACGTTCTGCGGAGGACGTGTTCCGCATCGCTGCGGAAACCGGCCAGCGCCAGCTCGGCCGCAACGTCGATCAAGGTTTCGAAACTATCGGCGCCGTAATTCAGTGATTGCAACAAAGCGCGGCGGCCATCTTCCAATTCGCCGCGATCGAGAGCTGCAACGGCGATCGCGCGCGTCGACGCGCGATCACCATCGATTCGTACGCGCTGCTTGATCCGATTGAGAGTGTCGCGAAGCACGCGACGGAATCTCTCGACGGAAAAAGAGGCGTCTTGAGCGATCGCCGTCGACGAAGATCTGAAAAGCGGCTCGTTGTGCTCGTTCGTTCAACGATCCGTATGCTGAGTAACGAGTCCTCGCGCGATCTGTATTTCATCTGACCGATCGTTCGTTGTGCGAGGAGAATTACCCCCAGTCGTTGTTGCAGCTGCAACACGCGCAGAAATTGGAAGGCGCAAAACGCATGCGTTGTTCGCTCTAAACCAACACGCGTATAGTGACGAGAGAGTCTCCGCGTGATCGAGCGACGACATTCGGCGGACTCGGAGCAAGTGTCTGCCCGCCTCGGAGAGACCTTCGGCCGCTACCAGCTGCTCGGCCTGCTCGGTCAGGGCGGAATGGGCCGGCTGTACATCGCCGAGCGCCGCGGAATACAGGGCTTCGTAAAGATCGTCGCGCTCAAACGCATTCAGCCGCATTTGGCTGATAGCAAACAATTGCGCGAGATGTTCCTCAACGAAGCGCGGATCGCGGCGCGGCTGGAACATCCGAACATCGTCGCGACGTACGAGCTGGGCGAGGTCGACGGGAACTACTTCATCAGCATGGAGTACCTGCCCGGCGAGGATCTGTCGGCGATCATCGCCGGCTGCCAGGACGGCCGCATGCCGATCGAGATCGCCGCCGCGCTCACGCAGCAGGCCGCGCAGGGACTGCATTACGCGCACGAAGCGCGCGACGGCCAGGGGCGGTCGATCGGGCTGGTCCATCGCGACGTCAGCCCGCGCAACATCTTCGTCACCTATCACGGCGTGGTGAAGCTGCTGGATTTCGGCGTCGTGCGCGGTCCCGAGAAGCAGAAGAGCATCCCGGGCGTGTTCAAGGGGAAGTACGGCTACTGCGCGCCGGAGCAGATAGAAGGCGGCGCGATCGATCGCCGCACCGACGTGTTCTGCCTGGGCATCGCGCTGTGGGAAAGTCTGACCGGCGCCCGCCTGTTCGACGCGAGCAACGACGCCGCCACCATCGACGCCGTCCGTTCGCGTCCCATCGAGCCGCCCAGCGCGCTGCGCGCCGAGATTCCGGCGGAGATCGACGCGATCACCTTGCGCGCGCTGGCGCGCGATCCCGAGAAGCGCTTTCGAACCGCCCACGACATGTCCGAGGAGCTGGATCGCTACCTGCTCGGACACGACAGCCGGCCCACCAGCAAGATCGTCGGCCGGTGGATGGAGTCGATCTTTGGGAGCGAGCGGGCGACGTTGAAGAAGGCGATCAGCCAGGGCGGCGAGATCGAAGGGACCCTGGACCGCCTGTTCGCGCTGAACGCTATCCGACCCGCCAGCGAGCGGACCGGGGAACGGACCGGATCGACGGGAGGGCACGCGGCCGCGCAGCCGCGCGCGCTGTGGTCCACCAGCTTCGGCAGCACGCCGTCGGGCCGGCGCTCGGGGTCCAGCCCGTCGGCAGACCCGGCGCTGGCGCGATCGTCGTCGGGCGGGCGCGCGGCGCTGGCGACACCGCCGACCCCCGCGCGCGCGGCGGCGGCGCTGCGCATCGCGCGCGGCAGCGGCGGTAGCGCGCCCGGTGCGGCCCAGCGGCGCACCGGGACCACGGTCCCGATCGTGCTGGGCGTGTCGCTGGTGCTGGCGGGCATCGGCGCGGTGGCGGCGGTCGCGCTGCGGGGAGAGCGCTCGTTCTCGCAGGCGCCGTCAGCGCGGGCGGCCCGCGCCGCTGCGTCGCTGGAGATTCGCAGTCAGCCGCCGGGCGCCCACGTCTTCGTCGACGGCACACCCAGCGGCTTGCGCACGCCCACCGTCCTGACCGGACTGGCGGCGGGTAGCCGCGTGCAGGTGCGGCTGGACAAGCCCGGCTACGAGCCCGTCGCCGAGCAGGTGACGCTGGCCGACGGGCAGGCGCGGGTCATCTCCTTGACGCTGCGAGAGTCCCCGGCCGCGCAAGGCCAGCACCCGGACCCTCACCCCGACCCTCTCCCGCAAGCGGGAGAGGGAGGTGAAGCCCGGCCGGACCAGCAAGGGAGCAACAAATGACGAGAACCCGGTTCGAGGTCGTACCGCCGCCCATGTCGACCGTCGCGCCCGCTCCGGCGCCCGCGTCCGGCGGGCTGCTGGCGATCGCCGCGGGCTTCATCGTCTTCGCGCTGGTCGCGGGGGCGTCCTGGACCGCGGATCGCCAGCTGCGCGGGTTCCTGTCGGCGCTGGACGAGCAGCGCCTGGGGCAGGCCGGCGCGTCGCTGGAGCAGCTGCTGGCGCGGCAGCGCGAGCAGCTGGTGGCGGAGGTGAAGGTCCTGGCCGACGACAACCGCATTCGCGCGACCGTCCTGGCGCCGAAGTTCGACGAGGCGACCGTGCAGGACATCCTGGAGGATCTGCGAAAGTCGTCAGGCGCCAGCCTGCTGGCTGTCGTCGACGCGGCGGGGAAGGTCACCGCGGTCGCGGGCGCGGTCGGGTTGCGCGAGGTGAACCTGGGCGCTTCGCCGGCCGTCAAGTCCGGGTTCGATCACCCGACGTCGGACGTCTGGACGCTGCCCGATCAGGTCCAGGTGGTCGGCGTCGCGCCGATCCGGTCGGGCGACCAGACGCCCGCCTTGCTGGTGAAGGGGCTGGCGCTGGGAAAGACGCAGCTGGCGACCGTCGGGTCGTCGCTGGGTGTGACCGGCGCGCTGTTCATCGGCGAACGCGTCGCCGCGCGCAGCACCGAAGCCGGCGATCTCGAGGAGGCGCTGCGCGCGGCCGGGCGCCTGGCCGACGGAACCGAGCCGGTCTCGGCGGGCGGGCGCAGCTTTCTCGCGCGGATCGCGCGCACCGGCGAGGGCGCGACCGCGGCGCGCCTGGCCTGGCTGGTGCCGCACCACCACGAGTTCGAGCGCGCGCGGGCGCTGCTTTTCCTGGTCTGGTGCCCGGTTCCGCTGGCAGCGCTGATGTTCCTGATCCTGATCGTCAATGCACGACGAAGAAACGGAGGAAGCCCGTGACGACACCGACAGCAACGAAGGCCATGGTCGCCGCATTCGCCGCCGTCCTGATGGCAGTGCCTCGCGCCGCGTGGGCAGGGGAGTCGTCGGAGGTGGAGGATCTGCGGCGCGAGGTCCGGCAGCTGCAGAGCCAGCTGCAAGGCCTGCGTCAGGCGATCGCCGATGCCGCGGAGTTCGATCGCCAGCGCGCCGCGCTGCTGACGAAGGCACTGAAGAACCTGGGCTCCATCTCGTCGGAGGGCCGGGGCGACGCGGCGCCGCGCGTGAGCGCGACGTCCAGTCCGCCGCCCGCCGCGCCTCCGCCGGCGCCCGCACGCGCGGAAGCGCCCGCGCGGCGCACCGCCGCCGTCAGCCCAAGCCCACCGCCCATCGAGGCGCCCGGCGGCACGATCCGCGGCAAGGTGGCCGTCCCGACGGGCGAGCCGGTGGCGTACGTCTACGTCGAGAACGTGCTGTCGCCCTCGGTGAAGGGACAGCGCAAGGTCATCGAGCAGGCGGGCAAGAAGTTCGTTCCCTCGTGGGCGGTCGTGCAGCGCGGAACCGCCATCGCCTTCCCGAACCAGGACAACATCTACCACAACGTGTTTTCGCTCAGCTCGGGCAACTCGTTCGATCTCGGTCTCTACAATTCGGGCGGCGAGCCGAAGGCGCACACGTTCACCGAGGCTGGGCCGGTCGACGTCTATTGCAACATTCACCCGCAGATGGCCGCCAGCGTGCTGGTCGTCCCCAACAAGTACTTCGCGAAGGTGAAGGCCGACGGTTCCTACGAGATCCAGGGCGTGCCGTCGGGCAAGCGCAAGGTCGTCGCGTGGGCGCCGGGTTCGCGGCAAGTATCCGAGTGGGTCGAGCTGGGCGCCGGGTCATCGGCGGACGTCAATCTCAAGCTCGAGTCGAAGGCCCCCGGTCACAAGAACAAGGCCGGTCAGGCCTACGGGTCGTACGAGTGACCCGTCGGCCATCAGATAGCCTGCGGGCGCTGGTGGTGGCGATGGGGACAGCGGCGGCGTGCGCGTCGACGCCGGCGGCGGAGAAGACGATCGAACCGACAGCGACCGAAGATTCGGCGTTCGTGCTGTCGCGCAATCCCCCGGCCGTGGCGGTCAAACCGGCGGAGAAGCCCCCCGTTCACGTGGGAGATCTGTGGTGGCCCTTCCGCGCTGACTTCGTCAAGATCAGCGAGGACAAGGCGCGCGAACGGGACGGCGACATCTCCGAGAAGCAAGCGCCCACGGGCTTCTGGGACCTGCAGACCTCGGTCGAGACGATCTCGATCTGGACGGTGTTCTGCAACGAATGCCACGGCGGCCGGCGGAAGATGGAGGACGTCGTTCGGATGCCGAGCCCCGGGCCGACCTGGGGCCGCGGCGAGGGTCTGTTCTTCGGTCTCCGTCGCCCGTACGCCGAGATCTTCCGCATCGTTTACAACGGGAAGATCGAGAAGGAGGGCAACCGCTGGAAGATGCCCGCCTGGCGCGGAAAGCTGTCCAAGGAGCAGATCTGGTCGCTGATCTATTTCGTGGAGTTCCAGTCGGGCGGCATCGAAGGGCGATTCCCGCCCAGCCTCTATCCACGCGAGAGCGCGGAACACCAGTAACGAGTTTCGAAACCAGGCGCGTCACGTGCGTGACCGCGTCGAACTTGGTGGGCCCGGCTTACGAATCGGCGCGCGCGTCTAATGTGCGACGGGGTGTTTGTGAAACATCGGTAATTCCGTCGTTCAAACGTTGCCAACCGATCGAGGGCGTCAGGGAACAGTAGCGCGCAGTAATCCAACGCTCTCGATGGAGGTTGCGCAATGTTCAGAATGTTCAAGTCACTGACGGTAAGCATCGTGCTCGCGGCCGCAGGCTGCGGAATCGGGGCCGATGCCGACGATTCGGTCACGCAAAGCGAGGCGAGCTTGCTGGGTACACGGAACGACTTCGGGACCGCCGAGACCTTTCACGTCACGGGCGCGGTCGACTTCACGAACCCGTTCTTCCAGCAACTGGGCACGAACCCGCGGACCTGCGCCACGTGCCACGGGGCCGACCAGGGGTGGACGATGACGACGGAGGCGAACGACCGGCTGTTCGACGACAGCGACGGCCTGGCGCCCCTGTTCAACCTGGTGGATGAGGGCAGCCGGCCGGACGCCGACATCTCGACGAAGGACCGGCGCGAGGCGGTCTTCGAGCCGACGACCATCGAACACGGCCTCACCCGCTTCACGCGGACCGTGGCGGCGACCGCCCAGTTCACGGTCCTCGCCGTCGACGATCCCTCGGGTTTCTCGACGCCCACGGCGATCCTCAATTTCCGGCGGCCGTCGCCCACGATGAACGAGGCGAAGGTGTCGAGCATCCTGTGGACCAGCGGTCCGGTGCAGGACGTGCGGGCCACGTTCGCGAACGTGCTCCGGGGCGGCGCCACGCTGCACGAGCAGCGCGATCCGGCCAATCCCGTCCCGCTGGCGCAGGGCCAGCAGGCCGCGGACCTGTTCCTGGGCCTGTTCTTCGCCCAGATCACGGACCGTCACGCGGGACGCCTCGACGCCGCGGGCGCGCACGGCGGCCCAGCGTTCCTGGCGACGGTGCCATTCACCCTCGGGATGAACGACCCGGCGGCGCCCGGCTTCAACCGGAAGGTGTTCGATATCTACGACGCGTGGGCCGGCTCAAGCAACAGCGCGCGCGCCCGGATCGCGCGCGGGCAGGACGTCTTCAACAACAACGAATTCGACATCAGCGGCGTTCCCGGCATCAACGACGTGCTCGGGCAGGATCCCGTGCGCGGCACCTGCAGCACCTGCCACAACACGCCCAATGTAGGCGGCCATTCCGTGATCCGGATGGTGGACCTCGGGATCGCCAACGCGCCCAACTGCCTCCCGGAGCTGCCCGTTCTCACGCTGCAGAACAAGACCACGGGCGAGATCCGGCAGGTCTGCGACATGGGCCGGGGCGGCAACGGTGTCTGGGCGGACCTGGCCAAGTTCCGCGTGCCGCCGCTGCGCGGCCTCGCCGCGCGCGCGCCGTACTTCCACGACGGGCGCGCCAAAGACATCGGCGAGGTGGTCCACTTCTACAAGGACCGCTTCAACATCGACCTCTCCGACGGGAAAGGGAGCGATCTGGAGGCGTTCCTGGGCGCGCTCTAGCTGCGCATTCGAGGTCGCCGCAGACGCCCTTGCGTCCGTCGCTGGACGCGGGGGCGTTTCCTTTGTACGCGACGGTTTGCGACTTTTCGGGGCGGGGACGCCCCACTTGTTGATGGTGAGGCAACGGCCGCGTCGGCGATGACCTGTGCAGCATACAAAACGGCGCGGGAGCGTAATGTGCGCGGCCGTGAGCGCTGCAAACAACAGTCGTACATTGCGATAATTAGTTGCAAAACAATCGCGCAATGGACGAAACCCACATTGACGATCCGAAACTGCGGGCGGTAGAGTTTAAACAAGAATTTTTCTGAAATACGCGTGCATGAGGTCGTTAGAGCAACGTCCATTAAGTGACAGTCAATCAATTCTGGAGGTCTTCGATGTGGAAAGAGCTCAGGGTCGTGTCAGGTGGCCTTCTGCTCGCATCCTTGGGATGCGGGATGGAAGGCGATGTCGATGAGCCGATAACCGAGACGCGCTCCGCGCTGGCAGCAGCAGGGAACGACTACGGCGTCGCCGAGACGTTCCACACCTCGGGGACCATCGACTTGACCAACCCCTTCTTCCAGGCGCTGGGGACCAACCCACGCAGCTGCGCGACCTGCCACTCGGCCAACCAGGGCTGGACGATGACGGCAGACGCGAACAAGCAGCTGTTCAAGGACACGGATGGCCTCGCCCCGCTGTTCAACCTTGTCGACGAGGGGACGCGGCCCGACGCGGACATCTCGACCAAGAAGGCGCGTAAGGAAACCTTCAAGCCGAACGTCGTCGATCTCGCCGTCACGCGCTTCACGCGGAATATCAACCCGGTGCCGGACACATTCCAGTTCACCGTCGCACCCGAGGATCCGAGCGGCTTCTCGACGCCCACTTCGATCCTCAACTTCCGCCGGCCGACGGCGGTGGCAAACGAGTCGAAGGTGTCGAGCATCCTCAACACCAGCGGTCCGGTGCAGGACATCCCGGCGACGCTCGCCGGCCTGATGAGCGGCGCGGCCGGCCTCCACGAGCAGCGGAATCTCGTCACCAATCCCGTGGGTGACGACATCCGCATCCCCGGACGCGACTTCATGTTCGGCGTGTTCCTCGCGCAGATCATCGACAAGGACGCCGGTCGCCTCGACGCCGACGGCGCGATGGGTGGTCCCGCCAACCTGGCCACCTTCCCGTTCACGCTGGGCATGAACGACCCGACGCAGCCGGGCTTCAACGCGAAGGTGTTCAACATCTTCGACGCGTGGGAGGTCTACGCCGTGAACAACCACCACAATGACTGCGAGCAGGACGCCAAGGCGGCGATCTACCGCGGCCAGGAGGTGTTCAACTTCAACCAGTTCGTGATCAGCGGCGTCCCCGGCTTCACCGACCTCTCCGGTACGGAGACGCCCGTCACCGGCACCTGCAGCACCTGCCACAACACGCCCAACGTCGGCGGCCACTCGGTCATCCGCATGATGGACATCGGCACCGCCGATGAGCCCAACTGCAACCCAAGCTTCCCGATCCTGGCGGTCACCAAGAAGAACACCGACCCGCCGCTGACGCGCCGGATCTGCGACATGGGCCGCGGCGGCAACGGCGTGTGGGCCGACCTGGCGAAGTTCCGCGTGCCGCCGCTGCGCGGCCTGGCGGCCCGCCCGCCGTATTTCCACGACGGCCAGGCCCGGAACATCCGGGCCGCCATCCGCTACCACGAGGAGCGGTTCAACATCGACCTCTCGCACGGCAAGCGAAAGGATCTGGAAGCGTTCCTGGGGGCTCTCTAGTTCCGACTGTTGTTACCCACACGCCCCCGCTCCTCGCCCACAGGAGCGGGGGCGTTTTTCTGACCACCACCATGATGCGCGCGCGCGGAGACGAACAGATAACAGCGGTGACGGCGGTGGAACCCGCCGGGCCGGCCTGGGTCCCCGGGACCCAGTTCAGCAACTACGAGATCGAATCGCTGCTGGCGACCGGCGGCATGGCGGAGGTGTGGCGCGCGAAGATGAAGGGAGTCGCCGGCTTCGAGAAGCGGGTCGTCATCAAGACGATGCTCACGTCGCTTCAGCACCGGCGCGAGCTGGTCGACATGTTCGTCAGCGAGGCTTCGCTGGCCGCCCGGCTGAGTCACCCCAACATCGTCGACGTCTTCGACTTCGGCCAGCTGGAAGGCCGCTACTTCATCGCGATGTCGTTCGTTCCCGGCCTGACCCTGCGCTCCGTGCACCGCCGGATGATGTTGAGGCGCGAGCGGATGTCGGCGGCGGCGGCGCTGCACATCGCCCGGGACGTCTGCGAGGCGCTGCAGCACGTTCACGAGCTGGAGGACGGCAGCGGCGAGCTGGGTGTGATCCACCGCGATCTGAGCCCGGACAACATCATCGTCTCCACCAGCGGCACGGCGAAGCTGATCGATTTCGGCGCGGCGCGCGCCACCGCGCGGACGCCGCCCAGCCAGCTGTTCGTCGGCCGCTATCGGTACGCGGCGCCCGAGCGCATCCGGCACGAGGGCGAGGACTGCCGCAGCGACGTGTACTCGGCCGGTATCGTGCTCTATGAATGCCTGACGGGCGTCCGCCCGTTCAACGGTTCGGACGCGGAGGTCGTGAAGGCGGTGGCGGCGGCGCGCGGGTGCGATCCGCGCCTGAAGGTTCCGTCGCTGCCCGCGAACGTCGCCGAGCTGGTGAAGAAGGCGACCGCCTACGATCCGCGCGAGCGCTTCGCCAGCGCGCGCCAGCTGGGCGCGGCGATCGCGCGCGCGCTGCTGCAGATCGGCGCCGGCAGCAAGGAGCGCGACGTCACCGCCGCGCTGTCGGCGCTGCTGGAGATCGAGGGCCTGCCGCGCGAGGGCGAAGCGGTTCCCGAGCCCGTCGAGGCGGCGAATCCGTCGGATTCGGGCGGCGTGCTGGCGCTGTCCGAGGTGGAGATGCTGGAAGCGTCGGGCCCGATCCGCCCGTCGGACGCGCCCACGTACGTTCCGGAGGGCGACACCGAGCGCATCAGCCTGCCGCTGCCGCCCGAGGCGTTCCCCCCGCGTCCGGCGAGCGGGCCCATACGCCACGCCACGGCGCCCAACCTGATCGACGCGGTCCGGAACGCGGCGGCCGTCGAGCCGGGGCGAAGCCCGCTGGAACGCGCCGTCGAGCTGTTCGACCTCGGGATCGCGCTGCGCGCGCAGCAGCGTTATCGCGAGGCGCTCGACGTGTGGCAAGAGGCGTTGACCCTCGCGCCCGAGAACCTCGTCTACCAGGCCAGCGTCCAGCGGCTGCGCGCCCAGCTCGGCGAACGCGCCGACTAGCGGCTAGCTAGCGGCCGCGGTGGGCGGCCAGCCAGGCGTCGACCGCCCGCTGCTTGGCCTCCGTCGCAGGCGCCTTCGCGTACTCGCTGCGCGCGGTCTCGGCGGCGGCGCGCGCGGCGGCCTGATCGGTGCCCGCGTCCCATTGTGCGCGTGCGAGCGCGAACCAGCTCTCGCCGCGTTCGGCGCTGCTGAACTCGAGCCGCTTGCGGATGTCGACGGCGCGGCGCAACGGCGCCAGTGCTTCGCCCGCGCGCCGCAACCCGATCAGCGCGTTCCCCATCGCCGTCAAGGCGTAACCGAGCCAGACGTGATCGCGTCCCAGCCCCGAATTCCAGATCGCCATCGCGCTCTGGCAGGCATCGAGCGCCTCGCCGTAGCGGCTGAGGCCGTTGAGGTATTCGCAGCGGTTACTGTAAGCGAGCCCCACCAGGATGTGTTCCCCTCCGTAGTTCTGGGCGAAGACCTTCCGGGCTTGATCGGCGAAATCGACCGCGGCTGAAAAGTCTCCGCGTCGCGCGTACAGCGTACTGAGCGCGTCGAAGGTCTGCGCGACATCCGGGCTATCGCCGCCGTCGGCCTTGCGCTTGAGCGCGACGGCCGCCCGCAAATCTTGCTCGGCGGTCGTCAGCTCGCCCGCAACCATCCGCGAGAGACCGCGGTTGTGTGCCAGCCATGCGTGCAGCCTTTCGTGCCCGGGACCCGTGCGCCTGAGAATCGCCTCGGCCAGGCGCGCCCAGCGCTCGCCCTCTTCCGGCCGCTCGAGCAGGTATCCGCTCAACCCGACGAGCATCACGGACGCTTCGGCCGCGACCTCATCGTGCCGGGTCGCCTCGGCGCCCCAAAGGGCGCGCTCATACTCCTCGGCGCCGCGCTTGTAGTCGCCGCTCATGCCGACGGTGTAGCCCAGCAACGCCGATACCTCCGCGACGAGCGGCTCGTAGCCGACTCTCTCCGCCTCCGCGAGCAGCGGCTGCGCTTTTTCGCGTCCCTCTTTCCAGCGGCGGGCATCGCCGAGGGCGCGGGCTTCGGCGGCGCGCTTTCGCACGCTCGCGACCTGCTGGCGGGCGGCCGGCTCACGCGGCGGTGGCAGCACCGCGCGCAGCACCGCCACGTCGGCGCAGCGCCCGACGTCGGGCAGCGAATTCGCGGCGTCGATCGCGCTGCCCACCAGGCTGGTGTCCGCGGTCGCCAGCACGTCGGTGAGCGCGCGCAAGCTGTCGCGGTTGCGGTTGAGGCAGTCCATGCGCAGGTCCAGCACCTCGGCCGACTGCTCGC
>Ga0207701_10003670_pt1 | contig 15715 bp, 10 predicted proteins | sample KBSSwiSSwithPhiX_FD_184294 | JGI IMG/M metagenome (GOLD analysis project Ga0207701, IMG submission 184294) | Switchgrass rhizosphere bulk soil microbial communities from Kellogg Biological Station, Michigan, USA, with PhiX - S5 (SPAdes) (version 2) | ecosystem: Environmental > Terrestrial >... | reverse complement strand
TTTGCTCCAACTCGTGAATGCGAGATTGTCATTGCTTCATGGCTGCGCCTACAAAAATCCGAATGTTCATCGCGTTCGCAGCCCTTTATTTGGTTTGGGGTTCGACGTATCTCGGCATCCGCTTCGCCATCGAGAGCATGCCGCCATTTCTCATGGCCGGGTCGCGCTTTCTGCTGGCCGGAGTGATCATGTTCGCGATCGCGTGGTCGCAAGGCGCGTACAAAGCGAGCTGGGCGAACTGGCGCGTATCGCTGATCGTCGGTGCGTGTCTCCTGCTTGGAGGCAATGGCGGCGTCACGATTGCCGAGAAGTATATCGACTCAGGCCTGGCGGCGCTGATTGTGGCGATTGTCCCGATTTATATTGTCATTCTCGGGTGGGCGACGGGAACGGCCCCCAGGCCAGCACCGATTGTCTGGCTTGGTCTGGTTGGCGGTTTTGCCGGGGTTGGCTTTTTGCTTGGGCCGGCTCTGCGTTTTTCATCAAATGGCGGACGACATCCTGCGATCGGGATGTCAATTCTTCTCGTTTCGTCCTTCATCTGGTCGGCAGGATCGCTTTACTCGCGGAGCGCGAAACACGCACCTTCTCCGTTTGTGACGGCCGCCCAACAAATGCTCTGCGGGGGACTGCTCCTTTTGCTCGCCGGTATTGTTACTGGTGAGCTGCGGAATTTTCATCCGCGCTCAATCTCGATGTTGTCGCTCGCTTCATTCATTTATCTGATAATCATTGGAGCTGTGGTTGGATATACGGCATACATTTGGCTGCTTCGTCATTGTGAGCCGGCGAAGGTGGCTACTTATGCGTATGTAAATCCGATTGTCGCCGTCTTGTTAGGTGCCGGTTTTGCTGGGGAAGAATTGAGTATGCGTGTTTTAATTGCTGCCGCGCTGATTATCGGTTCAGTCGCGATTGTAATTACAACGCAACAACTGAGAGCAAGAGCGGAGCCCGCAATTTGCTCAGCGATCGAACCGGCAGATTAAGCGCGGACATGAACAGCGAATATCCGCGTCATGGTTCGAAAGATCGGCGCCAAACCATCGAAGTTGTTAAACGCAACTGGCAGGCCGAAGTGGAGACCGCGCAGACGTATCGCGATCTGGCCGGGCGAGAGAGTGACGAGAAACGGAGAGGCATTCTTCTGCGCATGGCGGAAGCAGAAGAACGGCATGCGCAGCGCTGGGAGAAAAAACTGCAAGATCTGGGCGAAGAAGTGCCTGTTCTGAAGGACACGATCGGGCGACGACTCATCCGATGGTGGAACAAAATCGCCGGTGCCGAAATCGCCATTCGCCGAATGGAGGCAACAGAAGAACGTCAGGAGGCCGAATTTCACGAACAAGCAGAGCGCGCCTTTGCCGGTGAACAGGACGTGCAGGAATTTCTGCGGAAAAGCGCGCTCGAGGAAAAAGCGCATGCGCGCGTGCTCAGCGCCATGGCTCCACCGGTCAGCCCGCGCACCGCGCTGGACAAAATTCTGAAGCGCGAACGCTGGCATGGGCGAGGCGGCAGTTGGGTCGCCGACGCGATCTACGGCGCGAACGACGGGTTGGGCGCGGTATTTGGAATTGTATCGGGCGTAGCAGGCGCGACAAACAATCAGCAACATTACATTCTGATCTCAGGGCTTGCTGGCATGCTTGCGTCCACTCTCTCGATGGGCGCAGGCGCCTACCTGGCGGCAAAGAGTGAAGCGGAAGTCTATGAAGCCGAGATTTCGCGCGAGCGCGCAGAGGTTGAAGAAAACCCCGAGGAAGAAATCGAAGAGATGTCGCTCTTCTATCAGTTACAAGGATTCACGCCCGAAGAATCACAAAAGATGGCAGAACGTCTCGCCGAGCAGCCTGAACAGTTTGTCCAGGCGATGGCGCAGAGTGAGCTCGGCTTGTCCGAGCATCGGTTTCCGAATCAATGGACTGCTGCGACCTCGGCCGGCATCTCTACCGCGATCGGCGCTTTTGTGCCTATCATTCCGTTCTTTTTCTCGGGCGGAGTGACGGCCGTTATTATTTCCTTCGGTATCAGTTTGGTCGCGCACTTTCTCGTAGGCGCATTGAAATCACTGATCACCATCCGGTCCTGGTGGGCATCCGGTCTGGAAATGACCTGGATCGGCATCATCGTAGCGGTTGTGACTTATGGGCTGGGACTTGCGTTTGGTGCGCTAGGTTAAAGAAGCGCCATTTGCGTTCTGTCAGTTTTCGCCCGGTGGGCTGGCCGCACGCTTCCAGATCTTATGCCTGAATTGCCGGGCTCTAACCGTAGCGATGCGTCGAGATACGCGCAGAATGGAGAGTGGAGTCGTCCCAAAAATGGAACGGCCGCTTCCCAGTCCCGGAACGTCAATATCGAATGGCTGGGTGCATCGTGGTTCATATCATCATCGTGGTGAGTAAATTACGTGACAGCGTATTTTGTGGCATGCCGCTTGCATTAGCGGATTGCATGAACCACCAAACGTTGAATAACAACCAATTCGAATCTACGTATGCTCTTTTAGTCCGCTCGGAGGAGAAAGGCCGCGGAGTCCTCGAAGCAGTGCTCTATGTCGCATTCATCTTGAGCGCCGTCGTGTTAATCTGGGAATTTGCACATAGCTCTGTCAGCCTACCGGCGGCCGGGCTTGAGCAAAGCGCTGTTAGCCAAGCGGCGAAGACTCAGATGATCTCACGGAGTTAATTGCGACGAAGGTTTTTGCTCTGCGTTAAGGAACAACTTAGGTACGTGAAACAGGATATTCGATATGCTTTCCGGATGCTGCGAAAGCAGCCGGGTTTCAGTGCTATCGCGATCTTAACGCTCGCGCTTGGCATTGGCGCGAATACGTCAATCTTCAGCGTGGTCAATGCGGTTCTGCTGCGGCCCCTGCCTTATCCGGAACCGGATCGCCTCGTGCTCATTCGCGAGCGCACAAACCTCTTCGATTCCGGTTCGGTCAGCCTGCCGAATTATCTCGATTGGCGCGCCAGCCAGCGCGGGTTCACTGATCTTGCCCTTTTCCGACGCGGGGATGCGAATCTGTCCGGTGCCACCAGTGATGTCGAAGCAGAGCGCGTCAGTTCCGCGCGTGTGAGTTACAATTTTCTTTCCGTCCTCGGCGTGCCGCCGGAGCTGGGGCGGGATTTCGACGAATCAGACGATGTGCCGCATTGCAAAAAGGTGGCGCTCATTTCCGATGGATTATGGAAGCGCCGCTTCGGCGGTTCGCGTGGCGTCGTCGGCCAATCCATCATGCTCGATGGCGTGGAACGCGAGATCATCGGCGTGCTTCCGGCAAACGTTCAGTTGCCGAGAAAAGTGCAGGTTTTTATTACGCTGGAGGATTTGCGCGCGGACAAGGATTACGTGGATCGCGGAAATCACCCTGGATTTTCCGCGCTCGGCCGGCTCAAACCGAATGTGACGCTTGAGCAGGGGAAGGCTGATTTGAATAATATCGCAGCGGAACTCGAACGCCGCTATCCCGATTCCAACGCTGGACGTCGTGTCACTACGCTGATCCTGCTCGAATCCGCAGTGAAGGATTACAAACACGGCGTCACTTTGCTTCTTGCCGCGGTCGGTTGCGTGCTTCTCATCGCCTGCGCCAATGTGGCAAACCTGCAGCTGGCGCGCGCGCTTGGGCGTGAGCGCGAACTAGCTGTGCGCGCCGCTCTTGGCGCTAGTCGCGGTCAACTGGCCAAGCAGGTGTTCATCGAGAGCGCAATCCTGGCGGTGCTCGGCGCCGTCGCTGGCGTTCTTCTCGCGCTTTGGGGACTCGATGCGATCAAGGCAATCGCGCCGGGGAGTTCTGCCAGTTTTGCTCCGTCTGATGCCGCGCGTTTCCAGGAAGTGAATCTCGATTTCAAAGTGCTCGCGTTCACTGCTGCATTGGCGATCGGCACCGGTCTCCTGGTTGGTGTCTGGCCGGCGTTGCGAGTCTCGCGCACCGCCTCACTCACTCTTTCCCTGCACGAAGGAAGCCGCGGAACCAGCGATGGCGCGCAACGTCAGCGTGTGCGATCGGGACTGGTCGTCGCGCAAGTCGCTCTCGCCTTACTCCTGCTCGCCGGCGCGGGATTGACCCTGAAAAGTTTTCGCAACGCACAAAATACACCGCTCGGATTCAATCCGGCAAACATTCTGGTGGCCGACGTTTTGTTGCCAAAGGCGCGCTATGACACGGACGAAAAGGTCGCGCACTTTAATGATCAACTCGTCGAACGAATTCGCGCGCTTCCCGGCGTTGAAGCTGCCGCGCTCGGTTCGAACATTCCCTTTGACGACAACGAATGGGACAGTTCCTTTCATCTCACCGGCACGCCTCCTTATCCGCCCGGCGAGAGCCCGGAGGCCGAAATAAACGTCGTTACACCCGACTATTTTCGTCTGATGGGAATGCCGCTGCTGCATGGACGCGCCTTTACCGCGGATGATCGCGCCGGCCGTCCGAGATCGGTCATCATCGATGAAACGCTCGCGCAAAAGTATTTTCCCGGCAAAGACCCCATCGGGCAGCAGATCGATGATAATCGATCGGACGAAAAAAATCCGCCTCCACTGACGATTGTGGGCGTGGTTCCGCGCACGCGCAACGAAGCGCCGGGTGAAGATAACGTGGAGCAATATCACTGGCCGCAAATGACTTTCGCCGTCGATCAGGTGCCAAACCGCGGCAACATGCTGCTGGTGCGGGTGAAATCTGGTAACCCGCTTGCGCTGGTCCCGGCAATCAAACGCGAGCTCCAGGCGCTCGATCCTGACCAGGCCTTTGCCCACATCTCGACGATGGAAAGCAACATCGCGAATAGTCTCGGCTCACGGCGGATGATGATGTCGCTTCTGGCTGCATTCGCCGGCATCGCGCTGCTGCTGGCCAGCGTAGGCTTGTATGGCGTGATGGCCCTGACCGTGACCCAGCGCACACGCGAACTGGGCATTCGGCTCGCGCTGGGCGCGCAACGTGCCGATGTCTTCCGTCTCGTTCTCTCGCAGGGAATGCTGCTCGTCCTTGCCGGGCTGATCATCGGATTGCTCGGCGTCGTCGGCGCCGGTCGCGGATTGCAAAGTGTGCTCTACGGCGTGGGCGGATTTGATGGGCCGGCCTTAAGCTTCGCTTTGTTTGCATTGGCGGTGGTCGCTCTCATCGCCTGTTGGCTGCCTGCGCTCCGCGCTACTCGGGTCGATCCAATTACCGCGATACGTACCGAGTAGAGGTCACTTTACGCTCACGCGATTGACATACCGCCGGAAACACGGTTGAGAGTTAGCTGGTGACAAGGAATTTCAATCGTGGCTGGAATGGCCACTGTACCGTCAGGAAATGAGCCGGATTCTGATTGCGGATGATCAGCGCGACGTACTGGAAGCACTCCGCATCTTGCTTAAGGGCGAAGGCTATCAGACGGAGGCTGCCACATCTTTAGCCGGCATCTTCCATTCGCTGGAAAAGAAGGAGTATGCGCTGTTGCTAATGGATCTGAACTACGCACGCGATACCACCTCCGGTCAGGAAGGTTTATCAGCCATTCCAAAGATCAGGCAGGTCGACAATTCCCTGCCAATCGTGGTGATGACCGCCTGGGCAACGGTTGAACTGGCTGTAGAAGCAATGAAACGCGGCGCGCGCGATTTTGTGACAAAGCCCTGGGACAACCAACGGTTACTTGCAATTGTCAGGACGCAGATTGAACTGGCTTCGGCCCTGCGTCGCGAACGAAAGCTTGAAGCGGAAAACGAACTTCTGCGCGGCACCATACCGAGTTTGATCGCTGAGTCTCCTGCGATGCGGCCTGTCATCGAAATGATTTCACGCGTCGCGCCGTCTGATGCCAATATTCTAATCACTGGCGAAAACGGCACAGGGAAAAGCCTGATCGCGCGAGCGATCCATGCTCTTTCGCCGAGAGCATCCCATGCGATGATCACCGTAAATATGGGCGGGCTATCCGAAACCCTCTTTGAGAGCGAACTGTTTGGCCACGTCAAAGGCGCCTTTACCGACGCAAAGACAGATCGGGCAGGACGCTTTGAGCTTGCAGATGAAAGCACGCTGTTCATGGACGAGATTGCAAACATCCCGCTGGCTCAACAGGCAAAGCTGCTGCGAGTCATCGAAACGGGGGATTTTGAACGAGTCGGCTCATCGAAAACTCTGCACGCGAAGGTCCGCATCATCTCCGCGACAAATTCAAATCTTGAGAACGAAGTGGCAGCGAGTCGTTTCAGGCAGGACCTGTTGTTTCGCCTGAATACGATCCAGATTACGCTGCCGCCCTTGAGAGATCGGCGGGATGATATCATGCCGCTGGCCAATAGTTTTCTCGCTCAACACGCAGAGCATTATCGGAAACAGATTGCCGGTTTCGATGAGACAGCGCGAGAATTGCTGCTAAGGCATCGCTTTCCGGGAAACGTTCGGGAGCTCGACCATATTGTCGAACGCGCTGTGCTTATGACGCAAGATCCACAAATCTGCGCAAGTGATCTGGGCCTGACGAATGGCGGCGGTGAGTCGCGCAGTCTCGAGGAAATGAGTCTTGAAGAAGTGGAGGCGTTCCTCATCAAGAAAGCGTTGGCCCGAAACGACGGCAACGCGCGAAAGGCGGCAGAGGCACTCGGGTTGAGCAGAAGTGCATTCTACCGTCGCCTGCAGCAATATGGTCTATGAACTGTAGAGGCAGCCGTGTCGGCTGCATCGATCTAGATTCTGCAGGCGACACGCCTGCCGCTACAGTACGAAAGTGAGTCGCAAACCCAAAGATCCGCATCGGTTTTCCTACGAAGGGAGGATTACCTGGCTCACGCTTGGTGCGGTGGTGCCTGCAATTGTTGTTGCGCTTGTTCTTCTTTGGTTTGGCAATTACAGCGCCAAAGTTCAGTGGACGCTAACGATTCTCATCGTTGGTAGCTTCCTGGCGTTCGTTTCCAGCGTGCGCGAACACACCATTCGGCCTTTGCAAACCATGTCTAATTTGCTAGCGGCATTACGCGAAGGCGATTACTCGATTCGTGCGCGAGGAGCTCGAGGGGGCAATGCATTGGGAGAAGTCCTTCTCGAAATCAATTCGCTCGGCGAAACACTGCGCCTGCAACGTCTGGGCGCCTTTGAAGCGACTGCGCTCCTGCGCACGATCATGAGTGAAATCGACGTTGCAGTGTTCACTTTTGATCCCACGCGGCGTTTGCGTCTCGTGAATCGGGCCGGAGAAACTTTGCTGGGTCAGCCGATGGACAAGTTGCTGGGCAAGACTGCAAACGAACTTGCTCTCGACAGATGCCTTGAAGCTAACGAGGACGAACCGCTTACGTTGAATTTCGCTGGGGCCTCAGGTCGCTGGGGTGTGCGGCGGAGCACGTTTCGCGAAGAGGGCTTACCGCACGAGCTACTTGTTTTAACCGATCTGAGTCGGACGCTGCGCGAAGAGGAACGTCGCGCCTGGCAACGAATCGTGCGTGTGCTCGGCCATGAGATGAACAACTCGTTGGCTCCTATCAAGTCGCTTGCGGCCAGCCTGGAATCGCTCATGCGGCGCGACCCTCTTCCGCCGGATTGGAAAGATGACGCGAGTGCCGGATTGAACTCTATCGCCTCCCGCGCCGATTCGCTCAGCCGTTTTCTGCAAGCCTACACGCGTCTAACCAAGCTTCCGCCGCCTCAAAAACAAGATGTCGATCTCGGCGAGCTGGTTCAACGTGTCGTGGACTTGGAACCAAGGCTCAATGTAAAGGCTATGCCAGGTCCGAGAACAGTCATTCGGGCCGACGGGGCGCAGATCGAACAAGCATTGATCAATCTTGTGCATAACGCTGTTGATGCTGCGCTTGAAACAGACGGCGAAGTTTCAATCGGGTGGCGCGAAAACGAGGATGCTGTTGAGATCTTCGTTCAAGACGAAGGTCCCGGGATTATGAATCCTGGGAACCTTTTCGTGCCGTTTTTCACCACAAAGCCCGAAGGCTCTGGAATCGGTCTGCCGCTGAGTCGTCAAATTGCCGAGGCCCATGGTGGATCGTTGGCGTTAACGAACCGGGAATTGGGCAAAGGCGCGGAGGCTTTGCTGCGCCTGCCGCTCTAATCACTTTCGCTGGAACCGTCCCAGGATTGGGACCGGACTGTCCCAGAACGGGACTGCCGCGAGGCGACCGTAATTCGCTCAATAAAGCTAAGTCTCTCTTTCAGTGTGTATTGTGAGGTCGCTCGTCTAGTTGGCACAAACATTGCGTTACCTGCTGACGAGCAAAACCGAAGGAAAGTATGAAGCCAATCTCAACAACTGTTAGCAAGCACAGCAGGTTCCCGTTGATTGACTGCAATTATCGCCCGATGACACTGGACGGGTATCGGGGACGCTGCGTCAGACCGGGGACATCGCACTTTAGGAATATTAGCGGTCAGTATTTTCAAAACGAAGCGCGACACGAGTTTCTCGTAGAAGCAGTTTGTTTCGCAGTCGTAATCATCACTGCAGCTGTGTCGTTGGTCAGCGCGGCAAATGCAGTGGTCGACCTTTGTCGGGCATTTGCTCAGCTTTGATTCAGCCGTGATTCCTCAGCGAAAACCAAAAGAAGAAACGATTGTGAGACCTGCCGGATTCACGTCAAGTCTTTCATCGATGGACGTGCCGCGGGTGGGGATAGCAGCAAAGAAGCGCAAGCGCCGCATCATTATCATCGCCCTCGGTGCGCTTGGTTTACTTGTCGCAACGATAGCCATCTCCCGCTTAAAGCCAGCAGTGCCGAGCATCGACCGCTCCACCGTCTGGGTCGATACCGTTAAACGCGGCCCAATGACGCGTCAGGTGCGCGGACTCGGCACACTCGTGCCGGAGGATATTCGCTGGATCCCTGCCAACACGGAAGGGCGGGTAGAAAAAATAAATATCTGGCCCGGTACACCTGTTGAAGCGGACTCGGTGATTTTGGAACTAAACAGTCCTGAGTTAGAGCAAACCGCTCATGACGCGGAATCAAAAGCGACCGCAGCGGAGGCGGACCTGACGAGCATTCGCGCGACTTTGCAACGCGAACTACTCGATCAGGAATCGAAAACAACCGCGGCGCATGCCGCATACGAGCAGGCGAAGATGGAGCGCCAAACGAACGATCAGTTGGCAAAGAACGGTTTGATCGCCGTGCTCGACTACAAGAAGTCGAAGATTAAGGAAGAGGAATGCCAGAAGAGCGATGAGATCGAGCAAAAGCGCCTGGCATTTTCGCGCGATTCGATCGAGCCGCAGCTGGCCTCGAGACAAGCCGCAGTCGATCAAGCCAAACAGTTGGCGAAATTGAGACTCGACCAAGTTGAAGCGTTGCATGTGAAAGCCGGAATGTCCGGGGTATTGCAGCAATTGCCGGTGCAAATCGGCCAGCGACTCAAGATAGGAGACAACCTCGCGCGCGTGGCCGATCCAACGAAATTAAAGGCGCAAATCAAGATCGCTGAGACGCAGGCGAAAGATATTCAGATTAAGCAAAGCGCGGTGATCGATACTCGCAACGGCACTGTCACGGGCCACGTCACGCGCGTCGATCCCGCAGTCGAGCAGGGAACAGTTACTGTTGATGTTGCGTTCGATGAGCCGCTGCCAAAAGGCGCGCGGCCCGATCTCAGCGTGGATGGAACAATCGAGCTCGAGCGTCTCGATAATGTCGTTTATGTGGGTCGCCCGGCGTTTGGCCAGGAGAACAACACCGTTGGAATGTTTAAGCTCATCAATGGCAGCGGGGAAGCTGTGCGCACACCGGTGAAGCTTGGCAAGAGCTCGGTTAACACGATTGAGATTCTAAGCGGCCTGCAACCGGGAGATCAGGTGATTCTATCGGATACCAGCGCCTGGGATGGGCACGAACGCATTCGACTCAACTAATCGGTAATCAATATCAGAAATCAGTAACTCGATCATGAACAACGGATCAGATCCTCTCATACGACTAAACAGCGTGACGAAGGTGTTTCTCACTGACGAGGTGGAAACGCATGCGTTATCCGGTATTCACCTGGACATTCGGCCTGGCGAATATGTTTCCATAGCTGGCCCATCCGGCTGCGGCAAGACGACCTTGCTGTCAATTCTCGGGCTGCTCGATACTCCTTCCGACGGCAGTTACTCACTGAAAGGATACGAAGTTGCCAATCTTTCGTTCGCCGACCGTGCCCGGATTCGCAACCGCGAAATCGGTTTCATTTTTCAAAGCTTCAATCTCATAGGGGATCTCAGTGTCTTCGAGAACGTCGAGTTACCGCTGACTTATCGGGGAATGGGCGCCAGCGAGCGCAAGTCGTTTGTCACCGAAGCTCTGGAGCGCGTGGGCATGGCACATCGCGCGAAGCATTTGCCAAGTCAGCTCTCCGGCGGCCAACAACAGCGGGTGGCCGTCGCCCGGGCCCTTGCGGGCAGGCCGGCCATTCTGCTGGCAGACGAGCCAACGGGTAATCTTGATTCGCGCAATGGCGAAGCGGTGATGCAGCTACTCAAGGAACTGCACGGGGGCGGGGCCACCATTTGCATGGTCACACATGACGAGCGCTTCGCTCAACATGCCGATCGCACAGTCCATCTGTTTGACGGCCGTGTAGTCGAAGACCGCATCGCCGCATAGGGAAAGAGGAATGAATGATCTAAGATTTGCGTTGCGACAACTGCGCAAGTCGCCCGGATTTACTTGTCTCGCGGTGCTTACGCTGACGCTCGGGATCGGCATGAACACCGCGATCTTTAGTTTGATGCACGATCTTTTCCTGCGTCGCCTGCCGTTTCATGAGCCGGAACGCGTGGTTCGCATTTATGGCGAAGCGAAGGACCGCGATCTAAAGGAGATGCCCTTTTCGGTACCGAAGTTCTGGCATTATCGAGACGCACAAACTGCTTTTTCCAGCATCGCCGCGGATCGGGGGAACGGTTTTATTCTGACTGAAATAGGCGAGCCCATCCAGTTGTTCGGCCGCAATGTTACGGGCAACTACTTTGATGTGCTCGGCATTCACCCGATGCTGGGGCGTACTTTTCTGCCAGAGGAAGAGTCGAAAGGGGACGTTGTGATGGTGACGGAAAACTTCTGGCGCAAACGCCTAAACTCCGATCCTAATGTACTGGGTCGCAGCGTCACACTGAATGGCGTGCCCAATACAATAATAGGTGTGTTGCCCAGTCTGCCGACCTCATGGTTCGGCCGCGACACCGAAATCTTTGCAAACAAACTCTTCGAACCCGCAGACATCAGTAAGGATCGACTAATGCGGGGAGTCAGTTTCATGCGTGTCATTGCACGATTGAAACCGGGCGAAACGATCCAACAGGCGGAGGCCACCATGCCGGCACTCCAGCAAGGCTATCGCGAGGAACGACCAGAAAATGCGGACAACAGTTGGGCATCATATCTGGTGCCGATCGCGGAAGATGTAACCGGAAATCTGCGTCCTGCATTCATGACACTCCTGGCAGCGGTTAGCGCGGTGTTACTCATCGCGTGCAGCAATGTTGCAAACTTATTGTTGGTGCGTTTCACAGGACGTCGGCGGGAGATTGCGTTGCGCATGGCGTTGGGAGGCCAGCGAAGCAGCATCGTTCGGTTGTTCGTGCTCGAGAGCACCCTGGTCAGTGTTATTGCAGGTGTCGCCGGACTATGCCTGGCGCTTTGGACGGTATCGGTCGTTCCGCATGTGGCTGGGCAAAGCGTTCCGCTCGAAAGTGGCGTATCATTACATCTGCCCGTGCTTGTTTTCACACTGGCGTTATCGTTGATGACAGGCCTGCTCATGGGCCTTTACCCGGCCTGGCAAAGTTCGCGCGCTGATCTGGTCGAAGGACTCAAGGAAGGCGGTGGCGGAACGACTGGTAGTCATCGGCAACATCGTCTCCGTCGCGGTTTGGTCGCAGCGCAGGTCGGGCTTTCGGTCGCATTAGTGGCGAGCGCAGCGATGCTGATCTCGAGTTTCGTTCGGCTTAGCCAGCAGGAATCCGGCTTTCGGTCCGAGCGTATTTGGGCGGGTGGAATCGCGCTGCCGCCGGCACGATATCCCGATCCTGCTTCGCAAGCCCGTTTCGTCCAACGCTTGACCACGGAATTACAAAACGAGCCCGGTGTGGAAGTCGCGTCCGTCACCGGCGCGGTGCCGTTGTCCGGGGACATATCCAGAGCGCCTTACGCGCGGGCTGATGGGAATCCAATGCCGTTGACCCAGCGACCGCTCGGGCTCACGCGCAGCGTTTCGTCGAACTATTTCCGCACGCTGAGCATTCCACTTGTTTCCGGACGGGACTTTAGCGAACGCGACGGCGTCGATCAGCCATTAGTCGTGATTTTGAGCAAGGCCACGGCCAAAAGACTTTTCCCGAACGAGGATCCGTTAGGCCACCGCATTCTCTTTGGCACTGACAACGGCATCGGCGCGCCTGCAGAAGTGGTGGGTGTAGTCGGAGACGTCCGATCGCAAGACTTGGCCAAAGTGAACGACGTCGAATTTTACCGGCCGTGGGCGCAACGCAGTAGTCCATTTCTGAATGTGCTCGTGCGCAGCACGACGAAGCCAGAAGCAACCACCGGAATTGTGCGGATGAGTTTGAAGAAAATCGACGATGGGCTGCCGATTATCCAACCAAATACACTCGAAGCCATCGTCAGCGACTCGCTCGGGGACCGACGCTTGACAATGGCGCTGCTCGGTGTTTTCGCGGGTATCGCCTTGCTTCTTGCGGTGGTTGGAATTTATGGCGCCGTCGCCTACACCGTCGAGCAGCGGACCAGCGAGATTGGAGTACGGATGGCGCTGGGCGCACAGACGATCGACGTGCTCCGGTTGGTCGTTCGGCAGGGAATGAACCCAGTCATTCTCGGCTTGATCATTGGCCTGACCGGAACATTTTCAGTTGGGCGGCTACTGGCGGCCCAGCTGTATCAGATTTCTCCACACGATCCATTTTTGCTCGGCGCTGCGGCAACCGTACTAGCAGTCGCCGCGCTGTTGGCGTGTTTGTTCCCGGCGCGCCGCGCCACACGGATCGACCCGATTCGAGCGCTACGCTCCGAGTGATATGAACGATCTAAGGTTCGCTTTGCGCCAGCTCCGCAAATCGCCGGGGTTCACTCTGGTTGCTGTTCTAACGCTTGCGCTCGGCATCGGTGCGAACACTGCGATCTTCTCCGTTGTCGAAGGCGTGCTGCTGCGCCCGTTGCCTTTCCCGAATGCGGAACGACTCGTTAGAATCTACGAGGTCCTGGATGAAAATGGCGCGCGTTCGGCAACCTTGAATCTGAGCGACCGCACGGCTGCGCGGTTCCGCGAGTTCGGGCGCGATATTTTCGAAGATGTTGCGGGTGGAACCGGCGGCGCCTCAGTCGTTAGTGTAGACGCCCGTTCGCCGGCGCAGACCGTCCCCGCCGTGCTTGTAACCTACAACTTTTTTGATGTCCTCGGATTACCGCCGTCGCAGGGCCGCAACTTCACGACAGACGAGGGAAGCGGCAAAGCGGCGAACGTCGTCATCATCAGCGACAACTTCTGGCGCAACACGCTGAATTCACGCCGCGACGTGCTCGGCAGCACGGTCGTGATTGATGGAACACCACGGACGATCATCGGCGTGATGCCAAAAGCATTCCGGCATCCGTATCGCGCGAGTTTGTGGCTGCCGCTTGCGCTTGAGCCCGACAATCCGGCGACGATCAACAACCATTATCTCTATGGCCTTGCCCGCCTGCGTCCAGGAGTCACGCCGGTGAAAGCGGAAGAAGCTGTGAAACGCATGTGCGCAATGATCAACCGCGACGATCCGAATCCGGCGAACGTGCGCGCCGCATATGTCCCGCCGTTGCGCGAAAGTTTTGTGATGGATCTGCGGCCGAAAATTCTAGTCATCGTCGGGGCCGCAGTCTGCGCGCTTTTGATCGCGGCGGCGAACTTCGCTGGTCTGCTCCTCACCCGCGTGATCGAGCGGGAAGGGGAATTTGCCTTGCGCGCTGCTCTCGGGGCAAGCAGGCGACGACTTGTGAGGCAGCAACTCATTCAGGCGCTTTTGCTCGCTTTGAAGGGAACCGCGCTTGGTCTGTTCATTGCATTCTGGATCACGCCAATGCTTTTCGCGCTGAGCCCGGAAGGCGGGGACGCGACCGGCAGCGCGATGCGCGAATTTGATTACGCGGCCCGACTCGATCTGCCCGTGTTCGCTTTCGCTGCCGGTGCAATGACGCTGGTCGGTTTGGGTTTCGGCTTGCTACCTGCGATGCGCGCAGCGCGCACAGATTTGCGCGGTGCAATGAGCGCTACGTCACGCGGCGCAACGCTCGACCGCAGCGCTCGCAGATTGCTGGGTTCATTCGTAGTGATCGAGCTAGCGATTGCCGCTGCGCTGCTGACGGCCAGCGTCACCGCGACGCAATATTTCCGGAAGCTGATCGAGGAGCCATGGGGCTTCGAAGTAAAAGACCGCCTCGCCTTTAACGTTACCGTTCCCGATCGATTCTTTCCCACCGCCGCGTCGAAACAGAACGCGCTCGAAGCGTCGCTCGCGCAACTGCAGGGAGTGCCCGGAGTCAAATCGGCCACCGTCGTTTCGCCCTCGCCGATGGATGCGCCGTGGACATTGATGCTGTTCAACGCCGAAGGAATGCCGGCACCAGAGCCGCGCGGCGTCTACACCGCGTACTCGCGCGTGCCCGTGCCTGGGTATTTCCAGAGCATCGGTCAGCCGATTCTGCAAGGCCGCGATTTCAATGCGAGCGATACAGCCGACGCGCCGCTCGTCTGCATCATCAGCCAAAGCATAGCGAAACGTTTTTGGCCTAACGATTCGCCTATCGGCAAACGCATCCGCTGGGGGCGACTCGATGGAACTCGCCCGTGGTTCACGATTGTCGGCGTCGTCGGCGATATGAAAGCGATTGCCGACCCGCGCGACGGCGAAGTGCTCGGCATGATCGCGCGGCCACTCGCGCAAATGCTCGTGCACGCGACGACATCGCTCGACGACATCACCTTTGTTCTGCACACCAACGGCCGCTCGGTTAACGAGCCGACGATTCGTGCCGCGCTGGCCCGCGCCAATGCCAATCTCGCCGCGTATAATTTCCTGTCGCTCGAAGATGCCGCCGTTCGCTCGCGCACCACGGAGCGATTCATCTTCGTTCTGGTCTCATCCTTCGGTTTCGTCGGGCTTCTGCTCGCTGCCGTCGGTTTGTATGGCCTGCTCGCGTTCCAGGTCGCCCGGCGTGAACGCGAGTTCGGCATCCGCAGTGCACTCGGCGCTACCGCACGTCAGATAGTGCAGCTCGTCGCCCGACAAGGCGCAATTTTGCTCTTGTTAGGCTTCACTGCCGGCGCGCTCACGACGTACGGCGTGGTGGGCCTGTTGCGAAATCAATGGGCTGAAATGCCCACACCGAATCTGATCGCATGCATTTGCGCCGTGATCGTGCTCGGCATCGCGGTGATGATCGCATGTTGGTTACCGGCGCGTCGCGCTGCGCGTGTTGATCCTGTTATTGCACTTCGCGCCGAATGACTACTGACGTGCAATGCGAATCCCGAACAGCGCCATGAAAGTTTTCCGAAATCGCACTTCGCTACGAGTGATATGAATGATCTAAAGTTTGCTTTGCGCCAGCTCCGCAAATCGCCTGCGTTCACGGCGATTGCTGTCATCACATTGGCGCTCGGCATTGGGCTGAACACGACGATTTTTAGTTTGATCAACGATCTGTTTCTGCGCGGTTTGCCATTCAAGGAGCCATC
>Ga0207701_10003668_pt1 | contig 15723 bp, 14 predicted proteins | sample KBSSwiSSwithPhiX_FD_184294 | JGI IMG/M metagenome (GOLD analysis project Ga0207701, IMG submission 184294) | Switchgrass rhizosphere bulk soil microbial communities from Kellogg Biological Station, Michigan, USA, with PhiX - S5 (SPAdes) (version 2) | ecosystem: Environmental > Terrestrial >... | reverse complement strand
AACGCCCAAATGACAAGTAAGTTGTTGAAGGATATCTGTGTGATCAATACTGTGGGTCATAATTTACTAAAGACCGCTATGGAGAAATTAAATCTTTCGGCAAGAGCGTATGACAGGATCTTAAAAGTGTCAAGGACGATTGCAGACCTTTCTCAATCGGAGGAGATCAAACCAGAATTCTTAGCTGAAGCCATACAATATAGAAATCTCGACCGCGAAGGTTGGGCCGGGTAGAGCTATTTTTTCAACCCCAATTTCTCCAATAGCCCGCCCGATGATTTTTGATAATAGCAGGGAATTTTCAGAAAGTCTTCATGCCGGTTTTGAACCAGGTTTTGTCGGCAAAGATTATACAATTCATTTACCGCATCATTTGCCTTCATGTCAAACCGGTCCTGGTGCCGCGAAATGAGATCAGGGTAGCTTAAGGAATAACCGCTGTAATGAAAAAAGATAACAGGTTGATCGTTCGCAAAAAATTTTTCTTGCTTCTTTACAATGGTTCTTTCATGGAAATTCCAGTAGGCCAGGTTGCAGCCGGGGTGATCTAAAATTTTTACCTTCTTAAAATAGAGAGGCAAAAAATTTAACCATTTTTGATCTGCATTCAGGCCCTCTTTTGGCCTCTCATAACATTGGTCAACCATTCTTTCTTTCCACCAGTTTATAAAACTCTTTCCATTTTCATCATTTCTCACTGCATAAAAACCTGCGTTGAACATCCCTGTTTTTAAAATCGTTTTTTCTACCGGCTTGCGTCCGTCATTTGGAAATGGCCGGGTAATGTGTGCCGTCAGCAAAATGGAAAAATTATTTAGTTCTGATTCAAGATAAGCGAGCGAATCAAAGATCATTATGTCAGAGTCAAGGAAGATGACCTGGGCAGGGTTGTATAACCCAAAAAGGTGATCCGTATAAAAGGATTTAACAGCACAAACCAGCTCGAGAGTGGTGTACTGCATATACATCTTTTTGAATTCAGGGATGTTTAATTCATGTACTTCGATTAGCTCATGAGGCTCCCAATAATCACTGTCAATTTTGCCTTCCAATTTATCCACCAATCCAATTATAAGTTTGTAACCCGGGTTATATTTCACCAATGTATCTCCCAGTATTTTCGCCTGGGCGAGATAGGCAGCAGTACAAACTGTCAAAACAATTTTTTCATTCATACTTATAATTTCTCGGCAACTACAATATTATTCAAATACCAATCCTTTCTTTTTGGCAGCAGCCAATGCCAGAAGGAAAACCACGCATTTAATAGCGGGTTGATCACGGGGGGAATATTGACCCGAAAGAATTTTAATTTACCCAATAAGGGAACGGCAGGAATAAGATGCTCATTGAAATAAACCATTTTCATTTGGTATAGGGCCATCGTAAAATCACCGCTCTTGTCCTGTACCAAAATTTGAAAACCATTTTTTTCCAGCAGGTGTTTTAAGGCAAAGAGAGTATATCGCGCGTAGTCATTGGGTAGCTCGTGCTCGTTCCAGACAAAGGGGCAGGTGATAAATAATTTTGCTCCGGGTTTCATTACCCGGTTTAGCTCAGGGATGATTTGCTCCAGGTTGAAAATGTGCTCAAACACTTCACTGCTAAATACCGAATCAAAATGTTTGTCCCCAAAGGGTATGGTCTTGCCATCATATATCACGTCAATGGCCTCATTTCTGTGTGAATGACCTTCATTTTCAAAATCAAGTCCAATATATTCGGAAACGTTAGTAAAAAGGTCCTGGTAGGGCTTACTACCGCAACCAAAATCAAGCAGCGTTCCCTGGAGTTGAGGCGCGAACTGTCTTATTTTTTGATACAATGATTTACGAATAAAATAATAAGGGCTGGTAAATGAAGGTTTGAATTGTTTTGAGATCTTTCGCATAAGATGGCGAGTGCAAATTAACCAGCTACACTAAATGTGATGATAAATATTTATGATCGCTTTAGCGGCGTTGTCGTAGCTAAACAAAGATGCCCTTTGCCTGATCATTTCCTGGGGGCACCTTTTACTGTAGTCTTCCATTCCTTTTGTGAAATCGTCAACCATTTGAGATGGTTCAAAGGAAAGAAAATAATAGGCAGCGTTTCCTCCAATTTCAGGGAGGCTGCCTTCGGAGGAAAGAAAAACTGGTTTCCCAAAAAACATGGCCTCCACCACGGGTGAACCAAACCCCTCTGCAATCGACGGAAAAAGAAAGGCCTCACAATTCTTATAATACCATACCTTTTCATTTTCTGTCACGGGCCCCACAATGATTACCTTTTCCAGGACGCCCCATTTTTGGGCTTCCTCAATAATTGTGTGTTTATAATCAAATGTATCAAGGCCTGCTATTACTAAATTGTATTGAGTTGATCTTAGAATAGGCATCAGCACATGAAAGTTTTTCCTTGTCTGCAGTAACCCGATCGTAAACAAAAAGGGCTTCGCCGGTATGCAAGAGGGCGTCTTTTCCTCTGGCACCTCGTTGACCATGGCGCAGCCAGGGTAAACAATGGACACAGGCTTTTTATCCAGCGCGAGGTATTGATTGGCTTGTTGAAGAGCCGTCTTTGAAATTGCGATGATATGATCAGCTCTATTAACCCTTTCTTGTATCAGGCGCAGGTAACGATTATTGATTTTAACCTTTTCAGGGCTTTCAACCATGAAATTCAAATCATGAATGGTAAAGATGAACTTTGTTTTTCGATTGAAGGGCTTATACCATGACAAAGTTGTCGCTGCGTGCCAGATATTATACTTATAGGTATTGAAGCGATAAAACTTGTCTATAGACCTTTGGTTGACATAGTTTATCTCATTGCCAAAAAAGCCAAATTTGTCTTGTGGCAGGTAATAAAATAAATTCAGGTCCCGGTGGTCAAATTTTAGAAGGCTTTTCCCCAGCTGATAACAATAGGTATACAACCCGTTAAAAGGATTCTTTCCGATCCTGTGGAGGTCTACCAATACATTCAACATGGGATGAAGTTATAATCGCTACCTGCTAAGTTGTCATTTTTTTACGAACTTGTACGCAATTTGCGAAAAGATTATTTTTTTATATCAAATAACATTTTAAAGGTTCTTGTGTTATAGTATGGACTCATTAACTCATTCTACTTTCACGCTGTTTTGCTCAGAAAGATATGAGGGTTAAAAAGAAAAGCAACTATGCGAATATTACTTCATTATTTGAAACCTCACAAATGGTTGGTAGCTCTTGTCCTTACCCTGGCCGCAATTAATATTGGGTTCTCCCTGGTAGACCCGATTCTTTTTGGTAAGCTGATAAACCTCGCCAACAAAAAGGTCAACAACCCCGATGCTTATGATTGGAATGTTTTTTTTAATTCCTTTTCATGGAACCATCCGGGCGTTTGGTTTATTGTTACTTGCTCGATATCGGTGGCAATGGTTAGTCGAATTGCAAAGAATTTCCAGGACTATTTTCTGAATGTTGTAATACAGAAATTCGGTGCTAAAGTATTTACGGATGGCTTGCAACACGCGATGAAATTACCCTATAGTCAGTTTGAAGACCAGCGTAGCGGTGAAACCCTTTCGGTGCTGACAAAGGTGCGGGCAGACGTCGAGAAATTCATGACCAATTTTATCAATATACTGTTTGGCGTTTTAGTGGGAGTGTTATTTGTCTTTATCTACGCGGCCATTTTTATCCATTGGAGTATCCCCATCGCCTACCTGGTAGGCATCACACTGCTTACATTCTTTACAAACCTGTTGAGCAAAAGAATTAAAACTATACAAAAGAGCATCGTCGGTCAAACGACAGCATTGGCAGGTTCTACCACCGAATCACTAAGGAATATCGAATTAGTAAAAAGCCTTGGACTTACGCGCCAGGAAGTGGAGAGGCTCAATAAAAACACTTATAAAATATTGGGGCTTGAACTGGCAAAAATAAAAAGGGTTCGCAGCATCAGTTTCATACAAGGCACATTTGTTAACACGTTGCGGCAGGTGATCCTTTTTATTTTGATGTGGCTTATTTTTCATAAATACATGGACGCAGGCCAGTTGGTAACCATGCAAATATTTTCATTTTTTGTCTTTGGACCTCTGCAAGAAATTGGCAATATCCTTCTTTCTTACAGGGAGGCGGAAGCATCGCTAAATAATTTTCACAACCTGATGCAAAAGCCCCCCGAAAAAGAACCAACTTACCCAAAGCCATTGGGCAACATCAAAACTCTCTCTTTTAAAGATGTGTCATTTCAACACCAAACGGCTGCACAAAAAGCGATCAATAAAATAAGTTTTGACGTTAAAGTTGGCGAGACGATCGCGTTTGTAGGCCCCAGTGGAAGTGGTAAGACTACTTTGATGAAATTATTGGTTGGGCTGTATCGTCCGCAGGGAGGCAAGATACTTTATAATGGCCTTGACGAAACAGAGTTACGGTTTGATGATCTTCGGAACCAGATCGGCTTTGTAACCCAGGACACAAATTTATTTAGTGGAACGATCAAAGAAAATCTTTTGTTTGTTAACCCTGCCGCGACAGACGACGACCTGATGACAGCTTTGAACAGGGCTGCATGCCAGAATTTAATGGCAAGAGCCGAAAAGGGGCTGGAGACAACTATCGGTGAGGGTGGGTTAAAATTGTCAGGCGGTGAAAAGCAAAGATTATCGATTGCCAGGGCGTTACTTCGCAAACCTAAACTATTGTTATTTGACGAAGCCACCTCTGCACTCGATTCATTGACGGAAGAAGAGATCACTGATACAATTCGCGAGATCTCCAGTGAAGGCGGCCAGGTCACCATCCTGATTGCGCACCGGCTCTCCACGATCATGCATGCTGACAGAATTTATGTGTTGGAAAAAGGAGATGTTGTGGAAACCGGCAATCATGAAAGCTTGCTTGATGAAAAGGGTTTATACTACGCCATGTGGCGCCAGCAAATCGGAGAAAGAAAGGCAAAAGCAGTTGCGGTTTAACAGTTACCCGTTACTAGTTACGGGTTATGCTTGCCGCAATCGTTTACTCTTTATATCTTAACATTCTAATTGATAGCTGAAAACTTGTAACCGGTAACTAGTATCTATGAGCCTCCTTTCCATCCTGGGTATTGGCAATGGAAGAATCAAGGAAGCCTTGCGTCGACGTGCTGTCGTCATTGACATAAGAACAGCGTCTGAATTTGACCGTGGAAAAGTTCACGATTCGATAAATATTCCCATCGACAGGATAAATATCAATCTTAAACGAATCGTTCAAATGAAAGCGCCCATCATCGTTTGCTCAAACTCGGATTCAGAAAACGACAGGGTGATCGATGTTTTAAAAGCAAATGGTGTGAAGGAGATCTATAACGGAGGGAGCTGGACAAAGCTCTCGAGAATGATGAGATCACTATAAAATCTTCCAAAATTTAATGAGAAGCCAAACCGCCTTGTCTAAATTTCTATCCTTCTTTCTGACGAAAGCTATTATTGGTGTATCATCCATTGTCGGCGTCGTTGCCCTGGTGGAATGGTTAGGCAGATCATTACTTGCCAAAACACAATTACCAGACAACTCGGTAAACATCATTGTGGCTATTGCAGAATCTGCTCTTGCATTATTGACCTACACTTTTCTTTTTAGGGCTTATGAAAAAAGAAAGATCAGTGAATTGAGTAAAGATGCATTTTGGAAAAATGCTGTCATTGGTTGTGCGACGGGATTTGTTTTACAATCCATTTTTATTCTGATCATTTATTTGACGGGCAATTATTCTGTTATTAGGATCAATCAAGTTTCATCCCTTCTTCCCTCCTTTGCTGCAGCTCTCACCGCAGGTTTTGTGGGAGAAATAGCAATACGTGGGATTTTTTTCCGTTTAACCGAAGAAAAATTGGGAACCGTATTGACGTTAATTATTTGTGTGCTGTTTTTTGCAATTATGCATATGAATGCTAAGGGGGCAAGCGTTTTGTCTGTTATTTCTACTGTTGTTGAAGCGGGTCTTTTACTTTCTGCCGGGTATATTTTTAGCCGCAGTTTGTGGCTCGCTATATTCTTGCATTTCGCATGGGATTTTGCTGAGCCGGGAGTTTTTGGTGCCATTAATCCCGGCATTACAATAGATCAAAGCTTGCTTACCAGTAAAATTGAAGGCCCTTCGATCTTAACCGGAGGTCAATTGGGACCCCAGAATTCCATTCAAGCATTTTTACTTTGTACCCTCGTATCGTTAGTATTTTTATGGATGGCAAAGAAAAAAAATAATTTTATAAAACCATTCTGGAAAAGAAAAAATATCTCCTAATAACTGTTTCCGCGTAAGGTTGAACAAGATGATTTGGCCAATCGGATTCTTAAGCGGCTGGTGTTTTTCTTGCAAAAAAGGAGCTCAGCATTTTATAAACTGAAGCCAAAATAAATATTATCCCAAGGATGGCCACAATCGAAGAACCGGCAGGAAAATCATAGTGAAATGAAAAATTCAACCCAAAGAAACTTGCGAGTACGCTAATCACCAGGGCAATAATAAAGACAGCCGTATTGTTTTTTGTGAGCATGATCGCTGATACAGCCGGAATGATCAGGAAAGAAAATACGGGGATGACACCATTAATTTTAACAGCAAAAACAATTGCAAGACCGATCGAAATATAAAAAAGAAAGTTCCAGATATTAAAGATACCGATGAGATGATTCTCTCCATTCTCGAATGATTTTGTTAATTCAAAAAACTTATTAAAGAAAACAAGTTGCAATAAGGCTATGACGCCGAAAACAATTCCAAGAGCAGATATTTGCCTCCAGCTAACAGACAATATATTTCCAAACAGCACTTCTTGTATGTCAGAATCTCCGTGAGGAGTCTTGGAGATAAATAAAACAGTTAGCGCCGAAGCAAACGCATAAAGGATGCCAATGATAGCTTCTTGCTTCAGCCTTTTGTCGCGAATATTAATGAACGACATCAGCAAAGCGCCCGCGAGAGTGAATATGAGAGGAATGGAGGTCAACCCGGTCCCGATGAATGCAGCAAAGGCGACGCCCAGCGAAGAAATTTGGCCCAAGGCAAGGTCAACAAACACGATCCCTCTGCCTACAACATGTACCCCGAGGTATGACAAGACCGCGCCAGTGATCAATGCAGCAATGAGAGCCTGCACCATAAAGGGTAATTGAAACATTTCAAACATGGCAGTAGTTTATTTAAGAATGGCAGTTAGTTGATCTATATCGTAATCAAAAAGATCAAAATAATTTTTTATTGAATCAAATGCGCCAACTGAAGTCGCTAATGTCAGCTCCTTCACACCGGTTTGTTTTGCCACGACGTCTGATGACGATGTTGTAAAATAGGGCGACGAAATTATCACTTTAATATTATTCGCCTGGATTTCCTTTATCACCTTTACTAACTGGGACGGTGAAGGAGGAATACCGGGCTTTGGTTCCATGAAATCGACAATATTCAAACCGAACCTTGTTTCAAAATAAACCCACTCGTTATGGTAGGCGATGATCTTTGATCCTTTGAATGCAGCCATCTTCGCCTGCCAGTCTTTCATTTTAACATCGACCTTTTTAAAGAAGGCCTGCAGGTTTGCCTCATATGTTGATTTATTGGAAGGATCAACTCTTTCCAATCCGTTTGCGATGTTTCTCGCGATCACCTTTCCATTCAAGGGATCGAGCCAATAGTGAGGATTGCCATATATGTGAATGTCACCCTCAGCCCTGTTTGCAGATGAAGGCACCTGTAGCAAACCTACTCCCTGGGAAGCATCAACATATCCTTCGGCTCCTTTTTGAATCTTTGTGTTTCGTGAACTTGCTAACAGCTGCGGCGACCACCCGATTTCAAGATCAAGACCTACGGTTACGAAAAGGTCAGCCTTGCTAAGTCCAATAATATAGCTTGGCTTGGGGTCAACAAAATGGGGATTCTGATAACCTGTTGCGATGGAAGAGACAGAAACTTTATCTCCGCCGATCAACTCAGTTATACTTTTAAGATCGGGTATTGTAGTTACGACCTTAATGGTACCTGCACCAACTGTAGTTAAGAGGCCAAGGAATGAAATCAAAAAAAAGATCAGTTTATTTTTCATGTTAATGTCTTTAAGTGTTTTAATTAATACTGGTGTGCGCCATGTGCACCGATTACAAATATCCATCGCAGCCACGCCTGGTAATATCTCTTCGCAACATTATCATCCGTTGTTTTTCCCTCGAGTTCGATCTTGGAAAATTCTGTTGCGTACCAGCCCCCGGTCAATGAGTAGGCCTGCTCCACAATGTCTTTATCGTATGGTTTTTGTGCATAGTCATACCGGCCTGTCAGAAACCACCTTTTTGCTAATTGGTATTGGATAAAAGAATACAACCCAAAAGAATTGACGGAAAGATTTTCCATAAGGTTTGCATGCCCGTAATAAAATTCACTTTGCCATGTCACTGAGCGATAGGTATTCATCTGCACAGGCTTCCATTTGTACGTAAGATCAGCCGCAGCAATGCTTGTTGTTCGGGAGGAATCGTTGGGGCCTGTGATGCCTGTCAATCCTAATTCAAGAGTTGCATTATCACTTAGAGTGAAAAAATTTTTTAAATGGCCAAGGTAGATCAGGCGATTGTTGTCGCCGCGAAAAAAAGTGGGCGATCCAGAAAGACCGGAGGTAACCTGGAAAACGATCTCCTGGTAGAATTTTTTATTTGGGATCAACCAACTGAGTGATGCGCCTTCGTCATTCAAACCCTCTTCTCCAAAATAGTTTACGTACGCGTTTGGCAGGTCAATGAATGGCAGGGCATGTGGGTGTGTTGGATTGATCCTTCCCACAGCTTCCCTGAATTTACCCACCTTCAGTTGTAATTGCGCCGGCAATGAGAGAGTTGTCAAGTAGCCTTCTTCCACATCTACACTATACTTGCCGGTCTCCGGATCACGAGCAAATGAAAGAAAAAAGTCTTCCCTTGCATACGGATCAACATTTGCCTGCAATGAAAGCTCCGTTTCATTCAGGTAGGCGTTAAAATTCTTATTGCCTTTGCTGGTATACGATCCCTGGAAGTCGCCGATCACGCCAATGTCGGGATTGAATGAAAGTGTGGACCGTGTTTGTTGCGGTTGCTGCGCCGGTTGGGCATTACTCTGCATCTGCTGTTCAACTTGCTTCAACAGTGCTGAGTCCGCGGCGGTACTGTCTGCGGGGACCTGGGAAAAGGAAGGTGTGGTTATTACGACTGCGAACGTTAAACAAATGGGATAAACAATATTTTTCAATTTCATAATCACTATTATTAACCAAAGTAAAAGTTTCAATAGCTTGAAACACTACAAAAGATGGTTTAGTGTGTTGTCTTTAATTATGAAACGAAAGGTGGTGCCCTGAGTGAATGAAAAAATGCGCAAGAAAAAGGAATGTAGGAACTATAAGATGCAATAAACTCTGTCTTTATCGGAATGATAGGTTGAGAAATTTTCTCGGCATCATCAGCAAAAGGCATTGAAAAATCATCGATACAACTGCAATTATAGCCGCTAACAACGTCACCGGGGGTATGAGCGATTTGTTTGCAGGCATTCGCATGAAGCCAATTGTGAAGATAAAGACCGCCACCAACCTTTTGGCAGAATACCAATAAGAGAATTACTGTAAAACTCTTTAGTGTAGACCGGTTTGATCTCATTGAGTGGTAAAGGTAGAAGAAATTAACACAAAGCAAAATCCTTTCACAAATGTTTAAATAAAGTTTATAGTACAAATACAATTGCTGCGGTGCAGAGTAGCTCTTTGCCAGCCTGATCATTTTTCTACAACGCTTAACTGCCCATTTTTTTCCATGTAAACTTCCTCAACATTATCAAGCGTATTACTGTTGATTTGCAATCTGACTCCCTCCATCAAGTCATCTTTGCTAATTGCAGTGATCTCCATATTCCTGAGGTGGTATTGCCCATTTTTGTACAGGGAGCGGCGATAGCCCTTGACGATCATTCCAACCCATTTGTGGTCGATGGCCAGCCAGGCCAGGGTTCTATGGACAACAACCATCACGGCCGCCGCGGCAACTGTTGAAAAAAATGGAGAAGCTCCGACAACTCCGCGGGCAAGTATGGCCCCAAGCATGATCACAAGGATGTTGTCGAACGCAGTCCTTTTTCCAAAGATCCGCATGCCTCCGATCCGGATCAGGGCAAGCGTAATAAAAAACATAATAAAGGCTCTGACCGCCATTTGCAAAGCGGTGAGGTGTTCGCCTGTTCCGAAAAGTTCTTTTATATCCATATCGATCTTTTTTATTGGTAAGCTATAAGATTTGATGATAAGCAGTAAACAAAGTTCAGGCCTTTTTGCACTTCAGAGCAGATGTCCAAAGGCAACTTTTAAAAGGGAAGCAGCGTTTCAATGTAGTATTATCTTGAGCAATCAACCTGTCCGTTCCTTCAGATCCTCCCTTCTAAATCGCAAGTCCAATATTACTGATTCAAACTTGACAACTTCTGGTCGACAGCTATAACAGGCACTGGTCGCCACACTGAGAAAGCTTCAAACAAATGCAATGACCTTCCAATCATTAAAAAACGTCAAAATGAAAAAGGTTTACATCTTTTCAGGGCTTATATTCTTTGTGATCAACACAAACGTAATGGCGCAGCGGTGGACGGTTCGCTATAATGGAACCGGCAACGGCATTGATGCTATTAAAGCAATGCTTGTAGATAATGCTGGGAATGTATATATCACAGGTTCCTCTAACAGCGGTGCAAATAGTGATGATTACATTACCGTTAAGTACAACACGAACGGGGTGCGACAATGGATTGCGCGGTACAATGGTGTTGGGAGTGGCAGTGATGTGCCTGCTTCCATCTTCGTGGATGGAGTCGGGAACGTTTACATAACCGGGTATAGTGATGTGCTCACCGGAAGTTATATTGATAATGACGCAACAACTGTTAAGTATAGTCCCAGTGGGGCGCAGCTATGGTCATCCAGTTACCATGGACCTCTGCAGAGAAATGATGCGGCTGCAGCTGTGAAAGTAGATGGGAGCGGTAATGTCTATGTAACAGGGTATACAACGGTTCGTAATGGTGCTTATACAAAGAAGGATTATCTCACTATAAAATATAACAGCTTGGGAGTACAGCAATGGACAGCAACGTACAATGGACCGGCAAATCAGGACGATGCAGCTGTGGCATTAGGATTTGACCAGGGAGGTAATGTTTATGTCACAGGTACCAGTTTTGCAGGGCGTGATCCGATAGGTGAGGAGGATTATCTTACCATAAAATATAGTCCTGCAGGCGTACAGCAATGGACGGCGAGATACAATGGACCAATTAGCGAAGCCGACCGTGCAACTGCAATTGCCGTTGATAAATCAGGTAATTCCTATGTCACGGGCTATAGCCGGGGTGTTGGACTCGATATTGCCACAGTTAAGTACAATGCGAATGGAGCCCAGCAATGGGTGGCAAGATATGATGGACCCGCCCATTCCAGTGATATTGCTTATGCAATCGCTTTGGACATTGCAGGCAATGTTTACGTCGCAGGAAGCGACCAGGCGATTCTCTACAACACAGATTTTTGTACTATTAAATATAATTCCTCAGGTGTGCAACAATGGCAGGCTCGTTATGCAAGTACAACAAAAGATAATGATGAGGCCTATGCAATTGCGGTTGATGGGGGTAGCAATGTTTATGTCACCGGTTATATTAACGGGGTAAGTCCCAGCTGGGATATTGCAACTATCAAATATAACAGTAGCGGTGCCCAGCAGTGGGTGGAAAAATATGATGGACCGGGTCACGGAAACGATAACGGAGCAGCAGTCGGCGTGGATGCAGGTGGAAATGTCTATGTGGCGGGCACCTCGTTAGGAACAACTTCTGATCTTGATTTCGTGACGATAAAGTATAACTCTTCAGGATTGATCACTACAGCCCGCACCGTCGCCGAAGACCCGGTTCTTACGAATGGCATCGCGATCTATCCAAACCCGGCACACGCTTTTTTCAAACTTGAATTGCCAGGGGATCACACCTATGACATAACCATTATTGACGAAACAGGCCGAAGAGTTTTTGAGGAAAAAAATATGCGTGCACAATCACAGATCAATTGTGAAACATTTCCAAACGGGACCTATTTTGTGAAGGCAAAGAGTGATGAAAAATTGTTTATAGAAAAATTTATCAAACATTAAGTATAAAATTCTGTCCTTACAGTCGTCGGGCGAATGACCCTTTCTATAGCAATATGGGATGTCTCTTAAACTCTTTTGCCCGGTCAAATAAATAACGATACGTGGTCAGTAAGCGACTGCGGTATGTACCGAGGCTTACTGCGACGTTGATCATTTTGGGATTAAACTCACCGATCCATTGCATTTCATAGTCATCATATAAATGTTGTCCTTGGATTACGCTTGCTCCCTCCATGATCATATAGGCATCGATCCCCTTGCCCTGGAATTCCGGAACTATACCAAACACCAGGCCGGTAAATTTGTTACATTTTTTTGTTTTCTTGATCCAGAGAAATTTCAATTTATGCAACAAATCAAATTTTCCATTGAGGTATTTGAACCACTGGTTCAGGTCCGGAAGGTTGACCCAAATGGCGATGGGTTCATTCTTATAATAGACAAACCAACAAACTTTTTCATCCATGATCGGCTTCATGGTTTGAAATAGTTTTAGAACTACCGGGAGGCTTAACTCCTTCATTCCGCCGTGTTTTGCCCAGGCTTTGTTATAGACAAGCGTGAAATCCTTTGCGAATTTTTCCAGTTGCGATTTTTGTATATGACAGGCTGAGAAATCCGGATCCGCAGCAATGAGGGCATGGCGTACATAGAATTTTTCCTGTACCCGCTCCATTACTTTTAATGCATAACAGTGTTGATTGAAAAAATTCTTGAAGCCATAATTTTCAAACAAATCTTTATAATATGGAGGATTATAATTTAAGCAATAAACAGGTGGCTCAAAGCCCTCGACAAGCAAGCCCCACCACCGGTCTCTTTCCCCGAAATTGATCGGCCCATCCATAGCCTGCATTCCTTTTTGCATCAACCAGTGTTTTGCAACGTCAAACAACATGTCTGCTGCTTCCTGGTTATTAATACAATCAAAGAAACCAATACCACCAACCGGGCCATCGTCGCCTTTATTTTTATACTTCTTGTTTGCAAAAGCAGCAATTCGACCTATCAATTTTCCTTCCCTATTTTTTAGTATCCAACGAATGGCTTCTCCATGCCTGAATGTCTTGTTCTTTTTCGGATCAAATACTTCCTCGATGTCCTTATCAAGTGGGCGGATATAATTGGGATCGTTTTTATTGATCAATACATTTACCTCAAGAAATTCTTTCGCTGTTTTTTTATCGGAGACTTCGGCGAGTTGCATTCAGCATTCAGTTCTTACAAATGTATTGGAAGATGATGAAACTTGGTAAGGCGTCGATAATTTAATACGCAGTTACAAAAACATTTTCATTGCGAGGTCGCTATCATGTCCATAAATGTCTTCACGAAAATTAAGCTGCCCATTATCGTCCACCCAGGTAGTATAGTATGTAATCAGTACAGGAATAGGATTCTTTACCTTCACAAATTTTTCCTTCCCGGCATTCATGGCCTCATCAATTCTTTGAGGCGTCCACTCGGGTTGATCACGCAAAACATAATTCGCCATTTTTTCGGGCTCTTTCAAACGAATACATCCATGGCTAAAAGCCCGTTTATCTTTTTCAAACAAACTTTTTGCCGGCGTGTCATGAAAGTAAATATTGAAGCTGTTTGGGAATAAAAATTTCACTTTGCCCAATGCATTTTTTTCTCCCGGCAACTGTCGGATCACAGGCACACCGTCTTCTTCTCCGGTTATTTCCATGTTTTGCTTTTCAAGGTAGTGTTTGTCCTTGTCAAGCTCGGGGAGAATTTCCTTTTCGACGATACTTTGTGGAACATTCCAATTAGGACAAAAGACAACCTGGTTCAGATCCCCGTTAAACATCATTGTATTATGGCCTTCTTTCCCCACTACGACATCCATGTCAAAGGCTTTTTTATTTCCTTCATACACGTGCAGCACGAACTCTGGAATATTTACCACGATGAGGTTGCCGTTTTCTCTCGAAGCCATCCACCTCATTCTTTCCATATTCATAATGATCTGCTGAATTCTTTTTACTACCGGGACATTCATTTCTTTGATCAATGAATCAGTGATGCTACCTGTGGGAGTATATCCATGACGTTGCTGGAAATTCCTGATAGCGTCGACAAGCGTATCGTTAAAAACTGAACTCGAGTCATTACCGGCCAGATCGCCGGTAATCTGTAGTCTCCTTTTTATGATCGCGATTTCCGGTTCTTTCGTTCCTTTTTTCAATCTTTTTTTCCTGATAGTGACTTGTGGCCAGCCTCCTTTTTTTGAAATGTCGACATACTTATTCAGTTGGTCCTTCAAGGCGCTATAGGCGGGATTCACATCTTCAAAATATTTGTCGTCTTTATGTTTCTTGTTGAGTATTGAATCCGCAAGTTGCAGCACATCTTCCTTTTTTCTCGGGATGAATCGCTCCATCTCCTTCCTTTTTACAAATCCTTTTTCATAATTGTGTAATATATATTGAATGAAATGTTGCGTCAGTGAAAGCTCAGTGTTCAAAAAGGATTTGTCCTGTGATGAAACTGAAAGCTGGTCTTCGGCCATCAGCTTGTCCATCTTTTTTTGAAGCACTTTATCCTTCAATGAGGAATCAGGATCATAGGTAGTAATGTAGTCATGCAGGTTCCAGAAACCCCTCGCCTGTTCGGTTAAACCGTCGCTGCTAAACCATGCATACTGATAATTGCGGGTGTTATAAAAACTCCGGATGCGATCAGCAATTGAATCAGGGATCTTTTTTTTCTGGACAAATTGTTCCAGGGCTGTGCTGTCAAAGAAAAGATCACTGTAAGAATTGGAAGGACTGATGCTCCTGTCCCTTTTACTGATATTCTTTTTTTGATTTGTACTGGTATCAGTGCCAGCTTTGTTTTCCTTGTTGGAATCACTATATGAACAGGCAGCAAGAAAACCGCATATAAGTGCGATCAGGAGTATACTCTTCATACCTCTGAGTCTGCAAAAGCTATGCCTCCCACAGATTGAGGAATTAATTATACAACTTCACAACCGGCGATCTTCTTTTTTAACAGTTGTTGCTCCTGGTGTGATGTGGTGAGACGTAATGCGGCTTCGTAGCATTTTTTTGCCTCCCTCTTGTTTTCCATTTCAAAATATAGTTCGCCGATGGATGTATGATAGAGATAATAGTCTTCAAGGCCTTTTATCTGTAACAGCTGCTCGAGCGCACTTTGTTTGCTGATAGCATAGGCCGACGCAATAGCTTTATTCAAAGCGACAATGGGAACGGGTTGCATTTGATACAATGACTCATACAGGTCATAAATTGATCTCCAGTCTGTTTGTTCAAATGATGGGGCCACTGCATGGAGTGATGCAATGGCTGCCTCGAGATGATAGGGCGACGTTTCACCCATTTCCGAGGCAATTTCCAGGTATGCCGTTCCTCTTTCAATGAGTGGCTTGTACCACTTACTCCGGTCCTGGTAATTTAATAAAACAATGTTTCCTTTATCGTCAATTCGGGCCTGCAGACGTGATGCCTGGAGACACATTAGTGCTAACAAGGCATTTACACGTGAAAGATTGGTAACCGTATGC
>Ga0207701_10003667_pt1 | contig 15725 bp, 8 predicted proteins | sample KBSSwiSSwithPhiX_FD_184294 | JGI IMG/M metagenome (GOLD analysis project Ga0207701, IMG submission 184294) | Switchgrass rhizosphere bulk soil microbial communities from Kellogg Biological Station, Michigan, USA, with PhiX - S5 (SPAdes) (version 2) | ecosystem: Environmental > Terrestrial > Soil... | reverse complement strand
TGTCCTGCTCGCCGTTTTCGGCCATGGAACTTTGGGCCCAGGCGCCGCGGGACCACGTCGTCTCCCGGCTGGAAAGCACCGTCGATACGGGTATCAGGCCGGGGGATGATTTCTTTGGCTACGCCAACGGTGCCTGGCTCAAGGCGACCGTGCTCCCGGCGGGCAAGAACCGCTGGGCAGTCCGGGACGACATCAACGAACGGACTCGGCGGCAGGTGGAGGCGCTCCTCGCCAATGCCCGCATGGCGTCGCCCGGCTCGCTTGCCCGCAAGGTGGCCGACTTCCGCTCCGCCTATCTGAGCCAATCCGCCATCGAGGCGAGGGGAGTCAGCCCGCTCAAACCCCTGCTCTCCCGGATCGACAGTGTCGGCGACAAGCAGGCACTCACTCGCCTGATCGGCGGCACCATGCACGCCGACGTCGATCCACTCAATGCGACGAACTTCCAGACCGAGCATCTCTTCGGTGTGTTCGTCGCCCAGGGGCTGACCGATCCGGTCCACAACACGCCCTACCTGCTGCAGGGTGGTCTCGGGATGCCGGATCGCGACTACTACCTGTCGACGAGCCCCAAGATGGGTGCTGTGCGCACCGACTACAAGCGGCACGTTGCCGCTGTGCTCGGACTTGCAGGCTTCAAAGACGCATCAGCGCGCGCGGCGCGTGTCGTTGATCTCGAGACAAAGATGGCCGGCGTTCATGCGACGCGCGAACAATCGGCCGACGTCAAACTGCCGCAGGTCTGGACGCGAGACGCACTGCCATCAAAGGCACCAGGCCTCGACTGGCCGGCGTTGCTAGGGGCGGCAGGATTAAACGAAACACCGAGCTTCATCGTCTGGCATCCGTCGGCGGTGACGGGACTGTCGGCGCTTGCCTCCAAGGTGCCACTGGAGACCTGGAAGGACTGGCTCAGCTTTCATGTGGTGAACCAGGTCACCGGCTTTCTTCCCAAAGCCTTCGTCGATGAAGGCTTCGCGTTTTACGGAAAGACATTGAATGGAACGCCGCAGCAGCGTCCACGATGGCAGCGCGGCGTCGACGCAACGAGCGGTGCGCTCGGAGAAGCGGTTGGAAAGTTGTATGTCGCGAAGCATTTCTCGGCCGACGCGAAAGCGAAAGTGCGCGCGATGGTCGATGACCTCACAAAGGCGTTCGACAAGCGGATTGACGCGCTCCAGTGGATGACACCGGAGACGAAGACGAAGGCAAAAGACAAGGTGAAGACGCTCTACGTCGGCGTCGGCTATCCCGACAAGTGGATCGATTATTCAGCGCTCGAGATTGTCAAAGGAGACGCGCTCGGGAATCTCCAGCGCGCGGAGCTGTTCGAGTATCACCGCCAGCTGGCGAAGCTGAAACAGCCGGTCGATCGCACTGAATGGTGGATGACGCCGCAGACGGTCAATGCGGTCAATCTGCCGCTCCAGAACGCGCTCAACTTCCCTGCCGCATTTCTTCAGGCGCCTTACTTCGATCCGAACCGCGACCCGGCGGCGAATTTCGGTGCGATGGGCGGCACGATCGGTCACGAGATCAGCCACAGTTTCGACGACATGGGAAGCCAGTTCGACGCGCAGGGGCGGCTTGCGAACTGGTGGACGCCGCAGGATCTCGAGCACTTCAAAGCCGCGGGGGAAGCGCTCGCGGCTCAATACTCCGCGTATCGTCCATTTCCCGATCTTTCACTCAACGGCCATCAGGTGCTGAGCGAGAGCATCGCCGATCTTGCCGGCCTCGCGGCCGCCTATGACGCGTATCACCTCTCACTCAACGGGAAGCCGGCAGACGATCAGACGTTCTTTGTCAGTTTTGGTCAGAGCTGGCGGGACAAGAGCCGCGAGGAGTTCGTGCGCATGCTGGTGGCGTCGGATGGCCATCCGCCGGATGAATACCGTGCCGCGACGGTGCGCAACCTCGATCCCTGGTACACAACGTTCAACGTCACGCCGACGCAGAAGATGTTCTTACCGCCTGAGAAGCGCGTGCGCGTCTGGTAACCCGCCTTCGCGCTTCGCGGCTACGGCGGGACGGGCGCAGGCCAGGTGGCCTGCGCCCGGGCGCACGGTTACGTTAGAAACTTAACCGCAGACCAAACCGAAACTCCCGCGAACGGCCGGTCGCGTATGCCGTTTGCGTGGCGAGTACTTTCCCGAAGTTCGAGCTGTTCACGTTGCCGTTTGGATTGCCGAAATGCGGGGTGTTGGTCGCATTGAAGGCCTCCGCGCGGAACTGTAGGTTGGTCTGCGGACCGAGCTTGAAGGTTCGGAAGAGACCGAGATCGAGGTTCGCAACTCCCGGCCCTCGCATCGTGTTCCGGCCGACGTTGCCGAAACGCACTTCCGTCACCCGCTTGAACGCGGTCGTATCGAAGTACGTTCCGTCGTCACCAACGTTGCCAAAGATCTCGACCTTGTCCTTGACCTGATCGGGTGTCTGCAGATTGCCCGGCATGTTCAGCGATGTGCCGGACGCTGTCAGTTGGAACGGACGCCCCGAGTACGCGGCAAAGATACCGTTCAACTGCCAGCCACCAAAGATCGCAGCGGTCGTACCGGTTTGCCCCCATTTCTTGCCCGGACCGATAGGCAGTTCGTAGACCGCCGCGAGCTGGAAATTGTGCGGCACATCGTGCGACGCTAGCGCACGATTGCGATACATGTAATCGAGGGCGTTCCACGAGAACTCCGTCCAGTCGGAGTAAGTGGCCTCATCGATGGCTTTCGAGAAGGTGTACGCGCTCTTGACGAGCAAGCCGTCCGAGAATCGTCGATTCAGCGTCGCCTGCAGCGAATGGTAGTTGCTGTGTGTTCGGCCGTCCCATTCTCTGGTTGCCGTGGTCCGGCCGAATTTCTCAAACAGTGGCCTTCCCTCGTCTCCTGATCCCGGGATCTGCGAGGCGTTGATGTCGAGGAACGCGAAGCCTCTCACCGATGACGATCCAACGTAGCCAAGAGTCGCGACAATCTGTGCCGGGAACTTCCGCTCGGCGACGAGGTTCCACGACTGAATGTAGCCGCGATGCAGCAGCTCGTTCGCTCTGGGATATCCCGTCTCGGCAACCTCAGGCAACGGTACTCGACCTGTGCTGATGTCGGGGCAGCAGATCGAAGGAATGCCGACGTTGGGCCCGAGCGGCGCATTCGGGACACCAGCCGCCACGTACGCAGGATCGGTGGTGACTGGCTGGTAGCCGTTGACTCCCGAGAATGCCGCGACGAGCGTCAGCGGATACCAGCCGCGCAGTGCCTGCGCCCCCCACGGATGAGAGTGGTAGGTGATGCCGTAGCCGCTGCGGATGACCGTCTCATCATCGACCTGATACGCGAACCCAAGACGCGGTGCGAACAGCTTCTTGCTGAAACCAACGTCGTTGTCCTGCGGGATGTTGCCTCGTCCACCGATCAACGCTTCGTTCGTGTTCGGGTCGTATGACTCGATGCCCAGGCCACCCGACCGCGTTCTATTCGGATAGAGTTCCCACCGCAACCCAAGATCGACAGTTAACTGCGGTGTGGCGCGCCATCGATCGCGAACGTAAAGCGCGTACTGGTTCTCGAGGCTGTCCATCTTGATGAACTGACTGCTCTTTCCCGACGCGCTCGCCACGCCGAGCTCGAACGCCGCCAATGCGTTCGCATCGTCTTCAAACGATGGTGTGCCGCCGCGGAATCCGACACTGGCTTCGAGCGCATCAGGATTCAGGGCAGTGATGCCTGGATCGAAATGGAATGCACCGCGCGGGCCTTCGCCTAACTCTGGCTGCCAGTGATTCATCAGGTGATGCACGAAGTCGAAGCCGTACCGCACATCATGCGTCCCCTTGTTCCAGCTGACGTTGGTGTTGAACGTGTAGGATTGATCGTTGCGATAGAGCGGATTCCAGCCCTCGGGATTTCCGAGGTCCGAGAACCCGGAGATATACATCGGCGGCATGCCACTCTCGCGTGGATCCGGTCCGTTTGTCCCGGGAATGCCGAGCGTGTCCAATCCGAAGTTGGTGCCGAGATCCGGAGGTTCCACGTCCTGACCGAATCGCGTCCAGCCGAAGACGCCATCGATCAGGAGGTTCGGCGAAACGGTATAGGTGTGACCCATACCGGCGATCTGAACAAGTGTCGAGCCATCACCGAGACCGCCTCCCGCGCATAGGCAATTTCCTCCCGCATCGCCAAGGCTGAAGTCGCCGTGAACAAGCGCGTCCATGACGCTGTACTTGAACCACAGTTGGTGACGTTCGTTCCGGTTCCAGTTGACCTTCCCGTCGATGTTGTTTCGGTTCAACTTCTGCGTGCCGGTGTTGAAGTAATTGGCGTTGTCACCCTCCTGATTCGGTTGCGGAATCAACGCCATCATCTTCGCCATCGGAGCATTCAGCCGCGACTGCGGGATGACGTTGACGCGTCCGCCGCTCGAGAACACCGAACGGCCGGTTCCATCCCTGTTGCCGCTGAACGGATCGAAAATCATTCCCTCACGCAGAGGTGTCGTGCCACCTTCGGTGGTTGGTACGAGGATCGGGTTCCCTGCCGCATTGAGAATCTGACTCCCGAGCATGCGGCTGAAATCTCCGCCGCGCAGATCGAGCGCCGGGACCGAGGACAGCACCGAGTTGCTGACGCGTTCAAAGGTCCCTTCCCAGTTCGTAAAGAAGAACCACTGATTCTTCTTGATCGGTCCACCGATGCTGGCCCCATCGATGTTGCGCTTCCCATCCGGTTTCTCGGTCACGCCGTTGCGATTTTCGTCCCAGGTGAAGGCACGCAGTGCGCTGTTGTCGTGCATCGCGAACGCGCTGCCGCGGAAGGTATTCGTTCCTGACTTCGTGATGACCGTGACCGCCGCACCGCCGGTCATCCCCTGTTCCGCATCGAAGTTGTTCGTCGCGATGTTGACTTCCTGGATACTCTCCGCCGGTGGCACGTAGACCGCGTGATGAGGCATCGTGACGAGAATATCGGCGGAACCATCCACGCGTGTGTTGTTCGCACCGCGCTCCTGACCGTTGACGTTGGTCGTCAGCGCGCGTCCCGGCGTGTCGGTGACAGCGTTCTGATAACGTCCGGGCGTCGCGCCAGGAACGAGATTGATGAGGGACTGAAAGTTGCGGTACCCGGAGAGCGGCAGGTTTTCGATCGCCTGCGTATCCAGACTGACGCTGACGTCGGACTTCGTCGTCTGAAGCATAGCCGTGCTCGCTTCGACGCTGACCTGCTCGGTAAGCCCTCCGAGTTTTATGTTCGCGTCAACGCGCGTCACTCTATTGATCGAAACGGTGACTCCCTTTTCCGAGTACGGTCTGAAGCCGCCCGATGAAATCGACAGGTCGTACACACCTTCAGGCAGGTTCGGGACTGAGTAATAGCCCGTCTCGTCCGCTGTCGCCTGACGCGACAGTCCAGTGGATGTATTTGTTGCTATCACCACCGCTTTGGGCACGCCAGCACCCGTGTCGTCGGTGACCGTTCCGACAATTGAGCCGTAGAGCACCTGCGCGGACGCTGCGCGCGGTAGGAAAACGATCGCGATCGAGACAATGGCCAGGCCGACCATTGCCGGAAGAAACTTACTCCACACTTTCACTGTGCACCTCCCCGATTGGCGGGCCGGTCGTGACGACCGGTCGCCCTCACGGAATGTCGTGGTTCAGGCAAGCGACACGCTTGCTTGAATCCGCAAATTGCGAACAGTATTCAGTTCAGTGCAAACTCGCCGGGCTGGACCGCACGATCTGTGCCCGGTGCGAACGGCGTTCTGGATGAACGCCTTACTTGTCGTCCGGTAAGGCGAAGACGAACATCGAGCCTTGACCGGTTCCGACGATGTACTGCTTACCGTCGACGCCGTAGCTGATTGGGCCGCTGGCGTTTGGGCCACCGAGATTGACGTGCCACAGCAGCTCACCCGTTTTGGCGTCCAGCGCCACAAAGGTGCCGTCCATCCCACCGCCAAACACGAGATCACCAGCTGTTGAGAGCACGCCGGACTCGGTGTAGTTCACCATTTTGAAGTCCCACTTCTTGTCGCCCGTCTTTGGATCAAGCGCGCGAATCGCGCCGTATCCTTCTTCTTCCTTTCTGTAGGTGGCTGGCGGCCGCGATGCGCGACCACCAGTGGTGACTGTTCCCGGAGGTGCGGTCGATCCCGTATAGCGCTGCCCTTCTACCCACTCCGGGACAGGATACTTTGCGGACCGCCCGCCAGAGTTTTCCCACGTCGGAACGTAGAAGAGTCCCGTCCGAGGACTATACGAAGGCGGATACCAGTTGGTGCCACCCTGCGTGCCCGGATTGACGACGATGCCGCCCATCGGCTTGGGCCAGAATTTCGGGTTCTTGATCGGTCGGCCGCTCTCGTCGAAGCCGTCGTTCCATGTCTGGTACACGAATGCCTTTGCCGTGAGGAACTGACCCGACACGCGATCGAGCACGTAGAAAAATCCGTTGCGATTCGCCCAGAGCATCAGCTTCCGTGGCTTGCCCTGCCACACCATGTCGACGAGAACTGGCACTTGCGTGGCATCCCAGTCGTATTCGTCGCCCGGCGTGAACTGGTAGTACCACTTCAGCTTTCCGGTGTCGGCGTCGAGCGCGATGACAGAATCTGAATAGAGATTGTCGGCGGGTGTGCGAATGTCGCCATTCCATCCGGGGTTCGGATTGCCCGTGCCCCAGAACGTCAGGTTCGTTTCCGGATCGTAGCTGCCGCCATTCCAAATCGGACTGCCGCCGTGCTTCCAGGAATCGCCGACCCAGGTTTTGGCCTCCGGTTCATCGGCTGACGCGGGGGCTGTATTGAATCGCCAGATCTCTTTGCCGGTTTTGATGTCATACGCGGCAACCCAACAATTTGCGCCGGCCTCATTCGTCGCGGGCCCGAGCAGCACCATGTCTCGGATGACCAGTGGCGCGACGTTGTATTGATAACCCTTCTTGAAATCCGCCAGCAGCTTGTCCCAGATCACTTTGCCGGTTTTGACGTCGATCGCGAGTAGATGGCAATCCACCGTCGCCCAGAAGAGCGTGTTGCCGGCAATCGCCATTCCTTTGTTCACTTCGTACGCGTTGTAGTAAGCCTTTGGATCGAGAGGCCGCGCGAGTTTCCAATACTGACGGCCTGTCACCGCGTCGAGTGCGACGGCCTCGAGCGCCGTGCCGGTGTACATGATGCCGTCGACGACGAGCGGGGTGTTTTCCATTTTGTTCTGCGCGTTCGAGTTCTTCGCGTAGAGCGGATGGTACGACCACTTGAGCTGCAGATATTTCACGTTGGTCCGGTTGATCTGCGTCAGCGGACTGTAGCGATGGCCGGAATAGTTGCCCGAATAGCTGAGCCAGTTGTGCGGTTCGCGATCCGCGCGGAGGAGACGATCGTAAGTGACCACTCCTTCGACTCTGGTGGCCGCCTGTTCGCTCAGAACAAGCCCTTCGGCTCTGGTGGATTCACGCTCGCTCAGGACAAGGGTTTCTGAGGCAGCGGCGAGGAGCGCGAGAATCAGGATGCGGACGATCATGGCAGCACCTCTCAAAGGGCCGGGAATCGCTGGGGAGAGATTGTCGATCAGGCCGTCCCTTGTCAAGACCCATCGACTCGCGTATCCTCCGCGCTGCGAGGGCGGCCATGAACCTGTCGCGAGTGGTGGTTTTCGTCGGTCTGGCGCTTGCTCTGGTGAGCAGTGCCGCAGCGCTGGCTCAAGTCTCGGGCGACGCGACTCGAGGAAAAACGCTCGTCGAATCAAACGCCTGCTTCGATTGTCATCGCATCGATCAACGCGGCTCCCGCGTCGGCCCGGATCTCTCCGACATCGGCACCCGTCGCACACCCGAACGCCTGCAGCAGGCGCTCCTCGAGCCTGACGAGGAGGTGCTGTTCGAAAATCGCTATGTTCGATTCGTCACGAAAGACGGCGCGACGATTACGGGCCGATTGCTCAACCAGGACGCACTCAGCGTGCAGCTGCTGACGCCCAAGGAAGAGCTGAAAACTTACATGCGTGCGTCGCTTCGTGACTATACGATTGTTGACAAGGGACTCATGCCCTCTCTTCGTGGCAAGCTGACCGACCAGCAGGTCGCCGACATTGTGACTTATCTCAGTTCGCTGAAAGGGCAGCCCTAGAGGCTGAAACCATCATGACGGTCACCCTCACGCGTCGAGCCACGCGCCAGGCGCCGAAGCCCGCGCAAGCGGCGCCAATGGCTCCGCCCGCCACGATCAGGATTGCCGCAATCGACGCATTTCGCGGCTTCGTGATGTTCCTGATGCTGGCCGAGGCGATGCGGCTGCCGACGCTCCGGAACGCATTCCCTGACAGCCGCTTCTGGTCGATCATCGCCTACAACACGTCGCACGTGCCGTGGCAGGGATGCTCGCTCCACGACCTCATTCAACCGGCGTTTTCATTTCTCGTCGGAGCAGCACTTCCTTTTTCGCTCATCAACCGCCGCGCCCGTGGCGAAAGCTTCCAGCGCTTGCTCGGCCACGCGATCTGGCGCAGCGTCGCGTTGATCTGCCTCGGCATCTTCCTGCGCTCGCTCGAGCGTCAGCAGACCTACTGGACGTTTGAAGACACGTTGACCCAGATCGGGCTTGGCTACACGGTCCTGTTCCTGCTGGCGTTTGCGTCGTTGCGCGTGCAGATCGCGGTCTTTGTCGCGATCCTCGTGGGATTCTGGGGAGCGTTCGTCTGGTATCCGCTGCCGGGTCCAGACTTCGATTACACAAAGGTTGGCGTGCGCGCCGACTGGCCGTATCTCTACACCGGGTTCCTGGCGCACTTCAATAAGAACTCGAATGTGTCGTGGGCGTTCGATGTCTGGTTCCTGAATCTCTTCCCGCGCGAGAAGCCATTTCTGTACAACTCGGGTGGCTGGTCGACACTCAGCTTCATCCCGACGCTCGCAACGATGATGCTGGGCCTGTGGACGGGGCGCTGGCTGCAGACCAATCGTCCGACCGTGGAAAAACTGAAGGGGCTCATCGTCGCCGGCGTGGCATTGACGCTTGCCGGGCTCATCCTTCAGTGGCTGCACATCAACCCGATCGTGAAGCGCATCTGGACCTCGTCGTACACGCTTTACAGCGGTGGCCTCGTCGTTCTGATTCTCGCCGGGTTCTACGCGCTGATCGATTGGAAGGGTTGGCGGCGGTGGTCGTTCCCACTGCTCGTGATCGGTGCCAATTCGATCGCGATCTACGTGATGAGCTGGACGATCGAGCACTTCATTTCATCGGCACTCGTTCGTCACCTTGGCCGCGCGCCATTCGCCGTCATGGGCCCGCCATTCGAACCGGTCCTGCGCGGCGCCGCGGTGCTGGTCGTGTTCTGGTTGATTCTGTTCTGGATGTACCGAAGGAAAATCTTCCTGAGGATTTGATTTGGTGTAGGGCGCGGTTTTTGGACCGGTAAAACTAGCCTTCCCGTAACGCCGCCTGGGGATCAATGCGCGTCACGCGACTCACCGGTACCCATGCGGCGAGCAGTGCGACCGCCAGCATAGTCGCAGAGATCACCGCCATCACCAACGGGTCCACCGTCGTGATGCGCCAGAACATGCTGTTGAATACGCGGCTGAGACCAAACCCGCCGACGACGCCGAGGATCACGCCTGTGAGGATCGGTTTGAGCGACTGAAGCATCAGCATCGCGACGACGTCACGCGCCCGGGCGCCGAGCGCCATGCGGATGCCGAACTCCGTTGTTCTCTGACCGACGACCCACGACATCACGCCGTAGACGCCAACCATCGCCAGCAGAATGGCCAGCGTCCCGAACGTTGAGAGCAGCGAGGCGAAGAAACGGCTGTTGGTCACTGACGGTGACGACGTGACGCGCTCCTCCATGGTCATGAAATCGTGCGCCGCCTGATCGCGATCGACTTTGGCCACCGCGTCCTGGACGGGACGAACCAGCGTGAGCGGCTCGACAGATGCACGCACCGCCAGCACTTTGCGTGTATGGATCCACTCATCCTCGCGCCCGTATTGCGACAGGTGTTGCCGGAACGGAATGTAGACGGCCGCCGGTTTTTCTCGCTCAAAGGTCGGATAGGTGACGTCGGCGACGACGCCGACGATTTGCCTGGGCTGCGGTTCGGCGACCGCCTCCCCCCGCGGACCGATCGAGACTCGTATCGCCTGGCCAATCGGATCCTGTCCGGCGAAATGACGATCGGCGAATGTCTTGTTGACGACGGCGACCCACGGTGACGAGGCGGTGTCGCGCTCCTGGATCAGGCGTCCGCGGAGCAACCGGATCGCCAGCGTGTCGAGCGCCTGTGCATCGACTTCGTTGACATCGGCAAGCGGCTCCTTGCCGGGCTCCGGGACAGGCCGGCCGACGATCGTGAACGGCTGATACCACACTTCGAACGGCAGATGACTGATGACGCCGGCACGAGTGACGCCCGGTATCGCGCGTACGCGTTCGAGAACCTGATCGAAGAAGATCTCGGCCTGCGCCGTCACCAGATTCATGTCCTGCGGCGTCTTGTCGAAATACTTCGTCCCGCCGAGCAGGATGTCTGCTGTGAGCAAGCGCGTGGTATCGAAGCCTGGCAGGTGGCGTTGCTCGCGCAGGAAGCCGCGCATCATCAGGCCGGCGCCGACCAGGAGCACCATCGACAGGGCGACCTCGGTGACCAGCAGCGCGCTGCGGCCTCCACTTCCCTTGCCACTCGAGCCGCGCGTCCCTTCTTTGAGCACTTCGTTCAGGTCAGCGCGTGACGTACGTAACGCGGGGAGCAGGCCGAAGACCAGGCTGGAAGCAACAGAGATTGCGACCGCGAATCCGAGGACGCGAGTGTCGACCGGGATGTGCTTGATCAGTTCGGGAAACCCGACGGGAATGACCAGTGCGAACAATCGGGTGCCCCAGAACGCGAGCATCAAACCGAGCCCACAACCGACCAGCGAAAGCAGGAGATTCTCGGTAAGCAACTGCTGCATCAATCGGCCTCTCCCCGCTCCTGTTGCCGCGCGAAGCGCCAGCTCTTTTTTGCGCGCGGTCCCGGCGGCGAGCAGGAGGTTGGCCACGTTCGCGCACGCGATCAAGAGGACGAAGCTCACGGCACCCAGAAAGAAGCTCAAGCCGGTGGTCGCGCCGCGGAAGAACGCGTCGTGCAACGACACGACCTCGGCTTTCGTGCCGCCCGGTTTCTCCCCTCGTGCTTCGATCACCTGTCGCGCGATCACGTTCGCTTCCGCCTGGGCGGATGCCAGCGACACGCCGGGCTTCAGCCGACCGACAGCGATCATCCACCGCGCCTCGGGAATCTTTCTCAAGTCGTTGGCAATCCAGAACGCAATCTTGTCTTCCCACGGGACGAGCGAAAAGTCCTTGGGCATGACGCCGATAATCGACCGCGTTTCCCCATCCACGTGAATGGGCTTGCCAATTACGTCCGCGGCTCCGCCGAGCCGTTCCTGCCATGTCTCGAAGCTGATGACGATCGAGCGCGCTTCTTTTTGTTTGACCGGATCGTCGAAATCCTCCAGTCGATACGTTCGCCCCAGCACCGGCTTGACGCCGACGATGGACAGCGCGTTCACGTCCACTGGCAGCTGCGAGACGCGGGTCGCCTCGGTTGTGGTCGCCAGTGTGACCGGCGCGCCAAACCCCTGGAAGAACCCGAACGACTCGAAGGACTGCCCGTGGTCGAGGATTGCCTGAACGATGTTCCAGTTGGGCGGCTGCTGTTGGATGCCTTTCTCCGTGTCTCCGGTCCACAGGACCGCGAGGCGATCGGCGTCGGCGAAGCCAAGCTGGTAGTTCGCCACACGACTCACCACGCCATACATCGTCGTGGTCGCCCCGACGCCGAGTCCGAGTGAAAGCCCTGCCACCGCCACCATGGCTGGATGTCGGCGCCAGAGCCGCAGGGTGTAGCGCACGTCGGCAAGTCGCACCACGGACCTCCTGACTGAACTGTCCAGAGCTTAGACGGACGTAAGGCTTCCCTGTTCCCGGCCACGGAAGGACACGGATAAGAATCGCCACGGAAGAACACGGAAGGACACGGATAAGAATCGCCACGGAAAAACACGGATGAACACGGATAAGAATCGCCACGGAAGAACACGGAAGAACACGGAGAAAACTCGCCACGGAAAAACACGGATGAACACGGATAACAGGGCACCGAAGAAGTGCACGGCGGCGCCCGGGTAATTGATCGTCAGATCGACTAGGGTGGTTGGTGGGAGACATGTTCTTTTATGCCGCTGAAATACTTATCAGGCGAAGAAGTACGGAAGGGTGACCGCGTCCTGTTTCATGGAGAACCCGGAGAGATTGAATACGTGGTAGACGGGTTCGTCGGTGACCCGGAAATTGACTGGCACATGAGAGAGCACGGTCCAGGTGTCTTGATTCGCGAGCCGAAGTACTTCGGACTCGTGTACACCAGAGGGATCGACGACGAAGACTTGATGTTCGTTAGCCGGGCGGCTCAGTGACGACAGCGGGTCATGAGTTCACCCGTGCACCCGAAATTCTGACCCTCTTGGCTGTTTTGATCCGTGTTCATCGGTGTTCATCCGTGGCTGTTTTGATCCGTGTTCATCCGTGTTCATCCGTGGCAGTTTGATCGGTGCCATCCACGTTCATCCGTGGCCCGTGTTGGAGCTCGTCCGTGGCTGAAGGAGCGTCCTGAGCAGCGGTCGGTGGCTGCCACTTCATTGGGACAGTTGAGCTAGCGCACATTCAAAATACCTGTGCAGCTCGCATCTCTTTCAGTACAGTGAGAACGGTACGCGAGTTGACAGCTTCCGTTGAGCCTTCGTGAGGGTCTTCAATACTGTGTCAACGGGGTTACGAGCTCTTCCGCTCCTCTTCTGCGCGTTCACAAGCGCCTCGACGTCCGCCTTCGCGGCCCCGGACAAGATGCCCCGCCGCCAAACGGTCGCGTTCCGGCTCGACACTCCGGACTTCGTCAATCGTTCGATCAAGATTCGATTTGGCAAAGGGACCGCTGCTCGCGTCAGCGAAGTTTCGTCAAACGCGTCAGCGACGGTTCGGCCGGCGGCCGAAGTGCGCGTTGTCAGGCCTTCAACGTGCTACGAAATCCGGTCTGGCGATACCGCGGCCAGGCTCGCGCAACGTTTCACTGGAAACGAGTTCAATCGATACGCGAACTGGTTTCAGATTGTCGACCCCGTGACGGGGGTCTTCGTTGCCAAGTCTCGCTACAACATCATTCAGTCGGGATGGCATGTCTGTGTCGCGACCGACATGTTGAGACTGAGATCCCTACCCGGTAGACAGGCTGCGGTTTTGCCTGGCCTTCCGGTGTTGCCGGCGACACTCATACCGGTAAGAGCCGCCGTGATCGATGCGCGCATGCTGTGGTGGGGAACACCGCTGCTCGTCTTGATCTCCGGGCTGCTGCTCGCGTGGAGCTGGAAGCAGATCGACGAGAGGCGTGCGCGGGTCGACGTGATGAAGCGGTTTGGCAACCGATTCATTTCCGAATTCGAGCGACCACTGTCGCGGAGCGTCGCCAGGCGCCCGATCAAAGCGAGGCTGCGATACGCGCCGGTCCGGCGAAAAGTCGAGATCCTTCTCGCCCCCGCCAACGGGCACACCTACCCGAACCTCGTCGATCATCGAAGAAACGTGGAATACGACGTCGACCGCGTCCTTCATCTCCTTCGACACGAACCGTTCATCGGCGGCGCGCCATACGCAGAAGGGCGATGGGTCGTCATTCCCTGCCGGCTCGAAACCGGCAGGTAGCAGGAAGGTGTCCAGTGAATATTCTTCTTCTCAGTTCGGGCGGCGGCGGCGGAAACATCCTGCGCTCGTTGAAGGCCTTGTTCCGGCGGGACCTGCTCGTCACACAGAAGAGCGACGCCAGGTACGCCGAGCGACTGCGACGCGCGATCACCACGAAGTTTCTCGACACCAATGAATTCTCGCTGAACGATCTCCCGAAGGAAGAACGGCTGGTGATCGGCGCCGCGACGACCCGGCGCATGGGCTCGATGCACAATCCGGATGTGGCGAGGAAAGCGCTGGACGAGTCGCGGGATGAAGTCGCGTCGCTGCTGAGCCGACATTCCGTCGTCATTGTCATCGGCACCGGCGGCAAAGGCACCGGCGCGGGGACGATCTTTCCACTCGCGCAGATGGCGCGGCAGCAAAAGAAGCTGGTTATCCCGATCTTCGTTCGCCCGTCCTTTGAGCGCCACGAGGTCGAAAAGCGCCGCTACGACCACGCGCTCGCGGTGGCCGAGCAGTTCGACGCCGCGGGGATTCGTCTGATGGAGATCCTCAACGATCGCGGCTACAAAGAGACGGATCCTGAGCCGCAACCGGTCGTCTGGGAGCGCATGAATTCGCCGATCGCGAGAGGTCTTCGCGGTCTGATTTACGTGTTGTGGGATCTGTCGCAGGTCGACCCATCCGATCTGTCCGTGTTGTTTGCCGGTCAGGGCCGGCTGCGAATGGGCTTCTCCGAACTCGATCCGCAGAGCGGTCAGGAGCCCACCGACGATCAGATTCGCGCGGCTGTGCAAGCATGCTGGGAGAATCCGTACGCCGCGTTCGATGGCATCGTCGGGACCTCACTGGTATGCATCCAGGGCCACTGGTCGAACGTCGTTGACGGCAAGATCAAGGGCCAGCTCGCCGCGTTGGCGCTGCGCAAGGGGGGCGACAGCCCGTATAACCCTCTGCACGCGAGAGCGGTGCATGCGCCACGTCCGTGGGGTGTGACTACTCTGTTTGCCGAGTACACCGGCAATCATGCACCTCTCGAGATTGACTGGAGCGCGGAACGTAGAACAGCGGTGCCACTGAGCACCCGCTTGGATCCGGACGAAACAATCACGGAAATCGCCGAAGAGCCCGTGCTGGTGAAAGCGAGCGAGCCTTTGCCGGCCGTCGACGTCCAACCGGCGGAAGCTAATCCGCAGCCGATGAGTCCCGAACCGGCTCCAGCATTCGCCACGTTCTGGGACTTCGCTCGCGCGGTGAATCGGTCAGACCCGGCGGCGCTGAAGCTGGCATCGGACGGCGTCGAAGCTGATATGACGATTGACGGGCGAGAACTCAGAAAACTTCTGGGCACGTTCTGGTTCCGTTCAGTGTTCCCACGCCTGTCACAGCAATGGCAGGACCGCATGCTCAACGTGCTGGTCGATCACGCGATCGTCGCCGATCACGCGATTGCGTTCGGCCGGCGCACGGTGCACCTTCGTGAGATGACACCGGAGGAGCGTCAACGGATGCTGTCCGACCCGGCTCTGCCCGATGCCGTCCGCGCCGATCTCCAGTTTGTTGATGCTGTCGCACGGCACTGGGGCGACGAGGCAATGAAGCGCTTCACCTTCACCGCTGCCGCCCCGGCGGCGGAGACGTCGAGACTCGGCGCGCTGTTGCAACCGTTCCGGCACGGTTGAGCACGGATCGCGCCACCGAGGAGAGCCACGGAAGAACACGGATGAACACGGACCACGAAAAACCACGACCACGCAAAAACATGACCACGGAAAAACACGGATTACACGGATTGTTGGTAAGAGATCAAGAGTTCATTGAATCTGTCCGTGTTCATCCGTGTTCGTCCGTGGCGGAATGATCCGTGTTCATTTCGTGTTCATCCGTGGCTTGTATTGCTCTGTGTTCACCCGTGGAACAATTCGCGCCTCTCCGTGGTTTATGAGCAACGATCCGTGGACCTTGGCTCGTTTTATCGAGGCCCAGTTGCAACCCTTCCGGCACA
>Ga0207701_10003666_pt1 | contig 15725 bp, 11 predicted proteins | sample KBSSwiSSwithPhiX_FD_184294 | JGI IMG/M metagenome (GOLD analysis project Ga0207701, IMG submission 184294) | Switchgrass rhizosphere bulk soil microbial communities from Kellogg Biological Station, Michigan, USA, with PhiX - S5 (SPAdes) (version 2) | ecosystem: Environmental > Terrestrial >... | reverse complement strand
TGCCGGAAGCCGTCGTCGGATTCGAAACGCCTGTGAGCGGACTCTCGCAGTCGACGCGAACGGCCACGAGCCGTCATTTGCGAACGTCAGCTTTGCCAATGCTTCGGTTTTGCAATTGAGTGCAGGGAGACCGCTCACGCCGGGACGCCGCCCAGGATCACGAGCGGCGCCGGCTGGGCGCGACGCGCGGGTGCGGCCGGCATCAGTAGCTGAACGGCCCGCCTGCGCCCCGGGGGCCCGCTCTCGTCACCTGCAGCACGTCAGGGCGCCGAGGGTGTGGAAGCGCTGGTCATCGAACGCCCTCCCCGTGTGATGCGCGAAGTGGCTGCGGCCTTGGCAAGCGCCGATCCCGGACCACTGCACGACGCGGGCTTGAAGCGTTCGCCGGAGGCGCTGCAACCGAGGATTTTCCCCGAGAGGAATTGTTGGCCCCCGCCGTCGTTTTGCGACACACTGCCTCGAGAGTCACCGTCCGTTTCGTGCGGGCCGAGCGCCTGGTGACTCTGGCAAAAGGAGGTGAGGAGATGGCTTCCCGATTCACCGCCGCGTTGCGCGCGCTCTTGCCGGTCCTGGGCCTGTTCCTGCTCGGTGCCGAGGCGCCAGCCAATACGCTGACGCAGAACGTCTCCTGGCAGATCGAGCGCGCCGGCACGACGACCAAGTACCGCCTCGTCGCCTACGGCGATTCGATCTACGCCGGCTACAACGGATCGACCATCAGCGCCGCCAAGTGGGCTTCGCCCACCGTGGACGCGGAATACGTCTCGGCGCTCTGGAACGTCGACATCGACAGCATCCGCCGCACGAAGTCGGGCGCGGTCGCGTCGGACATCTACAACAACAAGATCGTCGCCGAACGGTCGTACATGCAGGCGAGTTCCACGCGCATCGTCACCTTCGAGATGTGCGGCAACGACGGGCTGCAGGCGCGCTCGAACTTCAAGGGCCAGACGGGGACCTGCAGCTACGCGCGCATGGACACCGCGGTGGAAACGTGCAAGACATACGTCGCGGCGGCGATGGACTTCATCAACGCCAACGCGTACGCAGGCACAAAGCTGAAGATCATCTCGAACCTGTACTACCCGGGCTATGCGGCCGACAACGTGCAAAGCTCGTGCAAGGACGCCGCTACCGGATCTTCCGTCAACCTGCAGAACACGTTCCTGCCGCGGGTCGCGAAGATGAACTACTGGATGTGCGAGTACGCCCGGCAGAAGGGCTTCAAGTGCGCCGACAACTTCGCCCAGTACATGGGCGGCGATTACGACAGGAACGGCGACGGGCAGGTCGACTCAGAAGCGCTCCGCTTCGTTGTCGGCGAGAGCGAGACCGCGTACGTCACCCGCATCACGTCGACGCTGCGCTCGACGATCCGCGACTCGAATTCGCACTTCGTGTCGTCGAGCAGCAGCTACGACTACATCCAGTCGGACGACACGCATCCGACCTACAGCGGCGGCACCGTCCTCGCCGGCCTGTTCGGCGGCACGTCGGGATCGAGCGACGGGCGCTACTCTTCGTTTATCAACGGCAAGAACCCGATCTGGAACCAGTACGGCCACGAGCGCACGGGGTGGGCGTTGTCGACCTTCACCCCGCCGACGCCCTGACGGCACGAAGCGAGCGCCATGGCCGGGCGGCATCACCCTGGCCCGAAGCGGTCCGCACCGGCCGGTGGCAAGCGACCGTGGCGCCCGTCCTGGAGCTACCTCGTGGTGGCGCTCGGCATTCTCGCGGCCGGTGTCTGGCTGCTGGAATCCCCGCCGCTCGTTACCGACGCCGGCGGCACGGCGAGCGGCGCAGGCCGTACGGCGTCCGCCGCCATCACGGCCAGCCGGGTCACGGGCGCGCCGAGCTCGCCGGATGCCGCGTCGCCGCGCACCGCAGCGAGCAGCGTCGCGCCCGCCTTGCGCGCGGCAGCCGGGATCTCTGCGGCACCCGCCCCTGATGTGTCGCGGGTGCGCGATCCGAACGGCGATCTGACGCCCGACATTTCCGACTACGTGAACAAGGGCGAGCGACCGACGATGGCGGAGGTGATCGACCGCCTGCACCAGGCCGGCGTCACGGGGGGCCTCGCCGCGTTTTCGCCGCCCGGCACGCGCCCGCCGCTGATCGGGCTCGCCGTGCCCGAGGATTTCCCGCTTCCCGAAGGCTACGTTCGCCATTACCAAGCCACCGACGACGGCCAGCGCATCGAGCCGATCCTGATGTTCTCGCCCGACCACGAGTTCGTCGATGCCACGAACCGACCCATCGCGATCCCGAAGGACCGCGTCGTGCCGCCGGAGCTGGCCCCGCCGGGACTGCCGATCCGGCGGGTCGTGATTCCGGCGCCGATCGAACCCGGAAGATAAGAGGCTGGGCGCGACCGAAGCGGCTTCCCGGCCCGGACTGCGCCTGTGGGCGGGCGTTCTCGCCAGCGCCGTCTTGGCGGGGATCTATGCCCACGGCGCGTGGTGGCTCGGCTTCATCGCGTTCGTGCCGTGGCTGCGCGCGCTGGACGCGAATCGCACGCTCGCCGGCTCGCTGCTGGCCGCGTACCTCATGTCGGTGGCGTTCACCGCCGCGGTCTTCGCCTGGTTCGGCGCCGCGATCGGCAGCTACGCCGACATCGGCGCCACGGCCGGCGTGGCGCTGCTGCTCGTCGTCGCGCCCCTGTTCCAGCCGCAGTTCTTCGCGCTTGCGCTGGCGCGCCACGTCGTCGCGCGCCGCCAGGGCCCAGCGCTCGGCGCGCTCGCCGGCGCCGCGGCGTGGGCCGCGGCCGAGCGCCTGCTGCCGAAGCTGCTCGACGACACGCTCGGCCATGCGCTGTATCCGTCGCGTCTCCTGCGCCAGGCCGCCGACGTCGGTGGCGCGGCGGGTCTCACGGTGGCGTTGCTGCTCGCGAACGAAGCGCTCGCCGCCGCAGTCGCACGCCGGCGCGAAGGCGTGCGCAGCGTCGCCCGGCCGCTCGCGGTCGCCGCCCTGGTGCCGTTGCTGCTGGCGGCGTACGGCCTGGCCGCGCTCGCGGTCCGGCCGACGCCTGCCGGCAAGCCGCTGCGGATGGGGCTCGTGCAGTCGAACATCGTCGACTACGAGCGGCTGCGCCGCGAGCGCGGTGCCGCCGCAGTCGTCCGCGAGGTGCTCGACGTGCATTACGCGATGACGTACGACGCCGTCGAGCGACAGCACGCGCACGCGGTGCTGTGGTCGGAAACCGTCTACCCCACGACCTTCGGGCACCCCAAGAGCGAAGCCGGCGCCGAGCTCGACCGCGAGATCCTCCGCATCGTCGACGCAGCCGGCGTGCCGTTCGTGTTCGGGACCTACGACCGCGACGCCGCGGGCGAGTACAACGCGGCCGCCTTCGTCGCCCCGGGCACCGGTCTGCTCGGCTTCTACCGCAAGACACGCCCGTTCCCGCTGACCGAGCACGTGCCGCCCTGGCTCGACGGGCCGACGTTGCGGCGCTGGCTGCCGTGGAGCGGCACCTGGCGACCGGGGACCGGTGCGCGGGTCTTTCCGCTCAAGCTCGCGGACGGCCGCGAGATCCCGGTGTTGCCGTTGATCTGCCTCGACGACATGGACACGGACCTCGCGATCGAGGGTTCCCGGCTCGGAGCGCAGGCGATCGTGACGATGTCGAACGACAGCTGGTTCAGCGACGGTCCGCAGGGCGCGCAGCTGCACCTCGCGGCCGCGGCTTTTCGCAGCATCGAAACGCGCCTGCCCCAGTTTCGCGTCACCAACAACGGCTACAGCGCCGTCATCGACGCGACCGGCAGCGTGCTCGCCGGAACACGCTGGAACGAGCGCACGCTCGTGATCGGCGACGTGGCCGTCGGCGAGCCGCCACGGACGCTGCTCGTCGCCTGGGGCAATTGGGTCGGCCTCGCCGGCGCCGGGGGGCTCGCCTTGCTCGTGGCCGCGGCGTTGCTTCGCCGGTGGCGCCCACGCGATGCGGGGAAAGAGCCCGCGGCGCTCGCGTCGACCGCGTTCCCGGCCCAGGTGGCGCTGCTGCCGCGCGCGGCGCGCGTGGCAGCAGGCGCCCTTCGTGCGTTCGCGCGCGGCAGCCTGCTCTGGATGGCGGCGGCGTGGCTGCTCGGAAGCGACGCCATGCGCACGAACACGCTGGCGCAGATCCGCACTTTCGTCGCGCTGTTTCTGGCGCCCGAGGCCGCCGCGTGGTGCGTCCTGCTCGCCTTCGCCGCGCGCGCGTCGATCGTCGACGGGCTGCTCGTGCTGACGCGCGGCTCGAGACGGGTCGAGCTGGCGGCCCGAGACGTCGTCGCCGTCCAGCCGTGGCGCGTGCCCTTGCCCGGCATCGGCGTTTCGCTCCGGCTCGCATCGGGCGAGCTCTGGCATCTCGAGCTGGCGAACGTCGATCCCGCCGTGGTGGAGCGGTCGTTGGCGGCGGCCATCGGCGCGCCGGCGCGGGAGCGCTCGCCATCGCGGGCAACGACGTATGCGCAGGCGCGCCTAGCGGCGCCCCGCGGTCGCCTTTCGCGGCCGCTGCTTAAGTTCGTCGTGTTTCCTCTGCTGCTAGCCATTCCCGCGTTCCGGCTGCACCAGCACATCGCCTACGGCAGCGGCTTCGGCGAGTACTACACGTTCGGCCTCGCGGCGTACCTCACGACCTTCGGCCTGTGGTGGACGGCATGGGCGATCGGCGTCGTGCTCTGCGCCGCGGTGCTTCGGGCAGGGATCGAGGTGGGGACCCTGGCGGTGCTGCTCCTGCGCCCCGCGCGAGCGATCGACGCCCGGCGATGGCTCGAGCGCGCCGGTCTGGCCTTGCTGTACATCGGATTACCGGCGTGGTTGCTGCTACGGATCATCGCCCCCTGACGCCGACCGAGCTTGGGCTCGAAGCAAAGATCGGCTTGAGCGAAGTGCGGCCGCGAGGCGATCTCCTTGTTGGAACGGCCTTGCTTCAGCAGCGACAGGACCTCCTGCTCTCGCGCGGTGAAGCTGCGTCCTGCGATCTGCTCGGTCTGCTGCTTCATCTTCTGCGCGGCCCGGTGCAGAAGATCCGCGGCCATGCGCGGTGAGCAGAGCAGCTCGCCGGCCGCGGTGCTCTCGATGGCACGGACCAGGTCGGTCATCGAACCGGTCGCCGTGCCGCTCCCATAACGGGTGGGCACAATCCGGTCGCCGGGACCTGGGTCGCTATGGGTGTCTCGAGCGGGCGACCGCGCGTGTACTAGCCCGTGGCGCGGTTGCCGGGCTGCAGTTCACGCCGGATGCTCTCGCCGGCGAAGGCGTCGATGACTCCTCGATGGGCGAATCGGAAGCGGCAGGCGTCCTCACTGCGGCGGCGTTTCGGCGCACTCACCGTCTTGCAAACACGGAGCCGGACCGTCTCGTTTCAGGCATTGAAACGATCGGCGCGACCGGCTGCTTTGGGTCGAGAGTACCAGTTAGTCGGCAAGAGCCGCCCGCCGCAAACCGGTCATTCCATGAGGTTGCGTACGGCGGCTGGAGAGCGATGATTTCTGGCGCAGAAGCATCGGGCAGATGTTCGAGCCGTCCCGCACGATCGTCACTTCGTGCTGCGCGGTGAGGACCGCAACACAGCGCCGTTTCGGCGACTGTGCCGCGGTCGTGTCACGCGCCCATTGCCTGTGACAGGATTGTGCCGTGATGTGCTTGGAAAGCAGGGAGGCAGGCATCGCAAGTGGTTGATTGATAAGGTGCTTTCCAAGCTTCTGTCGGTCTCATAATCTTCTGGTCGCTGGTCCGAATCCAGCACGGCCTACCAGAAATTCAATTGAATCAACAGCTTAGTCCGTTTCCGGGCATCTGGCAGCGCTTCTCAGTGTCAACCAAGTGTCCTTCGACGTTTGGACGTTTGGAGCCTCGCCGCACTTCGGTGAGCTTCCGGGCTTCCAGGCACGGGGCCGACTGGGTCGTACCATGCAGGATGAGTACAGGCTCGCCGGTGGGGGCGCCACAGTTGTGTAGTGAAGCCTCAGCTCGGGCAGAAGCTCGCCGGTGTGGAATCGAAAGTCTTGAACGATCCAGTCCCCTTCCTCAGGCGCCGGGTAGTCAGCGGCCAAACCCGCGAACGGCGGCGAGGACAAGCGCCAGAGCGCGTGCTCGTCCTGGGTCGCGCCGGCGAATGCGGCCTAACGAACGCGTGCTGCTGCCACACGGGCGCCGGATAGCTAATTACGCGGAAGGAAGTGGGAGCGGTGGTCATGCGCGAACGCGGCAAAGCCACGGCCAGGTCCGCCCGTGAGCCGCGTAACGGCATCGCTCACCGCGGCGCCCGCGCCGCTGCTGTAAAAGTCGTAGAAGCCGATGAGGTCGTCCGCGTACCACGCCGGCATGCCGAGCTTGAGCATTCCTTCATGCGCCAACGTCGGAGGCACGTCGACATAGCGCACGGGTCGTTCAAGCACGGTCCCCAACACCCTAGCCGCCTCGGCGAAGCCGATCGCCTCGGGTCCGGTGATGAGATAGGCCTTGCGTTCGTGCGACCCCCCGGTCAGTGCTGCAGCCGCGACGGCGGCAACATCGCGCGCGTCCACCATGGCGACCAGCGCGTCCTTCATCGGCGCGAACAATGCGCCCTGCGTGCTGATCGCGGTCGAGAGCTTGAGCAGGTTGTCCATGTTGTAGACCGGCCGTAGATGCGTCCATTCGAGCCCGGACGTCTCGAGCTCACGCTCCGACTCGGCGTGCCACCGGCAGATCTTCACGTGGGAGGCGGCATCTGCGCCTCGGACCGAGTGCCTCACGACGTGCTGCACGCCGGCCCGGCGGGCGGCTTCGATGAAGTTCCCGTGCCATTCGACTTGCGCCGGGTGGGCCGCGGTCATCAGGTACGCGGTCGTGACGCCTTCTAGCGCCGCCGGCAGTGAGGACGGTACGCCGAGGTCGGCAATGACGGCCTTCACGTTGTGCTTGGACAGGGCCGCTGCCTTCTTCGCGTCGCGAGCGAGGGCACGGACCTGCGTACCGTCCCGCGACAACAGTTCGAGCAGCGCGCGCCCGGTATTCCCGGTCGAGCCAGTCACAAGGATCATCGTTCCGCTCCTCGATCAGAGGCCGGCGCGGCAACAGCGAGGCGGCAGGGCTTGAGGGCAATCATGGTCATCTCGTAACGCAGTTGTCTGCGTCTGCCCGGCAGTCTCGCGCGGGCGTGTATCAGCCCGGCTTCACCGCTGCCGTTCGTTGTTGTCCCTTTGTATTTGAACGGGTTCACCAACAGCCGCGATAGGCTCGGTCGGGAAGCTCACGTTCGCGCCTTGCAGCTATCAGGTGCCCCGAAAGGTGACACTGGCCGCCGACTGCTCGTGGCCGGATGCGGGTGTGCGCGAAGGTCAGCTGTTCGGCGCGGCAACGCAAACGGCGGGTTCCAGGCCAGACGACTAAAACCGGAAGGACCCGCAGTCGACCCATCAGCGACACTCACGACGGCGGCAGGCTCGCCCTCGAACCGCCGTTCGCGTGAGGCACAGCTCGACGAGTCCCGCGCGGATCGGCGAGAAATGCGGCAGCGCGGTGAAACCAGGTCGTGGCGAGGAGCCAAGGTAACCGGCATGTATCCGCGTGGTATCGGCCAAGCAAAAGCGGCCGGCCCTGGGTCGGCGTGCCTAAACTGGCGCATGACCTCCCCTCCGCGCGACGCCGAACGCTGGGACGCGCATGCGCAGACGCTGCATCGCGTCGCGCTGGCCGCGGCGCGGCCGTCCGGACCGACGCTGTGCGACGACCTGGTGTGCGAGATGACGGAAAGCCTCGGCGCGGCCGCCGGCCTGGTCGCCGTCTTCACCGACGAGACGAAAACCCGTTTGCGCACCGTCGCGAGCCGTCTCGACGGACGCTCGCTCCCGGTCTTCGAATACGACCTGGCCGGCACGCCCTGCGAACAGGTCGTCGGCACCGAGTTCCGACACGTCACTGCCGGCATGGCGGCGAAGTTCAGCGCGAGCAGCCTCTTCGCGTCGAGGGGGTTGGACTCGTATTCCGCGTTCCCGCTTTGCGACAGTCAGGGCGACCGAGTTGGCCTGCTCGCAGCGATGGGGCGTGGGCCGTTCGCCGACATCGCGCTTGCCGAGGCGGTGCTCAAGATTGTGGGCAGCCGAATCGTTGGCGAGCTCGAGCGATCGGCCACCGAGGGCGTGCTCCGGGCGGCGGCGCTCGCCGTCTCGAGCGCACGCGGGGCCACCGTGTTCGCAGAGCTGACGCGCTCGCTCGCCGAGGTCCTGGGCGTCGACGCCGCCTTCATCGCCCGGCCCACCGCCGACGACGCCGGGACGATGGAACTGCTCGCCTTGCACCTCGACGGTGTCACGGTCGAGGGTGGAACGTACGCGCTCGCAGGCACCCCATGCGAAGGCGTGCTCGCCGACGGCTTTCGCGCCGTCAACGAGGGGGCGAGGGATTGCTTCCCGCACGACGAGACGATGCGCAATCACGGCGTCGAGGGCTACGCCGGCCATCCGCTCCAAGATCTTTCTGGCCAGACGCTCGGCCTGGTTTCGATCTTCTCGCGCAGCCCGCTTCGCCGCCTCGGCCGGCTCGAGTCGACCATGCAGATCTTCGCGGTTCGCGCCGCCGCGGAGATTGAGCGCCTGCGCGCACACGACGCACTGCGCAGCTCGGAAGAGAGCTACCGGACGATCTTCGAGGCCATCGAGGATGGCGTCGTCATCCATGACTGGCATACCGGCGCGCTTGTCGACCTGAATCCCAAGGCTTGCGAGATGTCGGGCTTTCGCCGCGAGAAAGTGCTTGGTGCGCCGCTGAAGGTGTTCTGCTCGGCCGATTCGCCCTACTCGGAGGCCGATGCCCTGCGCTACCTGAAGCTCGCGCAGGAAGGCCGCTCGCCGCACTACGAATGGCGGCGCCGCAACCGCGACGGCAGCGTCGCCTTCGACGAGGTGCGCCTGAAGTCGGTGGTCATCGACGGCGTGCCGCGCATCCTGTCCTTCAGCCGCGACATCACCCAGAAGAAGAATGCCGAGGAAGCGCTGCGGCTGCGCGAGGAGCAATACCGGGCGATCTTCGAGGCCTCGTCGGACGCGTTCCTGCTCTGGGACGCGAACCATGACGTCGTCGACGCCAACCCCGCCTTTCTGCAGCTCTACGGCTACACGCGCGAACAGCTCCGCATGCCCGGCGGCTACCCGACCGAGTTCCCGGCCGAGTACGTGGCCGACCGGCGCAGCCGCATCTCGCGCGCACTCGCCGGCGAGGAATCGCGCAGCGAGACGATCTCGTTGCGACCCGACGGCACGAGCTTCGAGGCCGACCTTCGCATCATCCCCGTGCGCTACCGGGGCGAGCCCCATGTCCTGACGGTGGTGCGCGACATCACCGAGCGGCGTCAGCGCGAGCGCGAGCTGCAGCGCAGCGAGGCGCGTCTGCGAGCCACCGTCGAGGCCGCGTTCGACGGCATTGTCGGCATGGATGGCGAAGGCCGGATCATCGAGTTCAACGCCGCCGCCGAGCGCCTGTTCGGGCATCGCCGCACCGAAGTCCTCGGCCGGCTGCTTGCCGACGTGATTATTCCGGCGCGGCTGCGCGGCGGACACAACCACGGGCTGGCGCGGTATGCCGGCACGGGCCAGGGCCCGTTCATCGGCCGGCTCGTCGAGACGACCGGCCTTCGCGCCGATGGCAGCGAGTTCCCGGTCGAGCTTGCGATCGGGGTCGCTCCAGCGCCGGAAGGCAACCTTTATGTCGGCCACCTGCGGGACATCACCTCGCGCAAGCACGCCGAGCGCCAGCGCGGCGAGCTCGAAGCCCAACTTCGACAGGCGCAGAAAATGGAGGCGATCGGCCAGCTCACCGGTGGCATTGCCCACGACTTCAACAACATCCTGACCAGCGTAACCGGTTACGTCGTCCTCGCCGCCGAGCGCGCCGCCGCGATCGGCGAGGCGACGATCGCGCGCCAGCTCGAGCAGGCGCAGATCGCCGCCGAGCGTGCGCGCGACCTGATCGCGCAAATGCTCGCGTTCGCGCGGCGCCAGCGCAGCGAGCGGCATGCCCTGGCGCTCGACAACGAGCTGGGCCAGTCGGCGCAGCTGCTTCGCTCGACACTGCCGAGCTCGGTCGGGCTGCACACCGAGCTCGACCGATCCACGCCGCCCGTGCACGGCGACTCGGTTCAGATCGAGCAAGTGCTCTTCAACCTGTGCATCAACGCCCGCGACGCCATCGCCGGCGCAGGTACCGTGACGATCGGCCTCGGCGCCGCCTCGGTCTCCGGCGTGTGTGCGTCGTGCCGGTCGCCGGTGCACGGCAACTGGGTCGTCCTCTCGGTGACCGACAGCGGCGCCGGCATCCCGCCCGCGGTGCGGGCGCGCATCTTCGAGCCGTTCTTCACGACCAAGGAGGTCGGCCGCGGCTCGGGCATGGGGCTGGCAATGGTCCACGGCATCGTTCACGACCACGGCGGCCATCTGCTGCTCGATGATCGGGAGGGGGGCGGGACGCGCTTCTCGGTGCTGCTGCCGCCGCTGGCCAGCGACGCGACCGATGCGCCGCCCACCGGCGGCGTCGGCGTCGCGGCCGTGCCGCTTGCCGGCCACGTCCTCCTCGTCGAAGACGAGGCCATGGTCGGCGCATTCATGTCCGAGCTGCTGGCCGGCTGGGGCCTGCAGGTCACACACTGTGCCGATCCGCTCGAGGCCGAGCGGCTGCTCGCCGACGCCGGCACCGGCTCGCGCATTGACCTGGTCCTCACCGACCAGACCATGCCAGGGCTCACTGGCCTGGCCCTCGCCGAGCGGTCGCAGCAGCTTCGGCCAGGGCTGCCGGTGCTGCTCTACACCGGCTTCGGCGAAGGGCTCGACGAGGCCGAAGTCGGCCGGGCCGGCGTCCGCGCCGTGCTGCGCAAGCCGGTCGACCGCAGCGAGCTGCGCTCGGCGCTGGCGACGGCGCTCGCGTCCGCCGCCTGATCCGCTGCCGGAGCAGCGAGTGCCGGCACAGTGGTAGGCGGTGCACGCATGCGCATGAGCACCAGATGCATTGCCGACGCGACCGCTGCCAAGGCGGCGTCGGCGATCCACATCGAGGCATAGCTGCCACCGTGCTCGACGGCGACGCCGCCGAGCCACGCGCCGAAGAAGCCGCCGATCTGGTGCACCAGCATGGTCGCGCCCAGCAGGGCCGACAGTCGCTCGATCCCGAAACTGCGCGCCAGCAGGCCGGCGGTCGGCGGCAACGTCGCCACGTAGGTGACACCGATGGCCAGCGCGAAGCCGATCAGCACGCCGCTGCCGGACGGAAGCCAAAGGAAGGCGAGGATCGCCGCGACACGCAGGGCGTAGACGATCGCCAGCAGCGGCGCGCTCGCGAAACGCTTCATGACGAAGCCGACGCCGATGCTGCCCGCCATGTTGGCGAAGCCGGCGAGCACCAGCCACAGGCCGGTGAACGACGCTGGCAGGCCGCAGCGCTCGATCACGCCCGGCATGTGCACCGTCAGGAAGGCGACGTGGAAGCCGCACATCCCGAAGCTGCCGGCGATTAGCCAGAACCGTGCGTCGCGCAGCGCTGCGCCACCGGCCGAGAAGCAGTGCGCCGGCGCGTCGCCGGCGGAGCGGGCCGGGAACGAGCGCGCCAGGGGCAAGGCCAACAGCGCGATCGCACCCAGCGCGCATAGCGCCGCCACCCAGCCACGCAGCCCGATCGCGGCGATGACGAGGGGCGCCAGCACGAGCTGGCCGGCCGGCCCGCCGGCGCCGATCACGCCCGCCGCCAGGCCATGATCCGCGGCTCCCGCCCGGCGGCTGACCTCGCCGATCAGGAGCGCGTTGCTGGCGACGGCGGTGCCTGCCGCGAACACGAGCAGCATCAGGACCATCAGCGCGACCAGGCTGTGCACCATGACGAGCAGCACCGTGCTGATCGCGAGCAGGCAGGCACCGCCGGCGATCACCCGCGCCGGCCCGAACCGTCGGGCGAAGGCCTCGACGAGCGGCAGGGCGATGCCGGACGCGAGCTGGCCCACGGCGGCGGCGAGCGAGATCGATGCCATGCCGAGCCCCGTCGCCGTGTTCAGTGGCGACAGGAACATGCCGAAGGAGGCGCGGCTGCCGGCGATCAGCGCGGTCAGGCCGGTGGCCGCGGCGGTGAGGCGCCAGGCAGCGGCCTTCATGGCGACCACCCGTGCGGGTCGTCGACTCGCCGGCGGCTTTTCGCGACGGCACCGCGCGCCTCAGCCGCATAAGAGTCGAGCTCCCCTCGGGTTAGGCCGAGATCTCGCAGCGCGTGCTCGTCGAGCTGGCCGAGTTCCTGGCGCGCGCGCGCCGTGCGGCGGCGCTCCGCGTGGGCGATGCGAAGCCAGTGCAGGCCCGAGACGACGCGCTGCAAGGCGCCGCGAACGCCCGGCAACGCGGGCGAGGAGGGATGGACGATGGTGTTCATATCGATCTCCGGAGGTTGCGTCGGGGGGTTACGCGGCCATCGGCTGGGGCGCCGGCGTCGCGGGATGGGCATAGGCGAGGGGCGCGAGCGCCGCCTGAATGCGCGCCATCTGCTCTGCCGTGACCATCGAGGACAGCAGGGTCTGGAAGCGCGGCTCGACGACGCCGGAAACGATGTACTGCCAGCGGTAGGCCTTCAGCACGGTGTCGCGGATCTGCTGGATGCGCGCGGCGCTGGGAACGTTGGCGAGCTGGGCCACGAAGTAGCCGGTGTCAGTTCGGGCCTGCTCCTGCAGGATCCCGTCGATCGCGCCGACCAGCGCAATCAGGTCGTCGACCCCGGCGTCGCGCTCCTCCGCGGAGAGCCGCGCATCCTCGCGCTGCCACTCCATCTCGTCGAGGATCGCGTGCTGCGATTCCTCGCGCCAGTGGAACAGGAACACGTCCTTCCAGAGAGGCGAGAGCGTGTCGTCGTCGGCGATGCTGGCGCGGTAGTGCGCCTGGGTGAAGAGCTCGATGTGGCAGGTGAGAGCGAGCACCGCCCAGGTGCGCTTCGAGAGCACCACCTCGGCGATCGCGTTGGGTTCGGCGACGCACACGTAGCTGGGCGCCATCCGCTCGGCGAGCATGGCGTCAATGCGCCGGAACAGGGCCTGGTGCTTAAGCTCCTCCTCGGTGAAGCGAACCAGCGCCTCGACCGCGACCTGGTCGCCGAGCGCGTGGCTGCGGCTGACGTCCAGCATCTTGGCGCCGATGAAGCGCTCGACGACGCCGAACAGGTTGGCGTAGGTGCGGCCCTGAACCTGGCTCATCGTCCGGCGCTCGACATGGGTCAGGAACCCGAGCTCGTCGACCAGCGAAAGGCCAGTCGGCAGGTGGGTGCGGTCCATCTCGAACCGACGGCCCCGGACGACGTCGCGCTCGATCTCCCAGCGAACGCGCCGGGAGACTTCGATGACTTTGGCGTAGCGGGCGGTGGCGGGGGATGAAAGGGATGCGTGCATGGCGGTGCGTCCTGGTTGCTTCTTGCGCAGCACCGTGCCGCTGCAAGGTGTCGCCAGTGTCGAAAGCGCCGGTATCGGCCCCGCGTTGTCCGCCGCATCACGTGTTATCGTTTTGTATCGAGGAGCCTTCCCGCCGAAACGCGACGGAGACACGGCATGGACAACAGCGGACGCCTTCTGGTCGTCGACGACGATCCAACAGTCCGTGCGATGCTGGTCGAATACCTCGGCGGCCATCGCTATGACGTGCGCGCCGCGGAGAGTGGCGCCGAGATGCGCATCGAGCTCGAACGCGATCTTCCCGACCTCGTGCTGCTGGACATCCGCATGCCCGGCGAGGACGGCCTCACCCTCGCTCGTTTCCTGCGCGAGCGCTACGACGTCGGCATCATCATGGTCACCGCCTCGGGCGACGTCATCGACCGCATCGTCGGGCTCGAGATCGGCGCCGACGACTACGTCGCCAAGCCCTTCGACCCTCGCGAGCTGCTGGCGCGCGTGAAGAGCGTGCTGCGTCGCATGCAGGCCAGTGCCGGCGCGACGGGCAACAGCCAGGCGGGCTCGCAGGCTTTGGCCGTAGCGACGCCGGCGGGCGCCGCGTCCGGCCAGGTCAGGTTCGGACGCTGCGCGCTCGACGTCGAGGCGCGCCGAATGTTCGAGGACAACGGCGACGAGGTCGCCATTACGACCATGGAGTACGACCTGCTGTGCGCCTTCCTCGCCAGCCCGAACCGCGTGCTGTCACGCGACCAATTGCTCATGAAGACCCGCAACCGCGAGTGGGAACCATTCGATCGCTCGATAGACATCCGCATCGGTCGTCTTCGCAAGAAGATCGAGCCGCAGCCGGAGACGGAGCCGCGGTGCATTCGAACCGTGCGAAATGTTGGCTATATGTACGTGCCCCTGTAGAAACCAGGCAAGCCAGCGGCCGGGAGCGGACATCTGCGCCAATGCCTCAGGGAGGCCGCCAGGAGCCCGCTGGCGCCCTCGTCGGCCCAATGGAATGGGTAGCCTGGAGTCCTAGAACGCGCTGTTGGGCCTGGCAGGCCCGTCCCCGCTTGCCAAGCGATCAGCTTGCAGCCGGTACTCGATGAGCTTCCCCATGACCCCGCCGAGGACCATCGTGACGAGTGCCCATCCGAAGCCAAAAACAACGTAGCCGGTGCCGAGGCCGACGATGGCCAAGATGCACGCGAGGCTCGAGCTGGCGGAGGGCAGCAGCATGCGCAGCATGGGGCGCATCGTAGGACCTTCGAGGGGGCCACGGGGGAAAGCCGACTCGGGCGTTCCTCCATGCCTCCTCACATTTTGTGGCCAACATCGCGGTCCCTTCGGGGGATGAACCGCTGGCCTCCGAGTCGGCTACCTGGCCTTCTTCACGGGGGCCTTTTTGGCCGCCTTCTTGCGGTCCCCCTTGTCGCCCTGGCCCGGCTTCGCCACCGTCTTGGCGGCCTTGCGGACATCCTGAGCCAGCGACCGGCCGACGTCGTCGGACTCCTTGATGCGTCCCTTCTCGTCCCTGCGGATGTAGCGCTTGTCTCCCTTGGGTGCGATCAGCTCTCGCTTGGCGGCCGTAGCCTTCTTCGCGGGGGCCTTCTTGACGCCCGCGCTTACCTTCTTGGCGGCCCCGGTAACCGCGTTGCTGGCCCGCGTGGCGGCCGCCTTCTTCCCAGCCGCCTTCCTGACCTTGGTCGTCGCGGCCTTCTGCCCGGCAGCTCTCCGCTTTCGCGTCAGCGCGGCCTTCTTCCCTGCCGCTACCCGAGCCGGTGACTTGCTCCCCTCGTCGGGGGAGAAGAACTCGGTCACTGCGTCCTTGACCTTCGTGACGATTCCCTTTGCAGTTGCCATGGGGTTCCTTGTCGGTGTTGTCGAACTAGCGGGAGTGTGCCGTGCTGCATCGAGAGTCTGCAAGTCGGCAACCACCGCTTGAGGATGTGGGACTGGCGAACCTGAGAGTGGCGATCTACCGGGGCCGCGTGCCTGCCAGCGAGTCCGGTGTACCGCTGGCGTCGTTGCCCTGAGAAGCCATCAAGGCCGCCCACAGGTGACCGTGGAGGAGAGCCGCGAGGCGGTCCTCATCAGCTCCAGAACCGACCGAGTTCAGCGACCCACCACACGCCCGCGCTAGCACCGGCCACGAGGATGACCGCGACGGGGCGGAGGATGTCCAGCAGGGCTCGAGCGCCCTGTCGCCGCGTCGGTTTTCAGTCCTGGACAGGTTCGCGTCCGCATAGCCGACGCTCGCGACGGTCTCGGATCGGCCACAACCGGTCGGTCGCGGGTGACAGCTTTCAGGCAGCATCCATTGCGCGCGCCGCGCGTAAGGTCCGCGATGCACTGGGAGTCCCGC
>Ga0207701_10003663_pt1 | contig 15739 bp, 11 predicted proteins | sample KBSSwiSSwithPhiX_FD_184294 | JGI IMG/M metagenome (GOLD analysis project Ga0207701, IMG submission 184294) | Switchgrass rhizosphere bulk soil microbial communities from Kellogg Biological Station, Michigan, USA, with PhiX - S5 (SPAdes) (version 2) | ecosystem: Environmental > Terrestrial >... | reverse complement strand
CGAATAGCGCGAGTGCAATCACCACGTAGGTTCCGGCTTTGTAGTGTCCGGCTTTGTAGTGTCCGGCTTTAGCCGGACCCCGCTGGTCCGCCTGAAGGCGGGCACTCCTCTGGTCCGCCTGAAGGCGGACACTACGATCGATTGTTCGTGTCATATCAATGCCCCTCCACCGGCGTGGCGATGATCGATGACTGTGGCGCAGGCCTGTGCGCGCGATCCGTCAGCCGGCCGATCACGGTGTAGAAGACGGGAGTGAGGAACAGGCCGAACACCGTCACGCCGAGCATGCCGGCGAAGACGGCGATGCCCATCGCCTGGCGGATCTCGAAGCCCGCACCCGACGAGAACACCAGCGGGACGACGCCCATGATGAACGCCATCGACGTCATCAGGATCGGGCGCAGCCGGATGCGGCACGCCTCGAGCACCGCCTCGAGGTGCGACACGCCGTCCTTCTCGCGATCCTTCGCGAACTCGACGATCAGAATCGCGTTCTTGCACGCGAGTCCTGCGAGCACAAGGAAGCTGACCTGCGTGAAGACGTTGTTGTCGCCGCCGGTGATCCACACGCCGGCGATCGCGGACAACAGCGTCATCGGCACGATCAGGATCACGGCGATCGGCAGCGTCCAGCTCTCATAGAGCGCGGCCAGCACGATGTAGACCAGCAGCACGCACAACGGGAAGATCAGCAGCATCGTGTTGCCGGCGATCAGCTCCTGGTACGCGAGCTCGGTCCATTCGAAGGACATCCCCGGCGGCAACTGCTTCGTGAGCACGCCGGCGATCGCCGCCTGCGCCTGACCCGAGCTGAAGCCGGGCGCCGGGCCGCCGTTGATTTCGGCAGCCGGATAGCCGTTGTAGTGCATCACCTGGTCGGGTCCGTAGCCGCGCGTCACGGTCACCAGTGATCCGAGCGGCACCATCTCGCCGTGGTCGTTGCGCGTCTGCAGCCGTCGAATCTGCTCGGGCTGTAAGCGGAAGTCCGACTCCGCCTGCGCGTTCACCTGATACGTGCGTCCGAAGCGATTGAAGTCGTTGACGTACAGCGAGCCGAGATAGACCTGCAGTGTCTCGAAGACGTCGGTAAGCGACACGCCGTAGCTCTTGACGCGCTCGCGATCGACGTTGGCGTCGATCTGCGGCACGCTCACCTGGAAGCTGGAGAAGAGCCCGGCCAGCGACGGCTCCGTCTGCCCTTTTGCCAGGCCGGCCTGCAGTTGACCGTAGAGATCCTCGAAACCCGCACCGCCGCGATCTTCGACGTAGAGCTTGAAGCCGCCCACCGTGCCGAGCCCCTGCACGGGCGGTGGCGGAAAGATCGCGACGACCGATTCAGGAATCTGCGCGAAGAACTGCTGGTTCAATGCACCGACGATCGCCCCGGCGCTCAGCTGCCGGCTGGTCCGCTCTTCCGACGGCTTGAGCACGACGAACGCGATGCCGGAGTTCGGCGCGTTGACGAACCCGTTGATCGAGAGGCCCGGGAACGCGACCGAGCTGAGCACCCCCGGGTGCTTCAACGCGATATCCGTCATCTTCCGGATCACCGCATCGGTGCGATCGAGCGTGGAGCCGTCGGGAAGCTGTGCGAACGCAACGAGGTACTCCTTGTCCTGCGTCGGCACGAATCCTGGAGGCACCGCCGAAAAGCCCGCAGCCGTCAGTCCGATCAGGCCGACATACAGTGCCACCGCGACAGCCGACACGCGCAGCACCCGCGCCACGCCCTGCGTGTAGGCATTGGACGCGCGGCCGAAGAATGCGTTGAAGCGGCGGAAGAACCAGCCGAACAGACGATCGGCCGCACGCTGGACGACGTCGCGCGACGCGTCACGCGGCCTGAGCAGTCGCGACGCCAGGGCGGGGCTGAGCGTCAGCGAGTTGAACGCCGAGATGACCGTCGAGATGGCAATCGTCAGCGCGAACTGGCGATAGAACTGCCCCGACAGCCCGCTGACGAACGCCGTCGGCACGAACACCGCGCACAGCACCAGCGCGATGGCGATGATCGGACCCGACACTTCTTCCATCGCGCGCCGCGTCGCTTCAATCGGCGACAGTCCACGCTCGATGTGCCGCTCCACGTTTTCGACCACGACGATCGCGTCGTCCACGACAATGCCGATCGAGAGCACGATCCCGAAGAGCGACAGCGTGTTGAGCGAGAAGCCGAAACCGAGCATCACCGCGAACGTGCCAATCAGCGACACCGGCACCGCCACCAGCGGAATGACAGACGCGCGCCACGTCTGCAGGAACACCATCACGACGATGACGACCAGAAAGATCGCTTCAAAGAGCGTCTCGACGACCGCACGGATCGAGTTGCGCACGAAGCTCGTCGGGTCGTAGACGATGCGATAGTCGACGCCTTGAGGGAACGACTGCTTCAGCCGCTCCATCGTCTGACGCACCTGATCGGAGGCGTCGAGGGCATTGGTGCCCGGGCGCTGGAAGATCGCGATCGCGACAGCGGGCTTGTTGTCGAGCAGGCTCCGCAGTGCATACAGGTTCGAGCCGAGCTCAACCCGCCCGACATCGCGGACCCGCGTGATTTGCCCCTCCGGGGTCGCACGCACGACGATGTCACCAAACTCATCTTCGGTGGTCAGCCGGCCGTGGGCATTGACCGAGAGTTGAAACTGCGTGTCCACCGGCGCCGGCGGCGCGCCGAGGACACCAGCGGCAACCTGCACGTTCTGCTCACGAACCGCGCGAATGACATCCGTCGTCGTCAGCTGTCGCGAGGCCAGGCGGTCCGGATCGAGCCAGATGCGCATGCTGTACTCGCCGGCGCCGAACACCTGCGCACTGCCGACCCCGGAAATGCGCGCGAGCTCGTCCTTGACGCGGAGGTGGGCGTAGTTCGCCAGATACAGGTTGTCGTAACGCTCGTCCGGCGAGACGAGGTGCACGACCATGATGAAGTCGGGCGTCGACTTTTCGGTGACGACACCGATGCGCTGCACTTCGGCGGGCAGCCGCGGCAGGGTCTGTGCCACGCGGTTCTGCACCTGCACCTGCGCGTTGTCGAGATCGGTGCCGAGGGCGAAGGTGATCGTCAGCGTCATCCGTCCGTCGGATGTCGCCTGCGAGAACATGTAGAGCATGTCCTCGATGCCGTTGATCTGCTGCTCGATCGGCGAGGCGACAGTCTCGGCGATGACCTTCGGGTTGGCACCCGGATAGGTGGCGCGCACGACGACGGTGGGCGGCACCACCTGCGGGTATTCGCTGATCGGCAACTGGAACAGCGCGATCGCGCCCGCCGCCACGATCATCAACGACAGCACCGCGGCGAAGATCGGCCGCTGAATGAAGAACTTGGAGAAATTCATGACTGCCCCTCACGAACGGGCTGCACCCGGGCCCCGGGCCGGATCCGCTGCAGACCGTTGACGACGACCGGCTCGCCTGCCTTCAGGCCGCTGCGCACCACGCGCAGGCCCCCGACGATCGGCCCCAGCGTCACCGGCCGGTACTCGACCTGGTTCTCTGACGAGACGACGTACACGAACTTCTTGCTCAAGTCCGTCCCCACCGCGCGGTCCTGAATCAGCAGGCCGTGGTAGCTGCCGGCGCCCGTCAGGCGCAGGCGCACGAACAGGCCAGGGGTCAGGAGGCCCTCGGTGTTGTGGAACACGGCGCGCCCGCGAATCGTGCCCGTGCCGCTATCGAGCTGGTTGTCGAGGAAGTCGAGCCGGCCGTCGTGCGGATAGCCCTCTTCGTTGGCGAGCGCCATCTGGACGTGGCGATTGATCGATCCGCGGTTCCGCGCGCCGCCGGTGGTGTACTTCAGATAGACCTGCTCGTCCGCATCGAAGTACGCGTAGACGGGATCGAGCGATACGACGGTCGTCAGCAGTGTCGCCTCGGGCGGGCCGCTCGACACCAGATTGCCTTCGGTGACGATGGCACGGCCGACGCGCCCGTTGATCGGCGAGGTCACGCGCGTGAACTCGAGGTTCAGCGCCGCGGCGCGCAACGCGGCCTCAACCGCGGCGACCTGCGCGGCGGATTCCTGCGCGAACGCTGCACGGCGATCGTGCTCTTCGTTCGAGATCGCGTTCTCGCGGCGCAGCCGCTCGGCACGTTCGAGCTCGCTGTCTCCGCGCCGCACCGTGGCACGCGCGCGATCGAGCTCTGCCTGCAGTCGATCGACTTCGGCCTGGAACGGACGCGGGTCGATCTGGAAGAGGAGGTCGCCCTTGCGCACGATGGCGCCTTCGGAGAAGCGGACGGCGGACACCAATCCGGACACCCGCGGCCGGATGTCTACGGAGTCGACGGCCTGAAGCCGTCCGGTGAATTCATCCCAGTCCGTCACGTCGCGCTCGATGACGCTGGCGACAGTGACTTGCGGTGGTGGGGGCGGCGCCTGCTGCGCCGACGTCTTCGTGCACGCAGCCAGAGCGACGGTAAGCGCGATCGGCACGAGCAGCGTGGCTCGGCGAATGGCAACGAGCGTGAGTGAGTCGTTCATGCCGTGCAGTGTGCCGCCCGCGAACGTGCACAAACAATCGGGCAGTGGACGCATGTGCGCATCGCGCTTCTGCACCATCTCCACCCGCACCGCGTTGCTCAGGCCGATCTACGACTTTTGGCCGAGGCGGTGCTCGTCCATGCGTCCACTACGTGTTCGCCGCAGGTCTGGTCGATAATTGACGCCGGGATCTCGTCGTGTCCGGCTTTAGCCGGAACTTAAGGAGCATCGTCATGACCCAGGACACGAGCGGCGGGTGCGGAAGCACGATCGACGACAGCGTGCGGCGGGTACTTGACTCAGGCGACGTGAACGCGCTGCGGACAGCGTTGACGCATGAAACCACCGAACGGCGTCGCGCCGAGTGCCTGGCCAACATTCAGACCGAGATCACCAAATACACGCTCGACCTTCTCGTGCGCGAGCCCGATCTCGACGGGTTCTTTCGCGCCTTGCTCAAGACGCTGGCCGAAGAAGCGGAGAGCCAGGTGGCCGGCGTGTGGCTGCTCAACGAAGACAAGCAGTGCTGTGACTTCTGGATGGCCCACTTCGGCGGCCAGGTCGTGACCACGAAGAACCTGTCCGAGTTCGGCGTGGTGCGCAAGGCCGAGGCGCAGGCGCAGCACTTGTTCGACTACAAGCCGGGCTGGGTCTCGACGATCGAGTATGGTTCCGACGATCCCCGGATGCCGGAAGCGGTGCGCGAGTTCAACGCCGCGCACAGCCCGCTGTCCACCGTCGTCGCGCCGATGACGGTCGGCGGCAGGAATCTCGGATGGATCACGATCTGCACGCCCGCCGGGCCCGCGGGCGGATCGTGGTGGCGCATCGCGCTCGTCGAGGCGATCGCGCGACACGCGGCGCTGGCGTTGCATCAAAGCCGGCTGTTCGAGCAGAACCGGATCGAGGAGCGCCGCAAGGCGATCCTCGAGGAGCGCAATCGTCTCGCGCGCGACATTCACGACAACCTGGCGCAGGGATTCGGAGCAATTCTGATGCAGCTGCAGGCCGCGCAGCGCGAGGGCACTCCGCTGCCGCCCAAAGTCGCGCACAGCATCGACACCGCGGTCGATCTGGCACGCACACACATGGTGGAAGCGCGTCGCTCGGTGGGCGCGCTTCGTCCAAACGTCGGTGACGGCGAGGATATCGCGCGGGCGATCACGCGCGTCGCCGAGCTCGCGCGGAAGACGTCAGACATTCCGATCGAGGTCTACGTCGATGAGCTGCCGCGCTTCGGCGATGGCGTCGAGCGTGAGGTGATCGGCATCGCGCAGGAAGCACTGACGAACGCCGTCCGCCACGCGCACGCGAAACGCATCACGATTCGCGCGTCCACGAACTCGCTCGGTCTCCGTCTGTCGATTGCGGACGACGGCCGCGGCATTCCGCAGGAGCGATCGTCGGGCGGGTTCGGGATGACCAGCATGCAGGAGCGGGCCGATCGCATCGGCGCCTCGCTGACGATCGTCACGGCGCCGCGCAGCGGCACGGAAGTGGTGCTGGCGTGGGAACCGTCGCATCTCCCCACCCAGGTCCATGCCTACAATTGAGGTTATGGCTCCGACGACACGCGCCAGCGTGCTGCTCGTGGACGATCACGCGCTGATGCGGACGGGCGTGGCCAACATCATTAATCAGGAAGCCGATCTGCAGGTCGTGGCCGAGGCCGGCAACGGGGTCGAGGCGCTCGAGGCCTACGATCGCCATCACCCCGACGTCACGCTGCTCGATCTGCGCATGCCCGTCATGGAAGGCGTCGAAGTCGTCCGCCGCCTGCGCGAGCGCGATCCGCGGGCGCGAGTGATCGTGCTGACCACCTACGATACCGATGACGAGATTTCACGCGCGCTGAAAGCCGGCGCGAAGGCCTACGTGTTGAAGGACATCTCCGCCGACGACCTGGTCACCTGCATTCGCGACGTACTCGCCGGCAAGAGCTATCTGGCGCCCGCGGCGGCGGCCAAACTTGCGGAAGGTGTAACGCGGGTGCAACTGACGCCGCGCGAACTTGCCTCGCTGCGCCTGATGGCGGACGGCAAGTCGAACAAGGAGATCGCCAACGAGTTGGGCATCAGCGACCGCACGGTTAAGACACACCTGGGCCACTTGTTCGAGAAACTCGGTGTGACCAGCCGCACCGAAGCCGTCAAAGTAGCCACACGGCGCGGGCTCGTGCGACTCGCATAACTCCAGCTAGCGCAGCTCCTTCGAGCGTTCATCGCCAGCCTGTCGGGGTCCGCCGCCCCTATTTCAGTGCGTCTTGGGTCCCGGTTCTTTGACGATCCAGCGGTGATTACAGGCGGGGCACCAGAACATGGTGTGGCTCAGTGCCTTGTTCTCGCGGACGCCGACCGGCTGGGCGCAGGAGGGACAGACGACTCCGGTTCGTGTTGGTTTCGCTGGCATTTGGGACAGGTTCCGACTGGTACTTGTACCAGAGGTCCGTCTCAGCAGCAATGACCAAAAGTGCCGCTCACCGCGATTTGCGCGTGTTTTTACGTCGTTCAATTGGGGGCGTGGCTGGACGTCCCGCGAGTCGGATCTCGCGGAGACGCGATTCGACCTCCGCCTTCACACGTTGGGCCTCTGTGATGATGCGGTCGAGTGCGGCGGCCTGTTCCTGGAGTTTTCTGGGGTTGTCGTCGTCCGTGGGCACGGTTCCGACGATGATACGGACTTCACAAACTAAGTAAAGCTCTACAAGTAAAGCACTTAGGTGCCAAAGAGTGAGCAAGAACTCAAACCCGGGCTCCCGGGTGTCGAAATGGACTGGCAACTAAAGGCGATCTCACACCAGGGAGCACCAATGGGGTGACGCTCCTCGACACCGGGACGATTTCTATGATGGCTTCCGCGCCACAGCCTGACACGAGATGACAGGACGTGACAGAAGGGCCCTGTGCACCTTCACACTACGGTCTTTCCAATATGTCGTTGTTTCACACTGCAGCCGACAAGCCCGGCATGGCACCACCGTACAGAGAACGACGCAAACACCTCCGTCGCCCTGTAGTCCTCAATTGCCGCATCGAGGGCACGACGATCACTGGTCCGTTGCAACTCACCGACTTGAGCGAGAGCGGATGCTTCATCGCGACCAGTCACCCGCTGGAGCTTGATTCACAAGTCACTCTCTTCGTCACGCTGGCAGGCGATGAAATCCGAGTGATCGGTCGCGTGGTTCGTGTTCAGCCTGGTCGCGGCGTCGGGGTCGAGATCAACGTGAACCTTCTGAGTCAGTACGCGCGTCTCGCGCTTGAAGACTTCCTCCGTCAATCGCTGTCGGCCTAGGGGTCATCCCCCTCGCGCGTCGAATCAGACTGTCTGCGCGATCACGCGCGGATACTCCGGGAAATAGCGCTCGATCACGGGCAACGCGAACCGGGAGAGGATCGAGGACGGAGGTTCGCGCTCGAGCAGAAACTCGAACGAGGCTTCGAGCAGTCGCTCCGGCGTGGAGCCCGGTGCATAGCGGGCCAGGTGCTCCGGCGTCACCGTCACCTCGTGCGTCGTCGTGCTGCGTCCTTGCGTAACGACCACTCGGTAGACTGCGCCGCCTAAAGATTCGACTGACACCCGCGGCATGGACATGGGCTCAAAAGGAAACGCCATCGCAAGGATGAGACGCTCTATTCTGGCGCCCTGGGCCTCTACAGCCAAACATTCCCGACCGAACCCCCGTCTAATCGGCATCGTCTTGTCAGCGTCCGGTCCTCAGATCTGTCGAATATCAGCAAACCGTTGCGCCGTCGCGGGCGTCCGATAACACGAGCAGGAGTGGCTCATGCGCGCATTCGTCGTCTCCACCGTGTTGCTCAGCCTACTGAGCCCGTGGACTGTCATTCCGACAGCCCAGTCGCCGACGCCCCCGACGACGGCCACGTCGGTGCCCCCGCCGCTGACGCAAGCCGCTATAGATAAAGCCGCCCCGATCGTCGCGGCTGCCCGTCAGGCCCTTGGCGGCGACAAGCTCGCCGCCGTTCGAACGCTGAGCGCCAGGGGGCAGACGCGTCGCCTGCGCGGCAACAACCTCGTGCCGATCCTCTTCGAGATGGATCTCGAGTTCCCGGACAAGTACCTCCGCAAGGACGAATCTCCCTTCGACAACTCCGAGCCGACGTCGCTTGGCTTCAACGGCAGCGATCTCCTGCAGGTGCCGCCGCCGGCTGCCCCGCCCGCGCGTGCAGGCGCACCGCCGGTCCCGCAGGCAGCGCTCGACGCCGGACGCACGGCGCGCATTCGCACGGTCAAGCAGGACTTCGTGCGTTTCGCGCTCGGCATGTTCGCGCAGAGCTTCGAGACCTACCCGCTGACCTTCGGCTATGCCGCGCAGGCGCAGGCGCCGCAAGGCACCGCCGATGTTCTCGACGTGCGCGGAGCCGACGGCTTTGCCCTGCGCTTCCTCATCCAGAGCGAGACACACCTGCCGGTGATGGTGAGCTGGACGCTGCCGCCGACATCCGTGGTGGTCGCGGCCGCCGGTCAGCCGCCCCCGACAACCGTTGCACCGGGCGCGGTCGTCGTCACGGCGCCGGCACTCCCTCCCGCCTCGGCACCGCAGGAACAAAAGGATCAGTACGCGCGCGAGGTGCAGGCGCTGCGACAGAAGGCCCAGGCCACTCCTGTCGAGCACCGTATCTACTTCGCGGACTACCGGGACGTCGACGGCATCAAGCTGCCGTTCCGTCTCCGTCGCGCCATCGGCACAGACACCACTGAAGAAACCACGTTCGACCGGTTCCAGATCAATCCACGGATTGCGGCGCAGAAATTCGCCGTGACCCGCTAAGCCGGGAGATCTTCATGGCTCGTGGGCTCCTTGCCATCACCCTTTTGCTGTTCACCGTACCGTCGGCCACGTACGCGCAGAACCCGACCGGCCGTCTGATCCTGACGGTCAACGATACGACCGGCGGCTCACTGCCGATGGCCACGGTCACCGTGACCGGGCTCGATCCGGCAAATCGCGAATTGAAGATCCCACCGCAGCAGACGACGGAGAGCGGTATTGTCACCATCGATCTCGCCCCTGGCCGCTATACGGTGGTGGCGGAGTTCAGCGGCTTCGAGACGTCGCAGCCGCGCGAGGTCCGCGTGCGTGCCGGCAACAACCGGCTGACAATCGTCCTGGCGCTTGCTCGCCTGAAGGACGAGGTCGTCGTCGGCCGCGACCGGCAGGCGGCGGGGTCCGATCGCGCCTCGACGTTCGGGTCGCTGCTGACGCGGGACCAGATCGATCAGCTCTCCGACGATCCGGCGATCGCACGCCAGCAGCTCGAGGACCTTGCCGGACCGGGTGCCTCGATCCTGATCGACAGCTTCGAAGGCGGCCAGCTGCCGAACAAGTCGCAGATCCGCTCGATCCGCATCTCCCGTGATCAGTTCGCTGCGGAATCGCACAACGCCGGCGGTATCCGTATCGAGATCGTGACGCAGCCGGGCCAGGGCGACATCCGCGGCCAGGCGCGAACCAATTTCTACACGAGCAAGATGGACGGGAGTAACCCGCTGGTGGACCGTGCTCCCCCCTCACAGAACGTGAATAGCGGGATGAATCTGTCGGGAGGTCTGCTGAAGGATCGGATGTCCTTCAACCTGAATTGGAACGGGGCGAACAACTACAGCTCACCAGTGCAGATCGCCAGTGGCAGCAGCAACACGGACACCCGTGTGCTGCCAATCAAGACCCGCACGACGTCGGAAAGCTATACCGCGGGCATCGATTGGGCGGTCACAAAGAACCAGACCGCTCGGTTCAGCGTCAACCGCTACAACAGCGTCACCCGCAACGCCGGTCTGGGCTCGTATGACGCGCCGGAGCGAGGGTACACCTCAGAGAATCCCGAGTGGTACATCCAGGCCGGTCACACGGGCCCGATTGGCCGCCGCATGATGTTCTACAACCGGTTCTATTACGACTGGTACAGCTCGAAAACGATCAGCGGCGTGGAGGCACCGACCTACATCGTTCTCGACGATGTGAATCGTGGTGGAGCGCAGCGTCGAGGCCGCAACGATACGACGGCCTTCTACTACAGCTCGGACCTCGACTACGTGCTCGGCCGCCATTCATTCCGCAGCGGCATCGAGCTGCAGTACACGCGGTTCGATTCGGATTCCGAGACCAACTATCTGGGCACGTACACCTTCGAAAGCCCCGCCGCGTTCGACGCCGGGCTGCCGCGCAGCTACACCCGCCGTATCGGCGATCCGAACATCCGCTACTCGAACACCCAGTTCAGCATCTACTTCCAGGACGATGTGCGATTGAGCAAGTCGTTGACGATGACGCCGGGCGTCAGATACGAGGTGCAGAGTCACGTGAGTGATCTCAACAATCTGATGCCCCGGTTCGGTGTGACGTGGGCGCCGGGCAATGGGAAGACAACCTATCGCGCGAGCCTTGGCATGTTCCACGACTGGTTGGGCACCAACATCTATCAGCAGACGCTGCAGTTCGACGGCTTCCGCATGCAGGAAGTCAACGTCGCCAATCCGTCGTTTCCCGATCCCGGCCCGCTCGGGGCGGCGACGCCGGTACAGCGGTATCTACTCGCCGACGACCTCGTGCTGCCGCGCACCGCGCGCGCGAGTCTCGGACTGTCGCGCACGATCAGCCCGATGGTGTCGGTGAGCGCGGTGTATTCATATACGCGCGGCATCGGCCTCTTCGTGGGTGAAAACCTGAATGCGCCCATCGCCGGTGTGCGACCGGATCCGCAGTTCGCGAATGTGATCCAGGCGGTGTCCGGCGGCAAGTCGCAGGGGCACACACTCGATTCCAGCATCACCTTGAATCTGGCGGGGCTCGGCACCAACCCGACGACTGGCCCGTTCTGGCAATGGCGGCGCGGGCTTCGTCTGAGCGGCTCGTACACGCTCGGCCGTCAGCGGAACAACAGCGAGGGCGCCTTTTCGGTGCCAGCCACCGACCTCGCGTTCGAGTGGGGGCCCTCGTCCGGGGACATCCGGCATCGCGGCAGCATCAGTTTCGGCACCGCGGCGATTCGCGGCCTGTCCGCGTCGATGAGCCTCAACGGAACATCCGCCCGCCCGCTCACGATCCGCACAGGAGTGGACAACAACGGCGATCTCATCTTCAACGATCGGCCCGCAGGCGTCGGTCGTAACTCGGTGCGCGTGCCTGGTCAGTGGGGCTCCTCGGCGAGCTTCGGGTACGCCTTCTCGTTCGGCCGCCGACAGGTCGCGAGTGGTGGCGGCGTGTCGATCACGCAGGCGGCGGGAGGCGCGCTGTCAGTGAACGTGGCCAACAGTCAGCCCGTGGCCCGCTATCGCCTGAATCTCCAGGTGAACATGCAGAACCTGTTCAACCGCCCCACCTACGGCGGCTACAGCGGCGTGATCACGTCGCCGACGTTCCTGCAGCCGACGTCGGCGAGCGGTGTCAGGCGTACAACGATGAACATCAACCTGACCTTCTGATGAGGGTGGCGCCTGCCGTCCTGCCTATTCATCGAACGGAGCGTTCATCAGTAGGTCGACTGTTGACACGGCTTTGTAGCCAGGCACGAACCGCTCGCCGAAGTCGCGCAGGAAGTTGTCGTAACTCGTCTCCGGCTTCGCGGTGACCAGGCGACAGCATGTGTCGGCAAATCTCTGCTTCATCCTCAGGCGAGGGAACGCGCCGAGGATGCGTTCGAGATCGCCTGCCGGAATCGCCTCAACGCCGAAACCGCCGTAGTCGAGTCCGATGCCCATAGTACCCACCGCCACCTCCGGCTCCTTGTGGAGCGCGAGCGACGGCGTCGAGTTGAGCGCCACCAGGTCCCAGATCAGTTGTGCCCGGCGATCCGAGAGGCCGGCCCCTTTGATGAATGACAACGCGGCATCGGCGCCGTTCACCTCGAAACGATTCGGGCCCGACACATGAGCAGTGAGACCGAGGTCGTGGAGGATCGTGCCGATAGCCACGACCTCGTGGTCGTAGTCGATTCCCTTGACGCGCCCGATCGTTTCTGCGAACAGCCACGACCGCATCGCGTGATTGAACAGATAGGGCTCGGAGAGCCGTTGCGCATGTTCGATCACCGCGGTGATCAGCGAATCGTCTGGCACGCTGACGCCTGCAATCAGTCGTGTCCCGCCAACGCTTTGAAGATTCATCGCAGCACCGGCTGATTCAGCCACTCCTCGAGTCGGATCTCGCCAAGTCGCGCGGCGCCGGCAGGAATCAGCGAGCACTCGTCGAGTTCGGCCCCGAAGTATCGCGCGTGCTTGTCCGCGATCACCCGACGGGGGTCGTGGCGCGCGGCGAGGCCCCGACGGATCAGCTCATCGAAATGGAACGGCTGGGGGCCGGCCACGTCAACCGTGCCATTCAGCGGCGCGCCCAGGGCGATCTCTTCGACCGCCTTGGCGACATCATCGCCCGCCATGGGCTGAATAAGTACCGGCGGCAGCCGAACCGTCGTTCCATCAGTGGCTTCATCGGCAATGCGCGTGATGAACTCGAAAAACTGCGTCGCGTGAACGATCGAGTACGGGATCCCCGCACCCTTGATCAGCAATTCCTGCGCGCTCTTCGCCCGAAGGTATGGGCTGTCGGGGATGCGCTCGGTTCCCACAACGGACAGCGCGACGTAATGTCCCACGCCGGCTGCGGCCGCGTGCTTGAGGAGGTTCCGAGTAGACGTGGTGAAGAATTCCATGACGGCCGTCTCCTCGAACGAAGGAGAGTTCGAGACGTCGACGACGACCGCCGCGCCCTGAAGGGCTTCCGTGAGCCCCTCGCCGGTGAGAGTGTTGACGCCGGTATCTGGTGATGCCGGGACAGCCTCATGGCCGTGTGCCCTCAATCTGGTGACGAGCTTCGATCCGATGAGCCCGGTGCCGCCGATGATGACGAGTTTCATGATTGTTGTCCTTCCGTGTTGAGGCGACTCGATGTGTGGCGACCACGAGCAACGCGCTTCCGGGCGCGTGTCACCAATTGCCGCGCGTTGCTCTCTTTCAGGCGAAGGATTGTCGCGATATCGCGGTAGGCATAGTCGAACGCCTCCCGAAGGACGTACGCGGCCCGTTCGGTCGGCGTGAGCCTTTCCAGCACGCGAATCCCGAACGTCAACGCTTCGCCTCGTTCCGCTCTCAGGCAAGGGTCGTCGCTGACATCCGGTGGTTCGGGCAGCCGGGATCCGGCGCACAGCTCCCGGCGTGAGCGTGCGGACTGCATGACGTTGATCGCCAATCGTGTCGCCGTCGTCGCAAGAAACGCCGCGGCGTTCCGAACCAGGGTTCGATCTGCTGTCTGCCAGCGGACCCAGACGTCTTGCACGACGTCCTCGGCTTCAGCGGCGCTGCCCAGCATCCGGCAGGCGATGCTGAGGAGACGGGAGCGCACGCTCAGAAACGCCGAGAGGCCATCGTCACAAGTACCGGGTGCCGTTGTCGTGTCGGTTTGTTTGCCTTGCTGGTTCACACGTATGCGGACACACCGCGAGAGCAACATGGATGCCCGCGGAATGGCACTACGCAGCGCGCGTTTTCCTGGGACGGGTCACGAGATCTTGAGATCTCACGACAACGGGCTGGCAGCGAAGTGAAGGCGATCAGCCGCGGTGGGCTAGACCTTCGTCGGCGATGTCGCCGACGTTATCCGGATCGAGGCTCTCCGATCGACCCCACTCATCGTCAACGGATCCACGAAGGCGAAACCCGAGCTGGTTCGAGCTCTCATCCTGCAGGCGATTCGTTCGGCGAGATGGAGCCTGGTCTTTTGGTGAGCGTGTCATCTCTGGTCGCTGCCCCTCGCCAGCACAGACCGCGCCAGCCGCGGTCGCTGTCACATCGCGACGTGATGCCCGGTCTTCAGCAGGAGGGCTTATTCAGGAGACACGCATGAGCACGATAACAGTGAAGGATGGCACGACGATCTACTACAAAGACTGGGGCAAGGGACCGATCGTCACCCTGTCGCATGGATGGCCCCTGAACTCCGACATGTGGGACGGCCAGATGCTGTTCCTCGCACAGCACGGCTTCCGAGTCGTGGCACACGATCGTCGTGGGCACGGCCGGTCCAGTCAGGCGTGGTCCGGCAACGACATGGACGGATATGCCGACGATCTGGCAGCCGTGATAGAAGCCCTCGATCTCAACGACGTCACGATGGTGGGCCACTCGACTGGCGGCGGAGAAGTCGCGCGCTACATCGGCCGGTACGGCACGAAGCGTGTGTCAAAAGCGATCCTCGTCGCCGCCGTGCCGCCGATCATGTTGAAATCTGCAACCAACCCGGATGGACTCCCCATCGAAGTCTTCGACAACTTGCGGAGCGGCCTGGCCAACGACCGCTCGCAGACCTACAAAGACTTTGCTCCTCTGTTCTATGGCGCCAACAGGCCCGGTGCGAAGGTGTCCCAGGGCACGCTGGATCAGTTCTGGCTCTGGAGCATGCAAGCCGGCCTCAAGAACGCCTACGACAGCATCAGGGCCTTTTCTGAAACCGACTTCACTGAAGACCTCAAGAAGTTCGATATCCCGACCCTGGTCATGCACGGCGAGGACGACCAGATCGTGCCCGTCAAGGAGTCCGGGAAGAAGTCAGCAAAGCTGATCAAGGGAGCTGCGGAAATCTACTATCCGGGCCTGCCGCACGGTCTCACCGCCACGCACGCCGACGTCGTCAACCGCGACTTGCTCGCGTTCTGCCAGCAAGCCCAACGGAAGGTCGCATGACATGGCCACTGAACCTACCATCACTGAGCACGAGTCAGCCCAGGTCGAGCGCGCGAACGCCACGAGCGCCACACCCGTTGTCTTCGTTCACGGGCTCTGGCTGCTGCCTTCGAGCTGGGATCGCTGGGTGACGCTGTTCGAGGAGGCCGGCTACGTAGCGGTGACGCCGGGCTGGCCCGACGATCCCGAGACGGTCGCCGAGGCCAGACAGCATCCTGAGGTGTTCGCGGGCAAGGGGATCAGCGAGATCGCCGACTACGAGGAGGCGATCATCCGCCGCCTGGATCGAAAGCCCGTGATCATCGGCCACTCGTTCGGGGGCCTGCTGACCATGATTCTCGCGGGGCGCGGTCTCGCCGCCGCGTCGGTCGCGATCAGCCCTGCTCCGTTCCAGGGGGTGCTCCCGCTGCCAATCGCCGCGCTGCGCACGGCCAGCGTCGCCCTGCGCAATCCGGCGAACTGGAACCGCGCGGTCCCACTCACCTACGAGCAGTTCCGCTACAGCTTCGCGAACGCGGTCGGCGAGGACGAGGCGAAGGAGCTGTACCTCGGCTA
>Ga0207701_10003661_pt1 | contig 15741 bp, 9 predicted proteins | sample KBSSwiSSwithPhiX_FD_184294 | JGI IMG/M metagenome (GOLD analysis project Ga0207701, IMG submission 184294) | Switchgrass rhizosphere bulk soil microbial communities from Kellogg Biological Station, Michigan, USA, with PhiX - S5 (SPAdes) (version 2) | ecosystem: Environmental > Terrestrial > Soil... | reverse complement strand
GTCTTGAATGACGAAAGCGTGGAGTTGATCGCGAAGACTGCGGTCTCACACGCTGCGGCCGGCGCCGATTTGGTCGCGCCAAGCGACATGATGGATGGCCGGATCGGCGCAGTCCGGGCAGCGCTCGACCGAGCAGGCTTCGATCAGACCGGGATCATGAGTTACGCGGCAAAGTTTGCCTCCGTTTTTTACGGGCCGTTCCGCGATGCTGCGGAAAGTCCTCCGCAGTTTGGTGATCGGCGTTCCTATCAAATGGATCCGGCCAATGCAGACGAAGCGCTGCGTGAAGTGGAACTCGATCTGGCCGAAGGCGCCGACATTGTGCTGGTCAAACCGGCTTTGCCCTACCTCGATATTTTGTGGCGGGTGCGCGAGCGCTTTGGCCGGCCAACCGCGGTCTACCATGTGAGCGGAGAATTTGCGATGGTGAAGGCGGCCGCGGAAAAGGGCCTGATTGACGAACGCGCAGCCGTGCTGGAAATCATGACTTCGCTTAAGCGCGCAGGCGCAGATTTCATCGTCAGCTATTGGGCCTTGGACTTGATGGAATGGCTGAAGAGCTAAAGTCACGCCGCGGTGAAACGGCAGCTCATGCGCGGCTGAAGCGGCTCGCTCTTATCTGGGCACAGGCGCAGGGATACTCCATCTGTGCGATTGAGGTCAGGCTCCCGCAATGTCGTTACCGGGCGGACATAGTTGCGTATCGACCCAAGCCAAGAAACGCCACATCAACCGCTCTTTTCGAATGCAAACAGGCATTAGCTGATTTGAGGAAAGACAATGCCTGCACTACAGAATTACGCACCCGTCTGCAGACCATTCATCGCCGTCGCCTCCTTTTGGAAAAACATTTGCGGGTGCACTATCCACATTTGCGGGTGTCGGATTCACTCTTTCCGGAATTCGATTCGCATAATTTCGCCGCGATCGAGCATCATAATTATCACCAAGTGCTGCGTGAATTAAACGCCTTACAGAATCGGCTCTCTGACTGTACGAAGTTCGAAAATCTGCTTCGCTATGGCTGCGCCAATTTATGTTTCCTCGTAGTACCTGACGAGCTCTTTCGTCCCGCGGAGATTCCGATTGGTTGGGGGGCACTGGTCGAATCCGATGGATTACTTACGCTCCGCTGCAAACCTGTTTGGCACGAAACTCTTCCAGAAAACCGGCTTGCGATTCTGCAGCGCATCGCCGCCGCCTCTACTCGAACCGTGAATCGGCGCCTGGAGATTACGCTTTCGGATGTAATCGGCGCACGGGCCCGATCCTGCCTTCAATAATGCCAAAACGGATTGGTGGCGGCACAGCGGCGCCAACACGCGCGACGATTTTCGCTGTTTGCGCTGGCCTCGCCCTTATCACGTGGCTGGTCTTTGGGCAGGTGCTTGGGCACCAGTTCGTGAACTACGACGACGAGTTTTACATTTACGAAAACGCGCGAGTAATGAGTGGTCTTTCCTGGCAAAACGTCTGGTGGGCCGTCACGCACACGGTTTGTTTCAACTGGCATCCTCTGACGGTCATTTCGCATATGTTCGACTGTCAGTTATACGGCCTGAGGCCAGCCGGCCATCATTTCACAAGTGTGCTTTTTCATAGCGTCGCCGTCATTCTCTTGTTCCTGGCGCTGCGGCAAATGACACACGCACTATGGAAGAGCGCTTTTGTTGCGGCGGTTTTTGCGGTCCACCCCCTCCACGTTGAATCGGTGGCGTGGGTGTCCGAGCGTAAAGATACATTAAGCGCGGTCCTCTTCGTTTTAACACTCGGGGCCTACACGCATTATGTGCGGAGACGCTCGCTTACAGCTTATTTTTTAGTCCTGCTCTTATTCGCTCTTGGACTAATGGCGAAGCCGATGCTGGTCACCCTTCCATTCTTGCTCCTATTGCTTGATTGGTGGCCGCTACGGCGATTAAGTGCATCACCAAAGTCAAATGACAGATCAAAAATCCTCTCGGGCTCAACCATTGGGTGCATCTTGCTGGAGAAAATCCCCCTGTTCTTTCTTTCCGCTGCTTCTTGTTTCGCAACCGTGGTCGCGCAAAAGAGTGTTATTTACCGGTTCGACCAACTCTCACTGACGGAACGGGCCGGTAATGCGGCGTTGGCAATAACGATTTACTTGCGCCAGAGCGTTTTGCCTATCGGGCTCTCAGTATTTTATCCACATCCTCGACATGAGCTCTCGGCGATTCAGGTTGGCGCGGCATTCCTACTCCTTGGGGTAATCACCGTTGCTGCGTTCATTTTTAGACGAGCGCATCCGTATTGCCTGGTCGGCTGGTGTTGGTTTATCGGAATGTTAATACCCGTAATTGGAATCGTGCAGGTCGGCGGCCAATCACACGCCGATCGATATACCTATTTGCCCCAGATAGGCCTTGTTATGGCTGTAACCTGGCTTGTCGAAAATATTTCGTTGGCAATGCGGAATCGCACAGCCATTCTCGGCGCGGCAGCGGGCGTCATTGTCGCCAGTTTAATGGGTCTTGGTTGGAAACAAACGATGGTCTGGCGCGACAGCCGGTCCCTTTGGATGCATGCCCTTGCCGTCAATCCGAGGAACGACACCGCGCACAATGCTCTCGCCGCTGTCGCGCTGCGGGAGAATCAGGTAGACGAGGCCATATTCCACGCCCGAAACGCACTAGAGATTCGTCCCGACAGCCCTGATGCCCATAATCAGCTCGGCCAGGCCTTTTTGAGCAAAGGACGGCGCGCTGAAGCACGCGCGGAATTTCAGCGAGTGATTGCGATCAGCCCGAACCGCCCCCGAGTGCATTACAACCTCGGGACACTACTCCTGGAGGCTGGCGAGCTTGATGATGCGATTGTCCAGTTTCGGGAAGAAATAAAAATCCAACCGGCGTTTGTCGAAGCGTACACCAATCTCGGCACCGCCCTTGTGCGTAAGGGTGAACTCGACCAGGCGCTCGCCTATTTTCAAAAGGCTATGGAGCTAGATCCATATCGACCTAAGGTCCATTACAACATTGCTTTGATTCTCCGGGGAAGAGGTCAGCGCGATGAAGCCGCGTTCCACTTACAGAAAGAATTGCAAGTCAACCCGGCTAATGCCGAAGCGCACAGCGATCTCGGCGTAGTATGGCTGGAGGAAGGTCGAGTCAAAGAGGCGATTGATGAATGGCAAAAGACTCTGGAGCTGGACCCCGCGAATTTAAACGCACAGGTCAATCTCGCCTGGACGCTAGCGACCTTTCCCGACAGCACGATCAGAAATGGAGCAAAGGCGGTCGATCTGGCCGAGCGCGCCCTTCAAGTTTCAGGCGAAAGAGACCCCCGAATTTATCAGGTCATGGCCGCGGCTTATGCTGAGCATAGTCAGTTTGACGCGGCGGTTGGAGCCGCCGAACGCGGTGCGGAAGTGGCTCGCAGACAGGGCAACAACGTGATAGCGGACGCGCTTCAATCGAATGCCGAGCTCTACCGGAGAAGGCTGCCCTTACGCACTGGACTTCGGTAAACGGTAATAGCGGCGCGGGTAGGATCTGCTAATTTGCCTATGCACCTGATGCCGGAACAAGCAGGTTGTGTCCCGTCATTTCTTTTGGCTGGGGAAGGCCGAGCAGGAACAACAACGTCGGCGCGACATCGGCCAGGATCCCATCGTGGCAAACAAAATTTGCCGCGTCTTTCGCAACGTAAATAAAATGAACAAGATTGGTCGTGTGCGCAGTGTTGGGCGAGCTGTCGGGATTGCGCATCAATTCACAATTGCCGTGATCTGCTGTAATCAGACATTTTCCATCAAGCTCCAGCAATTTCGGAACGATCCGAGCGACGCAGGCATCTACTGTTTCAACCGCCTTTATCCCGGCTTCAACCACCCCGGTGTGACCGACCATGTCCGGATTAGCGAAGTTTAGAATGATTAGATCGTAATTCGCCATTCGCGCGCAAACTTCATCAGTGACCTGCTGCGCGCTCATTTCCGGCTGCAAATCGTAGGTCGCGACTTTGGGCGAGGGCACTATCTTGCGCTCTTCGCCCGGGAATGCGCGCTCAACTCCTCCATTAAAAAAATAGGTGACATGCGGATACTTTTCTGTCTCCGCGATGCGTAACTGCGTCTTGCCGGCAGCACTGGCGACTTCGCCGAGAATGTGCACCAAATTTTCCGGCGCAAAAATATACGGCGACGGATAGGTCACGTCGTACTGCGTCAGCGTTACGAAATGGACACGCGGCCAAACTCCACGATCGAAACCATCAAATTTTTCGAAGAGAAAGGCCTGCGAAAGTTGACGAGCGCGATCAGCCCGGAAATTGAAAAACAAGACGACATCGTTATCGCGCACGCGCTGTTCACCAGCGTATGCAAAAATTAGCGGCGGCATGAATTCGTCGGTTTTACCTTCCTTATATTTTGCCGCCACCGCCTCGGCTGGCGAGGTCTTCACCTGTTCGCCCTGGCCAAGGACGATTGCGTCCCACGCTTTTTTGGTGCGATCCCAGCGGCGATCGCGGTCCATGGCGAAATAGCGACCGACGACGGTTACAATTTGCGCACCGCTTTTAGACAAAGCCTTTTCGCATTTGCGCAAAATCTCTGCCCCACCGGTAGGGGAGGCATCTCTTCCGTCGGTAAAGGCGTGCACAAAAATTTCATTCACCCCTGCCTCATGGGCGGCTTGGGCCAGCGCCAGGAGATGGAGATAATGACTGTGCACGCCTCCATCAGAAACCAGGCCGAGCAAATGCAAACGATGGTTGCGCGCTTTTTGGAAGCTATCCTGGAGCACGGCATTGTGTGCCAGCTCGCCGGCGGCGAGCGCTTTGTTAATTCGCGTTAAATCCTGGTAAACGATCCGGCCCGCTCCAAGATTCAGGTGCCCGACTTCGGAGTTTCCCATCTGCCCTTCCGGCAATCCGACATCTTCGCCGCTCGCGCTTAATTTCCCCATCGGGTAATTGGCGTAGAGCTGATCGTGGCAGGGCGTGTTCGCCAGCAAAGTAGCATCGCCATTTTCCCTCGCCCGATCGCGGCCACCGGGATTGATTCCCCAGCCATCACGAATAATCAGCATTACCGGCCCGCTCATCGCGCGCAATCTGCCGACCGTGCAAGACCAGACAAGCGATTTCCGATGGCTGCGGGATTGACAATGCGCTATCGGCTCATTCACATCGCGGCATGAAGTGGAGGAACCAGATACTCGCTCTGATCTGCCTTCTGACCTTTGCCGCCCTCGGCGTTCTCTATTTTAAAAATTGGGTCGTGCAAAAACCTTTCGGGATCATTCTGTTCATTGGGGAAGGATTGACCGCGCAACGAACAGCGGCGACGCGGGTCTATATCGGGGGTGCAGACAATCCGCTGGCGATGGATCGCTTGGATTTTTCGGCGCGACTGCGCAATCACTCGGCCGATTTCGCGGTGCCAGATTCAGGTGCAGCCGCCTCCGCCCTGGCAACGGGAACAAAAGTAAAGAACGGAACGATTTCCCTTGCGGAATCAGGCGAGGCGCTGAGAACGATTCTAGAGCTCGCGCATGAGGAAGGTCGGGCTACTGGAATTGTGACTGACGGGGCGCTCACCAACCCAACCGCAGCAGCCTTCTATGCCCACGCCAACAACGCGAAACAGCCGCAAGAATTTGCCAACGCGCTGATCGAGCGGGATGCAGTCGACATTGCGCTGGGTGGTGGAGCAACGGAGTTTAAGAAAGAAAAGCTGGACCAGACCCGGATTCGCGTCGTCCACAATTTGCCTGAGCTGGAACAAATCACGGTATGGCAACAGCCACGCCTTCTCGGACTCTTTGCGGCCAATGATCTGCCGTTTACCGACGAAGTCGCGGCGCGGACTGAGCAACCGTCCCTGGCAGATATGGTGCGACGGGCCATCGAACTTCTTCAGGTTAACCGTCACGGTTATATTTTGATTGTGGACGCCCATTTGATGGCTTCGGCGGCGTGGCAAAATTTGGGCGAACGGACGCTGCGTGAAACGGCGGAGCTCGATCGCGCTGTCAAGGTTGGACGGCAGTATGCGGGCAGAAATGCCGCAATCATCGTGTGCGGTGATGCGGCAATTGGCGGAATGAGCGTTAACGGGTATCCGTTTCGCTACGACAGCGGCGTCGCCATCCTCGGTCTAAACTCAGCCGGTCAGCCCTGGGTTACATGGGCAACCGGACCTAATGGTGGGAAGAGCGGCGGAAACGTGGAGTCGCCTGGCACTCGCGATCTTTCCGCGCTTGAACCAGCCGCCATTCAAGCTCCATCTGCACTCAATTCGGTCGAAGATCCGATTGCCAACTCCACTGGCCTGGGAATGGAAAAACTTCGCGGCACAATTGATAATACGGATGTGTTCGCGACCATTCGCGATGCGCTTTAATTAGGTGCGAAAATCGGGCGCAAGGAAGGTCCGCTAGTCCGGTGAAGGCGGCGCGCTGCGACGCCGCAGCTGGGCTCGCACAAGAGAGTCCTCCTCCAAGTCCGTTATGGGCTTGTTGGCACAACTCTTGGGATAAAGACAAATGGTGGAGGTCGAGGCAATTCAGGCGCCGGACCTTCGCCGGGGGCCTGCTCTTCCGCGGGTCCTTCCCCCGGAATCTCCTTGCTGAAATCCTTGCTGAAATCTTTTGCATCCTTCGAATCGCGGACAGTCTTGCCGTCCGAAGTATCGGAAGGGTTGTTTCCAATAGTATTTGCCGCCAGCAGCCTCGTGTTGCTGGCTGGGCCGAAGACAGCAACTTCAGCGACAGAGAAATTTGCATTCCGCGTGGACGGTGTCCATACCAGCATGACATAGCGACCGGTGGTTTCCTCGAAATCGACCGCGAAACGACCACTTCCATCATCATTGCCGGTGCCGACCGTCCGAAATGCGGCGAGCGTCCGTGGATCGATCCGCAAGCTCGATTCGAGATTTCCGGTGTTATTGCCCGGCAAGGCACCAAGCAGATAAAATGCCACCGTGGCCGAGCTGGGAGTCGAGAAAGTTGAAATACGGTTAACAGACATGGAATGGCCCAGATCAATTATCGCGGCCGGAGCTGCATCGTTGGCGGCAAACTCGTACGCCGTGCCAGGCTGACCGTCGATCATGTTGTAAGCGAGTTTTATATCATCGCCTGAGCTAACAAAAATTGTGCGCGCTTTCGCGTGCAGATCAGCAAGATTGTAATTAGCCTTCGCCATGGCGTCAGCGGAACTGGCGGCCGCAATCTTTCGCGCGCGCGGCATCGTGAAATCAGAAACCGCCGCTGCGGAATAAATTCCGAGGTTACCGATGCGACCGGGCGTGCGCACATTAAAGGTCAGTCGAACATACTTTGCCTCAGCGGGGCCGATCCTGGCGGAGATTAATCCATTGGAAAGTTCCTCTTGTCCGGCGTCGTGCCATTGCGGGCTTTCAGGTGAGAGTTTTGCACTAGACATGGCGATAGTAACCGTCCCCTTCGCCTCGCTGTTAAGGAATGCAATGCTGTCAATATTCTCGATCTTAGCGAGGGAGATCAGAAGTCTATTTGTGCCAGTTCTGAGCGCGTAAACCGATGCCGGATCACCGGAAAGAAATGGAATCGAACCGGAGGCATCGGCCGGCACATCGCTCTCGATTTGGGCACCAAGATCAAATCGGGCCAGATTTTGTGGGTAGTTAGGAGCCTGAGCGACTGTCAAGGGCGGAACCTTTTGCAACACCAAGTCGGCGCCGCTTGCTGAGATCCCAATTCCCAAGCCAAGCAAAAGGGTTAGAGCGCGTAAAAAATTGTGCCGCTTCGCCGCAATACCCCCCATTCAATCGGAATGCTATCAATCCTACCCCGATGTCACAAGGGGAAAGTGAGTTTGTCGTTCCTCAAGACGATAAGCCGCGGCCACCGATCGCGGCTATACAAGATGTACTGAGAGCAAACCGGTTATGCGATAATCTGGCAGCGTTGCGAACGCGATTATAAACCTGCGTACAACGAGATCGCTGCCGCTCCTCGATACCTTCGACTGCCAGTGTAAGCGTAGTACGGAACGTATGAGTTATCCGCGATTTCGTTCCCTCTCTGGGCAGTCCAATTGATAGTTGGATCGAGAATGTAGGTTGCAGATTCGGTTGTCCATTCAACCCAGGTGTGCGTCGAGCGGCTCGTTGGGGCGCGTCTGCCTATAACCAGGCGCAAGTCGCGTGCGCCGTTCTCTCGCATTCGTTGATAAAGCGCGACCGCCTTCCCCTTGCAATCCCCGGTTGGCTCGTGCGCCAGCTCACTTGGCGTCTTCCATTCCGTGGAAAAGCGATAGGGAATTGCGCGCAACTCGCCGATCCAGTGGTTAACAAGAAGCAGCGATAATTCTCTGTGCCAGAGTGGTGCGGGTGTGTTCAGGATTGGCTGAATTCGCGCCATCTGGTGATCGTAAGGAGTAGATTTGGCGGAGAATAGGAGTGCGCTGGCAAAGCAGTTGGCAATGGGAAGAGCGAAAAAGGCAGCAGCCAGAATAAGAACACGCCTGGGGTGAAACGGGCGAATGCTTACTAAAACCATGGTACTTATGGTTCATATCAGCACTGTCCATGCCATTGTATTTCCGCCCCAGACACCGCTCGGCATCTGGAACCCACCTACCGCTTGACGCTTTCGCGGTGTGGCAAACCAGCTTGGTACCCAGCAATGTCTTGTTGCAATGCATTGGCAAGGGGGCTCTGCCGGTCTGCCAGTGATAGCGCAAGTTGGCCTAGTTCAATAGCCCGACCGAATTGCCCTGCATTGGCATGGGCCGCCGCCAGCGTCCGAAGGATAACTGGGTTGCTGCCCCCCGAAAACTCATTTGCTTCCCGGGCAAGTTCGAGCGCTTTAGCGTCGTTTCGAAATGCCGGATCCGAATAAGTCGCGGATATCCAGGCGAGGTTATTCAGAGCGGGAACAGATCGTGGCGATATCTCCAATGTCTTTTCGAATTCCTTGATACCATCCGCAATTTCTCCCTTGGCCAACAAAGCAACGGCCAGGTTTGTGTGCACAGCAGCAACATCCGGCCGGATCGTCAGGGCTACCCGACCATGCAGAATTGCTTCGTCAATTTCGCCCTTCTGCAAAAGGACGGTGCTAAGATTATAATGCGCGGCGAAGTAGTAAGGACGTAGTTCCAGTGCTTTCCGGTAATGATCGATTGCTTCTTCGGCTTTTCCTTTTTGCCACAGAGCATTGCCAAGACCGACCTGAATGTCGGGATCCTTCGGAATAACTGACACCGCTCTTTGGTAATGGGTGAGGGCTGCATCGACTTCTCCCTTTTGCAAAAAAGCGTTACCGAGGTTGTAATCCGCATCAGCGGCCTCCGGCGCCATTTGTAATGTCTCATGGTATTGGGAAATGGCGTCATCAACCTGCCCTCTCTGTAAAAGAACAGTGCCCAAATTATTGTGAGCCATCCAACAATCAGGATTTCTTGCAATTGTCGTCCGCCAAAGTGACTCAATATCGGCATACATCGCGCTTTGCCGCCATGTTAGCACCGTCAGTACGGCAATGGCGCAAGCCAGTAGACCAAGGACAAGCGGGCGGGCCTGGCTGTACGAGCGAGCTAGTGTCGCGGCGCCGGCGCACACCAGAGCAATTGGGCCAATACTTGCGAGATACTGGTAATGATCGGCCACGAAAGTGTAGCGAAAGGTGTAGAGCATAATAAAACCGAGGACCGGGCCGAGGGTCGCGCCAAAGAACAACATCGCGGTCTCTACCCCGCGACCAAGGTAGCGTCGTGTGAGATATATTGCTGCGCCTAGTCCAGCTATCGCCAAAAAGGGCGCGTAATTGAGCAGATTACTCGGCACGATATGCCACCGCGGATAGATGAAAGTAAGGTTCGACGGCCAGAATAGTTTGCCCAGGTAGAACCAGATGGCTCGGCTGGCAATGAGAAGACGCTCGAGGGGACTTATGGCAAACATTGGCCCATGCGTTCCTTGATGGTAACGCTCCCACCAAACGGTCAACAAGCCCATGCCGAGTGCGAGAACGACGAACGGAACAAGCTGCAACAGCCTGCGTTGGTTGATCCGCTGTCCCTGTAACCACAAGATTAGGAGCAGCGCCGCTGGGAGAGTACAAGCAGTGGTTTTACTGAAAAGGGCCAAGGCATAGAGCACCAGTGCCAAAACGTAAAAAAACCAGCGATGCTTCGTTTGTTCATCGACAAATTCAACCCAGGCCCGAATCGTGAGCAGAAAGAAAAATCCCATTAACACATTTTTCCGCTCCGTGATCCAGGCGACCGATTCGACTTGTACCGGATGAAGTGCGAAAATCGCACCGGCCACCCAGGCACCCGGCACACGCAAACGCGCTAGTAAGCCCCAGAGTAGGAGCGCGTTCGCAATATGAAGCAAAATATTGACGACATGGTAACCCGTCGGATTAAGTCCCCACCAGGAATGTTCAAAGCGAAACATGGTGTAGACGAGCGGAAAGTACTGAGATGGAGAATCCAACGAGAACCAAATCCGACGCAGACCGTCCGGAGCGGTCAGCAGCTCATTGTTGGTTATGTAAGCATCGTCGTCCCAAATGAAACCGCCGTGCCACGCCGGCTGGTAAGCCAAAATCGTGGTGACAACCAAAAGCAGCGCCAAGATGAGATAGCCTCGTTTGAGACGAACTAGATACCTAAAGAGCGCGTACTGCATTTGTTATTGGATACTTCGCGATGGTTCCGCCCAAAAATGCTGTCCAGTTCTCGAGCTTCTTCAAGTATGCATCATCGCCGGGTACCAGTCTCACGCTTTCTATTGCCGTGCTTTACGAGCGATTTAGACCTCGAGAAAGTGACAAAATTACTCTTAGCAATTAATGGTTAATAGAACGAGATCTCGAGATAAAAGCGCCGCAACGGAGTGGGATTTCTATCGCAAATAATCCGCGTGTGAAGAACGATCAGGACAAGACTCTTCGCATCGCCTGGTGGGTGCTCGCAGTGGCTGTTTTCAGTCTGACTACTGCAGTAAGAATTCGACTTCTCGGAATTCCGCTTGAACGCGACGAAGGAGAATACGCTTATGCCGGTCAACTTCTGTTGCAGGGTATTCCGCCTTACAAACTGGCTTACAGCATGAAGTTTCCGGGAACTTACGTCGCCTACGCAATTACGATGTTTCTCTTCGGACAAACTGTCACCGCAATCCATCTGGGGCTATTGCTCGTGAACAGTGCAACGAGCGCGCTCATCTTCTTCATTGGGAAGCGACTCCTGAATTCTACCGTTGGAATTGTCGCTGCGGCCAGTTATGCGCTTCTTTCCCTGAGTCCATCAGTGTTCGGGCTCGCCGGGCATGCAACACATTTTGTCGTGCTGCTCGTGCTTGGTGGCGCACTCCTGCTGCTGAACCAGCGGAATCGATTAGGGGCGGGCTGGCTCTTCCTTAGCGGTTTACTCATGGGACTCGGACTTCTCATGAAACAACCCGGATTGTTTTTCGTCCTCTTTGGCGCGACTTACCTTTTTCTTAATGATGTTCGGGCGGGATTGCTCTTACGGAACGTCATCCTGCGACATCTGGTATTCGTCGGCGGTGCGGCAACTCCGCTGGCAATTACGTTTCTTACCCTCTTTTACGCAGGTGTGTTTCCCAAGTTTTGGTTTTGGACAATCCACTACGCGCACGAGTACGGAACTCTCATTTCGATCTCAGATGCGTCGCGGATCTTTATTTATCATGTCAGGGACGCGATCGGACCAAACTGGCCGCTCTGGATAGTGGCTGGAATTGGGTTGCTCACCTGTTCCTTGAACAAGTCAGCAAGGCGGAGCACCGGTTTCCTTCTTGGATTGTTCGTTTCCTCAATATTGGCACTCTGCGCCGGCTTCTATTTTCGATCACATTACTTTATTCTACTTCTGCCTGCCATCGCGCTGTTCGCCGGCGTAGCAATCAACAACATTTCAAGCGTTTTGCACCGCCAGATCACGGCGGTTCGATTCTTGCCCCTCCTTTTACTGGCATCGTGCGCAGCCTTTCTTGTCTTTGCTCAGCGAGATCTCTTTTTCCGGCTTTCTCCAGTTGAAGTCTCCCATACGATCTACGCTGGAAATCCCTTTCCTGAGGCGATCAAAGTTGCAGAATACGTCCGCGATCATACGGACTCCTCTGACACCATTGCTGTGGCAGGATCTGAACCGGAGATTTACTTTTACTCCCACCGTCATTCCGCGACCGGTTACATTTACACTTATCCGCTCATGGAGCGGCAGAAATATGCGCGCCAGATGCAAAGCGAAATGATTCATGAAATCGAATCAGCGCAGCCGAAATACCTCATTTCCATAAGCATGAGTCTCTCCTGGTTACGTTTGCCTGAATCTGAAACACTAATCTTGGAATGGGCTCAGCGTTACACCGCCGACAATTATGTTCCGGTCGGTTTCGTCAACATCATTGCCCCGGATCGAGTTGAATATTACTTTGACAACATCCCGGAAAAGGTGCCGGAACTGGGAGAGTTTATCTTGATTTACCAACGAAAACCCTGATTACCGGTTTCAGAATAACATCTTACCCTGTCCCGCTGGAAGCCCGCTGCGCGATCGCAACCTGAGAAATGGCTACCCGTCATCGTAGAACTGTCGGTCAGCCGAGCAAATCCAGACAGGTTCGCCAGCGGCGCGGTCATTCCTTAGAGGGTCGCAGACAGGCGCCATCTCGCGCGCAAGTCGTTTTGGTTTACCTCTTTTTGACCGCAATCACGTGGTTGGTCTTTGGTCAGACGGTGAGGCATGAGTTTGTTAACTTCGATGACCACGTCTACGTCTACGACAATCCATTGGTCGCAGGAGGCCTGAATATTGATGGAATTGTCAGTGCCTTTACCCACCCACACGCGCGGAACTGGCATCCTTTAACGACAGTTTCACACATGCTGGACTGCCAGCTGTATGGTCTAAATGCCGGGGGCCATCACTTCACCAGCGTCGCATTACACACCATCGCGGTGCTGTTGTTGTTTCGTGTGTTACAGGTGACCACGGGAGCACTCTGGCCAAGCGCTTTTGTAGCGGCATTGTTCGCAATTCACCCCTTGCACGTTGAATCGGTGGCATGGGTGAGTGAGCGAAAAGATGTGCTCAGCGCCGTCTTCTTCATGCTCACGCTGGCGGCATATATTCGTTATGTACGAGCACCTTCGCCTGGGCGCTATTTTTTTGTGGCAATGATTTTTGCGCTTGGCCTGATGTCCAAGCCAATGCTGGTAACCCTTCCGTTTGTTTTGCTGCTACTTGATTACTGGCCCTTGCGGCGGTTTGACAAAGGCACGCAGTTTACTGGAAGGGGGATTGCTAGCTGGTTGAATCAAAGACCGAGGTACCAGCAATTATTTTTGGAGAAAACACCGTTGTTGGTCCTTTCCGGGCTGTCCTGCCTGCTCACAATATGGGCGCAGGATCAGGCTACGGGATCACTCGAGGAGCTGCCTTTTACCTGGCGGCTCAACAACGTAGTAGTTAGTTACATCGAATATGTGCGACAGACATTCTGGCCGGTGCGACTGGCAGTTTTCTATGCTCATCCGAATAACGCGCTGCCGATCTGGCAAGTTACCCTGGCGACGGCGTTGCTGCTCCTTATTTCTGCGATGGCAATTCTTTTGCGGAAGAAGCGGCCTTACGTCTTTACTGGATGGTTCTGGTATGTCGGCATGCTGGTGCCTGTCATCGGAATCGTTCAGATTGGCGAACAAGGACATGCCGATCGTTATACCTACCTGCCTCACATTGGTCTGTTTCTGCTGATCGTCTGGACGGCAGCAGACCTTGCAACGACCTGGCATCTTCGGCGGGAATATCTTTGGCTTGTGCCAGCGACGACCATCGCAGTTTTAAGTTATCTCGCGGCTGCCCAGACCTCGTTCTGGAAAAATAGCGAAGGGCTGTGGGACCACGCCCTTTCCGTGACCTCGAATAACGACTTCGCCCATAATAACCTTGGATTTCTTTATCTGCGGCGCGGCGAACTGGACAAAGCCATTTCACATTTCGAGACGGCGCTAAAAATTAGATCGGGCAACAGTCAGACGCGTTATAATCTGGGGACGGCTCTCGTTCATATGAATCTGGCCAACGCTCTCGCCCGAAAAGGAAAACCAGAGGAGGCGATCGTCCACTACGAGGAAGCGGTAAAGCTACGGCCTGATTATGGCGATGCCTATTACAACTTCGGGAGCGTGCTTTTTCAACAAGGCCGGATCGACGATGCGATCGCGCAATGGCAGAAAGCTCTGGCGATACAGCCCAATGATGCCGCGGGCCACACGAGTCTTGGGAACGCCTTGCTACAAAAGGGCTGGCCGGAACAGGCGATCGTTCATTATCAAACCGCGCTGCAGGTTGATCCGCGGGAAGTCAATGCTCGTAACAACATGGCGTGGGTGCTGGCCACGTCTTCCGATCCTTCAATTCGGAATGGAGCGAAGGCAGTCAGTCTTGCCGCTAAGGCGGTAGAAATTTCCGGCGGCAAAGAACCGATTTTTTTTCGGACGCTAGCTGCGTCTTACAGCGAGTGCGGCAAATTTGCGGACGCGATCGCCGCGGCTGAAAAAGGCCAGAAGATAGCAATCTCGCGTGGTGATTCCGATCTGGCGAGAACGCTTGAGAAAGACATTGCCCTTTATCGAGCAGATATCCCGCTTCACCAGTCGGCGCTCCATTAGAACAGCATCGCCTCATCGCGACCAAGTTCTCTCGGTGCCGGATAACCGGAACTTCACTCTAAAGAGCTTCCCGGCAGGAGATAGGAGAAACGAAACGGCCGGACCCCCATGAGAGGTCCGGCCGCTGTTTGAGTGTCTTCGCTTGGCCTTAGAAGCGTTTCTTCAGTCCGACGTACCAGAACCGGCCTCTGACATCAGCCAGCGATTCGTCGTAATTGTTCTCGAACGCTCCGGCAACAAACGGCGGATCGGCATCGAACACGTTCTGCATTCCGAGCGTGACAGTTGTGCCGTTCACCCACGCGCGCCATCCGCACTCGCTGTATGTAGCAGTGCTGACCGGCATCACGTTCTTTTCCTTTCCGTCCTTCATCTTCACGTTCTTACCGCCGTCCTTGGAGTAACCAGGCACTTCCTGAACTGGTGCCGGCATATTAAACGTGTAGGAGGCGATCAGATCAAGAGTCGTCCACGCCGAAATTTTGCGGTTAAACCCATCGAGGATGTCGTCCCAATATTGGCCAGTCCAGTGAACTGTGCCACCGACATCCAGGCCATTCATCCAGCTGTCATGCGGACCGTGATAGAACAAACTCGCGAACGCTCGGTTACGCGGGAGCGAACTGGTCAGGGCAAACGAGGTCGGCACAAACTGACCGGCAATGCCAAACGGTTTCTGGTTGGGATTGACTTGCAATTCAAATCGCGACAACCAGGTCCCGTTCACAGTGTAGGTGAACTGACCCCAATCGCCGTGCCCGAAGATCGACGTATCCAGGATATAGATCAGCTCGTAGTCGAGACCTTCCAAGACCGCGCCAGCCAGGTTTTGGTTTGGATCGACGATAAGCGTGACGGGGCCAATAAAGCCCGGCGGGGCAGGCGCACGCGTTACCAGCGGAGTACCGCCAGCCCCTGCAGTTGCAAACGAGCTTTCATGGTCGAGAATGAATTGCGCTCCGATAAGCGTCGAAATCGATCGCATGTCGATATGCCACCAATCGGCGCTTACCGTCAGGCCCTTGAGCCATTTCGGGCTGTAAACCGCTCCGTAGGACCATTCATAAGCGAC
>Ga0207701_10003660_pt1 | contig 15747 bp, 7 predicted proteins | sample KBSSwiSSwithPhiX_FD_184294 | JGI IMG/M metagenome (GOLD analysis project Ga0207701, IMG submission 184294) | Switchgrass rhizosphere bulk soil microbial communities from Kellogg Biological Station, Michigan, USA, with PhiX - S5 (SPAdes) (version 2) | ecosystem: Environmental > Terrestrial > Soil... | reverse complement strand
ATATTCTTTCCACGGCCTGCAACAGGGGTCCACCTTTCGTGTATAATTTTTGATTCATCTTATTTATTCAATCAATTATTTTACATGAAGAAGTTAGCAACACTAGCTGCAATATTATTTGCTTCGCAAATTGTATTTGCACAGTCGAGGATTAGAACACAGCTTTCGGGAAAAATCACAGACGCAAAAACCGGTGAACCGTTACAAGGCGCTTCTGTAGTGATCGCAGATTCAAGAATGGGCACCACCACAAACAACGAAGGTGTATTTACATTGAATAATGTTCCTTCCGGTCACACCATTATAGATGTTTCATATGCCGGATATGAAACAGTTGTCGACCATATTGATATCACCCGTAATAACCAGGTAAATTTTCAGCTTAAGCGATCTATAAGGGAATATGAAGGGGTAACAGTAACCGGTGTTGCCGGTGCAACAAGCATTCGCAAAACTCCTATTCCGATAACAAGGATCAATAAAAGTGAATTGCTCGCAACCCCTTCAACAAATATCATTGATGCCCTGAGCCATCAGCCCGGTGTTACACAACTATCTACAGGCCCAGCTATTTCAAAGCCGGTGATCAGGGGCCTTGGCTATAACCGGCTTGTTACCATCAATGATGGTGTAAGGCAGGAGGGACAACAGTGGGGAGACGAGCATGGAGTTGAAATTGATGAGAACAGTGTGAACCGGGTCGAGATATTAAAAGGACCCGCTTCGCTGATATATGGCAGTGATGCGATAGCTGGTGTGATCAACATCATCACCACTTCACCTGTACCGAATAATACAATCAGCGGAAATGTTTTAACCAGTTATCAGAGCAACAACCGGCAGCGCACCTTATATGCCAATATTGCGGGAAACCAGAACGGGTTCAACTGGAACGCGTGGGGAGATTACACAAAAGCCGATGATTATAAAAACAAGTATGATGGGAAGGTTTTCAATTCCCGATTCGAAAATAAAAATGCAGGTGGATATGTTGGCTACAATGGTGCCTGGGGATTCAGCCATCTTATCTTCAGCACCTTCAACCAGGATATTGGAATTGTTGAGGGTGAAAGGAATGATGATGGGAGTTTTGTGGAGTTAACACCTACCCAGCATATCAGGCACACCAAGGTTATATCAGATAATATGTTTAATGCGGGAAGTGGGAAGATCAAGCTAAATCTTGCATTACAGAATAACCAGAGAAAAGAATTTGAAAGTGCAGATAATAAAGATGTGCCGGTTCTTTATTTTGATCTGGAGACCTTTAATTATAATGCATCATACCAGTTTGATGACAAAAATGGTTGGATCACTTCCATCGGCCTGAATGGGATGCGGCAGCAGAATGAAAATAAAGGAATTGAAACACTGATACCCGAATATCACCTATTTGATATTGGAGGATTTGTGTACAGCCAGAAAACTATTCATAAGGCAACGATAAGCGGCGGGATACGTTATGATAACAGGTCACTCCACTCCAGAGAGCTAATTGAAAACAGTGAATTGAAATTTACCGGATTCAGCAAAAATTTTTCAAATGTTTCCGGAAGTTTGGGAGTTAGCTATACCCCGACAGATATTGTAACCATTAAAATGAATGTTGCCCGGGGCTTCCGGGCGCCGGCAGTTCCTGAACTGGCATCGAATGGAGCGCATGAAGGTACCAATCGCTATGAATATGGTGATCAGAACCTAAAGTCGGAAACTACATTGCAGGGAGACTTTGGAATAGAGGTGAGTGGTGAGCATGTACTGTTTTCGCTAAGCGCTTTTTATAATCATATCGACAATTTTATTTTTTACAGCAAGCTGAGTGGTTCGTCCGGAAGCGATTCACTGGTAGCTGTTGATGGTGAAATGATACCTGCGTATAAGTTCGGCCAGCATACCACCAATCTTCCCGGTTTCGAGGCTTTGATAGACATTCATCCTCATCCATTGGACTGGCTGCACTGGGAAAATAGTTTTTCATATGTACGCGGAAAATTTGCAGAGCCGGTAGGTGAAACCACCAATGTTCCTTTTATACCCGCGCCTAAATGGTCGAGTGAGATACGTGCCTCTTTGTTTCCAAAATGCCAGAGATTCCAGAATACTTTATTTACGATTGAGGGGGTGAATTATTTTAAGCAGGATCATCCTTTCACTTCTTTCGGAACTGAAACGGCTACCCCGGGTTATTTCCTATTAAATGCGGGGTTAAGTACCAGCGTATTTAATGGTAAAAAAAAGTTGTTCAGTGTGTACCTCCTTGGGAACAATCTTACAGATATGGCATACCAGAACCATTTGAGCAGGCTGAAGTATACCGACGCAAATCCTGTTACGGGAAGGAGTGGGGTATACGGCATGGGCAGGAATTTCATGTTTAAACTGAATATAAATTTTTAGACGGCGAATCGGAAAAATCATAACTTATATTCTTTAACAATTGGTTATGCGCTTAAAGAATATTTTCTTCGTTTTATCAGCCCTCAGTACTCTTATTAACGTTAATGCCCAAACGTATAAAGGCACGCAGCCCGGAAAGGTTTTGCGGGATTGGTACGTTGCAGGACCTATCCGGATATCAGCAGACACATCTGTTAAACCTGATAATGCGGAACAGGAGAAATTCTTCAATAGAAAAGACGATCAGCAGGTAAATGCATCTTTCGGGCTTTTGGCAGACAAAATACCCGATCTGAAAAACTGGAAAAAGGTCAATGTAAAGAACGACATCATTGATTTTGATTCCATTTTCAAACACCCTGATTTTGTTTCTGCCTATGCTTACGCAGTTGTTGTATCCGATGAAGCCAGGCATGCTGTGCTTGGTGTGGGCAGTGATGATGCCCTTAAAGTATGGCACAATGGCAAACTGGTACACAGGAACTGGATACCCAGAGGGATAGTGCCGGACAATGATATCATTCCATTGTCGCTGGTAAAAGGAAAGAATGAAATACTGATCGAAGTGCAGGACATGGAGGGCGGCTGGGGATTCACCGCGCGTTTCCTGGATGAAAAAGGATTAACAGGCAAACTGATCAAAACCGCTGCTGCCGGTGATCTCGATGAATCGGACCGAATTATAGAAAGCGGAGCGGATGTTAATGGTAAAAATGAGAACGGGCAAACACCACTCGATGCGGCACGGATCAATGGCAGGGAAGAAGTTGTACAGCTGCTTATTTCAAAAGGCGCCAGGGAAAATGAAGTTCCGTCTGCTGAAAAACTTATTGATGGTCTTTACGGTAAGCTGAATAACAAAACTAATCCCGGCATAGCAGTCCTGATTGCAAAGGATGGAAAGATCATTTATAATAAAGGCTATGGATATGCGGACATTGAGCATACAACCAAAATAACACCTGAAACAAAATTCAGGATCGGCTCTATCACCAAACAGTTCATAGCATCTGCCATACTCAGGTTGCAGGAAGAAGGAAAACTCAGTGTAGAGGATAAGCTGTCGAAATATTTTCCGGATTTTCCCAGGGCAGGGGAGGTGAGCATTCACCAGTTGCTTACGCACACTTCGGGTATACATAGTTTTACTAACAAGGACAGTTTTTTTGTGGATGTAGTAAAACCTGTAAACAACGAAAAACTGCTTGATTATTTTAAGAACGATCCATATGATTTTAACCCGGGCGACAAATACCAGTATAACAATTCAGGATATTTTCTCCTGGGGTATATCATTGAAAAAATAACAGGAGACAGTTATGGGAATTACCTTAAAAAACAATTCTTCGACCCAATAGGCATGACGAACACTGGAGTTCATTCGCCAAAGCTTCATCTGACAAATGAAGCGCTCGGGTACGAGAAGGCTGATGAAAAATATAAAAGGGCGTTGAACTGGAATATGGATTGGGCTGGTGGCGCAGGCTCTTTGTATTCAACTACGGAAGACCTTTTTAAATGGAACGAAGCAATGTTCAACAATAAAATATTGAAGCCCGAAAGTATGAAGGCGGCGTTTACACCTGTTAAGCTGAACAACGGTTCAATACCCCCCGGCGTTCAATACGGATACGGATGGGGGTTGAATGATTACCGTAGTGTTTCGGCAATCGGACATTCGGGAGGGTTACATGGATTTATTTCTCAGCTGATGAGGATGCCAAAAGAGAATATGACCATTGTGCTGCTAACAAATGTTATACCTCCGCAGGTTGAAATTGATCCGATGAAAGTGGCAGAGCTCTATTTGTGGAAGGATATGGCAAAGCAACCATCTTTTGCAAAGCAGCAGAATCAGGAAAAGGATGTTGAAAAATATTCGGGCAGGTACGATATTTCCAATGGCATGATAATGACGATCACTAAAGAAGAAGATGGATTATATGCGCAGGTTTCAGGACAAGCGAAGTATCCGATCTATCAGTCTTCTCCCGGACATTATTTCTGGAAAGTAGTTGAAGCTAAAATTGAATTTTTTACGGATGCCCAGGGTAAAGTAACGCATGGGCATTTTGAACAGGGAAGTTTTAAGGTTGATGCACCGAAACTGAAGGATATTGAAGTGACCAATGCAGATACAACATTGTTTGAATCTTATAAGGGCATTTATAATTATAAACAGGGAACAAATATCACAATTACCTCAAAGAATGGTAAATTGTATGGAGAAGCTACCGGTGATGCAAACTATGAATTGCTGCCGTTGTCGGATACTGAATTTCTGATAAAAGAGCTGAATGCGAATTTAACATTCAAAAAAGATGCTTCCGGGAAAGTGAATGCTATTCATGTAAAATTCGCTGGTGATGAAAGGGATGCACCAAGGATACAATAGGCATGTTTTTTAGGCGTAAGGCTTAATTTTGATCATGCGCGATAAAATCGAAATTGTAGACTACAAGCCAGAATATGCAAAAGCCTGGCACGATCTCAACCTGGCATGGATATCCGAAATTTATGTGGTGGAGGATGAAGACAGGGCCGTACTCACAGATCCGCAAAAGCACCTTCTTGATAACGGGGGAGCAATCATTGTCGCCTTGTATAACGGCGAACCAGTTGGTACTTGTGCCTTGAGAAGAGTAAATATAGACCTTGTTGAAATGTGCAAGATGACTGTTGCCAAAGATATGAGAGGCAAAAATATCGGCCGCATGCTGGGTGAAGCGATTATTGAAAAAGCAAGCCAGATCGGTGCTTCGACCATTGAACTTTATTCCAACCGGAAAGGATCTGAACTTGCCATCGGGATGTACAAAAAACTTGGATTTGTTGAAATTCCGCTGACTGGTGCCGTATATGCAAGGGCAGATATCAAGATGCAGATGATTTTATAATGTAACCAAAATAAATGCACAGGCAAACCCAGCTTATCGCTCTGATAATTTTACAATCTATTGGCTTGTGTGCCCAGGACAGTGCGTCAATAAAGATTCACCCCAAATACAATAAAGTAAGTGGTCTTCACCGCACTATTTTTGGTGAGAATTACCGCAAGGAATGGTCTGCGGATACAAAGCTTCCGTTAATCAGGATATCCCAGGTTGCAGGAGGGTTGAAGCCTTTGAAACTCGGTGGAGGGCACCAGACCCTGTCTTTAAGGCTTGTTGCTCCTGATGGTGACGAATGGGTTCTGCGCAGTATTGAAAAGGATGCGTCTGTTTTATTACCACCGGAATTACGTGAAACATTTGCGAAGGATCTTGTGGATGATGCCATGTCGGCACAGCATCCGTTTGCTCCACTGGTTGTACAGGATATTGCCAAAGCTGCGGGAGTTCCACATGCGGAACCGTTGATAGGAATTGTTCAGAACGAAAGTATACTTGGTGAATTTAACAAGCAGTTCGAGGGCAAGGTTTGCCTGCTCGAAAAACGCGAGCCCTTCGGAAATTCAGATAACACTGAAAAAATGCTGGCAGAGCTCGACGCCGACAATGATAATAAGGTTGACTACAAAGCATTCATTCGCGCAATGCTGTTGGATCTTTTAATAGGAGACTGGGACAGGCATGCCGACCAGTGGCGTTGGGTGGATATAAAAAAGGGGAAAGAAAAATTGTATGTGGGTGTTCCCCGCGACCGCGACCAGGCATTTTATCTGAACCAGGGTATAGCACCGGGTTATGCCGCATTTCCTTGGGTGATACCTGACCTGCAGGGTTTCCGTCCCGAAATAAGGCATGTAAAATATTCTCTTCTTAAACAGTCTTTCCTTGCATCAACAACTTCTTCTCACCTGCCTGAAGAGGAATGGATGAAAATCACAAACGATTTTGTGAAATCAATTACGGACGAAGTGATCGATGAGTCACTGAAACGTTTGCCGGAGAGCGCGTATAATATCCGCTATAAAGAACTTTCATCTGCATTGAAAAAGAGGAGGGATAATATTCCCGGGGCAATGAAAGAATATTACCATTTCATCAATAAAATCGCTGAATTAAAGCTCAGTAATAAGGATGAAGTGGTACAAATAAAAGATACCACTGGAAATTCATTGCTGGTGCAGGTGAATAAATTAACGAAGAATGGAGAAATGGGGGAATTGCTGATGAAATCGGTATTTAATCCGGGTATAACAAAGGAGTTCAGGTTGTATACCGGCAAAGGAAATGATAGTATCCTGATCGACAATTCTTCTTCTCCTGTAAAAGTAAGGCTCATAGGAGAAGAGGGGAACAAAAGCTACCATGTTATTGATGCGGATAAAAAGATCAATGTTTATAATAAATCAACAGGAACATCTTATTCGGGAGAAACGGATAAACTTGTAAGGCATATTTCTGATGACACCAGCAATACAAACTTTCATCCGGCAAACAGGTATAATGTATGGATGCCTTTACTAGGGTTTGCAATAAACCGTGATGATGGTTTTGTATTAGGAGTAGGCTCCCAATTTATAAAGCAGGGATTCAGGAAAAATCCTTATGCCAGCCTTCACCGGATCATGATAAATTATGCATTCGCAACGTCTGCTTTTAAAATCAGATACCTGGGTGAGTGGATCGATGTATTTGGTAAAACAGATATCATTGCCAATGCCGATATATATGCGCCGGAAAATAAGCAGAATTTTTTCGGACAAAGCAATGAGTCCACATTTGATAAGGTAGGAGATTACAGGACATATTACCGCGCCCGTTTCAAATTTTATCAGATGATTGGCGCACTCAGGTGGGGAAATCCAAAAAACAGAGTGACGTTCAGCATGGGACCAATATACCAGCGTTATTCTTTCGACAGTTCAGATAACATCGGAAGATTTATTTTGTCTGAACCCGTAAAAACGTATGACAGTAACAGCATTGCGGAAACCAAAGCTCATGCAGGGATTGTGATGAATTATACGGTTAACAAAAGGAATTCAGTAATCATCCCGACATCAGGATATTTTTTCAATGCGCGTTTACAGGGATTAGGAGGATTGAATGACAAATCAGAATCGTTCGGCCAGCTCATTACTGAATTTTCTGTTTACCAAAAGTTAAATTCAAAAGGAACAATTGTAGTGGCGGATAGGATTGGGGGTGGCTTAACATTTGGAAAATCTGCCTTTTATCAATCATTATATATCGGAGGCCATGAAAATCTATTTGGCTACAGGCAATACCGGTTTGCTGGTGAGGATATGCTATACAACAATTTCGAATTGAGGATTAAAATCGCGAATTTTAACGGATATATTGTGCCTGGTCAATTTGGAATATCAGGATTTTTCGATGTGGGCAGGGTATGGGTTGACAATGAAAATTCTGATGTTTGGCATAACGGTGTTGGTGGGGGCGTATACTTTGCTCCAGCACAGAGATATGTAATAAACGTTGTTGCCGGATATTCAAAAGAAGGCTGGTTGCCATATGTGACGATGGGTTTCAGATTTTAATTGATTTTTATGCAAACCAAAATTCTGAATTTATTATACGGGAATGAAGAGGTAGTTGCTGAGGAAGGACTTGATATTAAACTAACGCTCGGGCCATTTAATAATTATCTTGAAGAAAGGGTACAAGGTTCAGGGAATATTAAATCGTTTTTCATTGAATCTGTGCTGGCTCAAATCAAGAAATATCCCGAGCTGAATGAAGGCCTCACACTCCCGAAATTAATGGAGCACCGGGAACTGCTCGACATGATCTATGCTGCTCTTTCCGTTTCGGTTGAAGATGAAAAGGATCACTTGTGGGCGCTTTGTGTACCGATCACTCCGCTTATCTTTTATGGAACAGATGCCATTTATTCATTACTACTGGATGAGCAGACGGGCCACGTAAAAAATTCAATACTTGAAACGCAACTGGATATAGTTCATAATAAAAGACCGGAACTATTATATACCCTTATCCTTTCTAAAGTTTACAAATTTCACCAGGCATTTAAAACCGAGCTCATAAAAACTATTGTTGATGAGCATACAGGATTGCAGAAATATTTCAGATTGAATTTTGACCTGCGTTTTTTAAATGTTCATCCAAAAGATAAAATACCAGAGCTTTCGCCGGAACAAATCCAGAGGATACTGCATGAGCCTGCACCGCTTCAATCATTATTCAGGCTGATACCACCAACGATGTTCAGGTTCGAAGGCCTTTCCGTTGTTACCCTCACTGATGTAACAGAACATTATGCCATTGAAGACATCAAGAATTTTGTCTTCAATAAAGGAAAATGTACGGTGGATGAATATTACAGCGGCATCATCCTATCGCTTAAAACCCTTGTGAACAATAACGACATTGAGTTCGGGTTACTACCAATGCTAAAGGTGAACGACAAGTTGGTATTCAACGATGATACCTGCATGCATAGTGAGCTGATCAATTCTGCCAGGAATCATGGTATAGCGGAAACTGCCTACTTAACAGTAGCAGAGAATTATTTTAAAAATCCAAAGCTCCTTTTTTTCAAAACCATTACACAGGCGGACCAGGAAAAATATATTTACCTCGATCTTTTGAAGATTGATGGTATTTTTTCATATGCACTGATACCAATATTTTATAACAATACGCTTGCAGGAACGCTTGAGGTGTATTCAAAAAAAGAAGGAGTACTGACCGAACAACTGCTGCCCAAACTTGATCCCGCTATTCCACTGATAGCGCAGATACTTCAATCTACGATAGAAGAATTCAACGCAAAAATACAGGAAGTGGTGAAAGAGAAATTCACATCACTGCAGCCTGCGGTACAATGGAAATTCAATGAGGCGGCATGGGTGTTTCTGAAAGCAAGTTTGCAGAAAAACCCGAAAATGGAAACTATCTTTTTCAGGGAGGTTTATCCTTTGTATGGTGCAATAGATATCAGGAATTCGACAGTAGAAAGAAACAATGCATTGCGCAGCGACATTCAGGTATTGTTCGATATGCTCCTGAAAACTTTGAAGTCGATACAGAATATCACTAACCTTCCGATCATCGGGGAGTTGATCTATAAATGCAACAGAAAATTCTCTTCAATCTTTGCTTCAGAATCGGAAAATGAATCGTTGAGTTTGAATGAATTTCTGCAGAATGAGGTGGACCCGGTGATGTCGTATTTCAGGAAAACAAATGCCGCTACCGTTTCAGTAATTGATTCATATTACCAGGCGGCAGATGAACATACCGGCATAGCATATGAAAACAGGCGTCAACTTGAACATTCAATGGAAATGATCACCAGTGCTATCAACAATTATCTTGAATTGTTCATCAATGAACAGAAGCAATCATATCCATGTTATTTTGAAAAATTCAGGAGCGATGGAATTGAGTATGATATATATATCGGGCAATCTATTGCACCCGATAACCCCTTCGACCTGTTGTACCTGCGAAACCTGCGATTGTGGCAGGTGGCCTCTATGGCTGCTATCACGAAGCTTACGCATCTGCTTCAACCACAATTGCCGAAGCATCTTGAAACAACTCAGTTGATCTTTTCCAATTCAAACACTATTGATATCTGCTTCCGGAACGATGAAAGGAGATTTGATGTTGAAGGGGCGTATAATATCCGTTACCAGATCATCAAGAAGAGAATCGATAAGGTTAATGTGAAGGGTACAAAGCAGCGACTAACTCAGACGGGGAAAATTGCTGTTATATACTATAATTCCAGGGATGCTGAAGAATACATCAAATATATTCAATACCTGCAGGCACAGGGTACTTTGAATGATGACCTGGAAGAAATTGAACTGGAAGAACTTCAGGGTGTCAGGGGATTGAAAGCACTCCGTGTAGGTGTTAAACTGGACGATGATATTAAGAAGCCCGAGAATAAAATTAAAAGCAGTGAGATCCTGGATAAAACTTCATTGATAAATCCGAACTAAGAACTATCTGTTTAATAAATTGACAGGCAACACGATTTCATACTGGTTAGGAGCAAGCCCCACAATTTCATTGTCCAATAACCTGCTGTACCTGAACCCGATACTCAGCGCAAGCTGGTTCCACCATTTTGTATCAAAATACATCTCTCCCCCAACAGTCCTTAAAGGATATTTGATACCGGTACGAAGGCTTTTTACTTCGGAGTAATCATAAAATACATTTCCTCTCAGTCGTAGCAGGTAAACAATGTTTCCAAATCCTGCATCAGGGTATGCAATAGGAAAATGGTAGTTGCCGCCAATTTTCCACATGCGCGGAAAATCAATATCAGAATACCCGCGTGATATGGGGAAGCTGTTTGAGAAAGTATATTGTTGTAATGTATCTCTATGCTGGTAGGAAGCCTGCAAAACTATACTGTGGTTTGGCCCAACCCCGGGAAAATACAACGCTGTATTCAATAGCAACTGATGTGCTGTGTAGTTGTTGATGATATGCCTGTACCGTGCAAAAAACGATTGAGCAAACCGGGGAAAAATATTCTGCCGCGCTTTCAGTTGCTGGTTCCCGGCAATAACCGACCATTCTGCATAATTAAACCGCTTATCATTATTATCCTGTTTTGAACTACCGGTATAGTATACCTGCTTGGTATTGAAACTTCCGGACAGATTAAGCGTCTGGAAGTAAGTTCCTGAAGTAAAAGAAAACGGGATGTTTAATCCTGCAAGCGCATTTATCTCATTCCACCTGGTCACATTTGCAGAATCGGTGAACGACCTGTCGAAAGTATATGCTCCACCCGCTGAAATAACAGGAAACAATCCACCATATGAAAATATTGCACCTGTTTCCTTGAATTTTTCATTCCTGTTATAAGTGAAATACAATTCTGTTTGAAAGGTATTTAAAATATTCTGGCCTATCAATGAATAAGAATATTCCGGGTCGCTGAAGTAGGGTCTCCAGCTGTGAAAATTAAAAAGATGGAAAGTGGAAGAATATTTTTTTATACGCCGGCCATCAACAGTAGTATCAGCTATTAAATTAATCTGCTGCTGCAATTTTTTTAAGTTGTAAAAATTATTTTCTGTTTTAGCGGTATTTATTTCCCTGAATTTGCCCGGTCCGCTGAACAAATGAAATCCGGCTGAAGTAAATGAGCTCCAGGTGTATTTCCCATTTTGAAGGGCAAATTGATAGTCGCTGGTACTTGTATTTTCTGCATCGGGGTGAAAACGTAAAGTTTTTCCTTTTACGGAGATGAATAATTTATCCTGGGGGCCTTCGGTCATGGTAAAAGAAATCGTATCGTTATTAACCTGTGGAAATCCTATCGCATTCATGGTAAAATCTGTCAACCACTCCGGTATTCCCTTTTCGGCGTCGAATATTCCAAGTGCCATTTCTCCTTTAATATTTCTTACTGCTGTTACAATTTTTTCATTGGTCAGGAACTTGGGATAGGTGAATACATAATCTCCGGGATTGGGAATACTGTTAATTATTTTACCGTTTGCGGCGTCAATTATAACAAGATCATTTTTACCTTTTACAGAATTATTTACTGCAACAATTCTCGATCCATCAATTGAAATGTCGGGGGAGAGAAATCTTGTTTTAGCTGTTACCTTCTTTTCTTCACCCGTGGCAATATTCACTACCTTGATCACCTCATAATTTTTCCATCCCCATCTTGGATCTGGTTCAAATGCAGCATACACAATCCGCCCATTATTATATGAGAAATAATTATCGGTTGAAATGCTTTTCAACCTGATTTTATTTTCGTTGCCCGTAATGATGTTTCTTGAATAGAAGGCCGGTATTTTTTTGAAATCACTACGTAAATAAACAATGCCTGAATCGCCGGTCCAATATGGGTATTCTTCATCGGCGGCGAAATGTGCCTGCTCCCTGCCGAATGCTGATACGGGATCGGTATTGCCCTTTGTATTTTTCCTGAAAAATTCCATTGCCTCATTCCGGAAGGAGTAGAACGATTGCCCGGTATTTCTTTTGAATGATTTTTGAAATGGATAGAAAAGGCCTTTGAACGCTGCGGCGTCAGTTGTTATTTTTCTCCATGCTTCATTTCCAAATTTTTCATATCCATATCCTACAAGCAAATACCCGAGATGGTAATGATTCGGAACAAGATCCCTGTAAGAGCCATTGCGCAGTTTCATCCATGAATAATTTTTTCCGGAGGCCCACAGTGATCTGTAGTCGTTAAAAAAGTAGGGAAGTCTTCCACGACCCTGGTCGCTGAGTAAGGTTTCCTGGTAAACGGCATCGCCTTCAAAGAACCAGTCAGGTATGGAAAGACTGTTTGCGAGAGCCTGCCCTTCCTGCCCGAATGCTATATAGAATACTTTTGCTAATCCTTTTCTGAAATTGCTATACTGTTGAACGTGCCGGTATTCGTGGAGCGCAAGCGTTTTGTGCCAGGGAAGGCTGCCGAGTTCGAAACTGTTTTGTCGCGGAGTAAGAAAAAACTCAGAGCGGAAAGGCCCCAGGGAAACATATCCGTTAGCTGTTGTTGGCAGGGTTTGAAGAACGATATTTATTTTAGCTATGCGGTCGCCTATCGTCTGCTGGGTGATGGATGCAAGCTTATGAACGATGTCAGCTATATCGAGGGCCTGCTTTTCGAGTCCTGCAGGAAAAATAATCCTTGCTGTGTCGGTGTTAACCTGATTCCATTTTACCGATGGGGGATTGCCTCCGAATTGCTGGGTGTGCGCATGTATTGAAATCGCCAATACTAGAAGCAACAATATGCTCTTCTTTTCCACAATTCCTGAAAGTATCATTTTTTAAAGTATCTTCCAATTATACAGTATGGATACCCCACAAAAACCCTTCGAACTTGAGCACCTTATCCGTTTATTGCATGCGCAATACCCCCAACGAACTGATGTTCTCAGAGCATTACAATTGTGTTCTGGCGGATATTGGGAAAACAACGATTATATTTATTTTCTCCGCTCGCATATTTCGAACCAAACACATAATGACAGCCCGGTTGTTGAGAAGCTTGTACTGGAAGACCACGCAGAAAGAAATATTATTCTTGAAGTTGTGGAGGACGGCAGGATCGCGGGGATCGGATATGTAACAAGGTAATGGACCTTTTTAGCCGGTACCGTCAGACTCAAAGTGTTATTATGAAATCATTCTTTTCTTTACTGATTTTATTTTCCTTTAAATTATTGTCTGCGCAGCACGCACAGTTTTATCCCACCAACTGGTGGGCAGGTATGAAATGGAACAAAGTGCAACTGTTGGTTCGCGGTGAAAACAGCCTTGCCGGCCAAAATATAAAAATTGCGTATCCCGGCATATCTGTTATCAATGTTCACAGGCTTGAGAATCCAAAATATCTCGCCCTTGATCTTTCCATATCTCCTTCAACAAAACCAGGCAGCGTAAAAATTGAATTCGAGAAAAACGGAAAGAAGAATACGGCAAACTGGCAAATAAAACCAAGAAGGCACGGTAACGGCGATACATATGCGCAGGGAGTGCAATCCTCAGACTTTATTTATTTTTTAATGCCCGACAGGTTCAGCAACGGCGATCCTTCGAACGATAAATTACCCGGCATGCTCGACCAGTCGCTGAACCGTGATTCTATTTTTTACCGGCATGGCGGCGACCTGCAGGGAGTCATCAATCATCTTGATTATTTGCAGAGCCTTGGAGTGACAACTCTCTGGCTCACCCCTGTGCTCGAAAACAATATGCCCGACCGAACCGAACATGGGTATGCGATCACCAATCATTACAAAGTAGAGCCAAGACTGGGGGGCGACACTGCCTACCTGCGTTTGAGCGATGAATTACACAAGAGGGGTATGAAGCTGATCAAAGACGCCGTGTACAACCACATGGGATTATATAACTTCCTGATGCAGGATCCCCCCATGAAAAGCTGGGTACATCAATGGCCGGAATTCACAAAACCCAATTATAAAGAGCAAACACATTTTGACCCATATGCTTCAGCACAGGATAAAAGAAAAATGGCCGACGGATGGTTCACCGAACAGATGCCCGACCTGAACCAAAGCAATCCTTATGTCGCGAATTTCCTGATCCAGCATGCCTTGTGGTGCGTTGAACAGTTTGGAGTAGATGGATGGAGGATCGATACCTATATTTATGTGGACATGCCTTTTATGAACCGTTGCAACAAAGCACTGATCGATGAATATCCGAAAATGACAATGGTGGGCGAATCGTGGGTGGATGCAACTTCTAACCAGGCATTTTTCACAAGAAATATTTACGATGCAAAATTCAAATGCAATCTTCCCGGTACGATAGACTTTCAAACCTTATTTCATGGCATCAAACCGGCCTTGACCGAACCTGAAAATGGTGTGATGCAGATGTACCAGACATTATCCAACGATTTCCTTTACAAAAATCCTATGGCAAATGTGATCTTCCTCGACAACCATGATATGAGCCGTTTTTTTTCTGTGGTGAAAGAAGATGTGAAAAAGCAAAAGATGGGAATACAGTGGTTACTTACTGAAAGGGGTATTCCACAGCTTTATTACGGAACGGAAGTGCTGATGAAAGGTATCAGTAATCCTGATGGATGGGTGAGACTCGATTTTCCCGGTGGCTGGCAAGGGGATAAGAAAAATGCATTTACAGGCGAGGGATTAACAGATGATGAAAAAGCGATACAGGAACTCACTGGAAAACTGGCAAACTTCAGGAAAAGTTCAATGGCCTTAAAAACCGGCAGGTTGATGCACTATATTCCGGAACTAGGTCTTTATGTGTATTTCCGTTATAACAACAACCAGACGGTGATGTGTGTGATGAATACATCGGACACCAGCAGAACAGTTGATTTTAGTAAATACGCCGAGCGCACTAAAGGTTTCAGTACAGCACGTAATGTTGTAACAGGTGAAGCAATGCGTATGGGTGAAAAAGTGACGATCAGTGGAACAGAAATGTGGGTGCTTGAGTTGCTTAAGTAATGTTATTCTTTTTTCTTTAGCGGTTCAACTTTTCCGGAATAGGAAATGGATTGCCTGTTCTGGTTGTCGACATGTAAAGTGCCATATCCATCTTTAGAAAGGTTAAGGTTAAATTTCCGAACATCGCCGGCATCTTTGGTTTTTACATCGATCAGCCAGCCACCTTTTTTTCCTTCACTTACCTCATATGTATTTTTAATAGAGGTAAAGTTGATGCCATCAGTTGTTGTGCCGGGAGTCGCCTGGTAAGACCTGCCAAAATAAGGCAGGTAAGCGGTAATAGAATCCTTGTTCACGGTAAGGTCGTACTCGCTTGTAAGCTGCCGGGTTCCACCTGTGGCGGGCATAACTGAACGTGCTTTGAAAACGTATTGTTTTGACTCTATTGCTGCTTTTATCGGGTCTTCTTTTTCATCCTGTGCGAAGCCTGCAGTAACAACCAGCGTCAGCATTAAAAA
>Ga0207701_10003659_pt1 | contig 15758 bp, 15 predicted proteins | sample KBSSwiSSwithPhiX_FD_184294 | JGI IMG/M metagenome (GOLD analysis project Ga0207701, IMG submission 184294) | Switchgrass rhizosphere bulk soil microbial communities from Kellogg Biological Station, Michigan, USA, with PhiX - S5 (SPAdes) (version 2) | ecosystem: Environmental > Terrestrial >... | reverse complement strand
AGCCGATGGATGGTGGCATTAATCTTTCGCCCGAGGAAATCATGGGCCGCAACACCTGGAACCTTTGGAGCGCAGGCAACGAGCATTTTTGGAATCACGCAGCTCAGGACAGTTATGGTCTGATGGATCTTTTGAAGATGCTCGATAACCGCAAATTTCCGCGGGGCGAACGCTTCAAAGTGCTCGGGCTGGTGAACGAGCCGGGATTCCGCGCGGCGAGCAAGCCGGACGAATTCGGGTTATGGCTCGACGAAGAGGGGGAGAAGGAACCGGCAGGGATCGACCAGACGGTTTACGGCAAACCCTCAGGTGTCCTCGGTTTTCGGCTCTTCCCGAATCCGGATTTCAACGACGAAGCGCGCAAGAAATGGAATGGCGATCGTTTCATGAACGATCCCAGTTACTACAATGACAACAAACTCATCCGTCCGTATCGCGTCGGGGTAGCGTGCGGCTCCTGTCACATCGCGCCAAACCCAAATAATCCCCCGCTCGATCCGGAAAACCCTCGTTGGGAGAATCTCGCTTCAGCGATCGGCAATCAGTACATCAACGAGGGGAAAGTGTTCGCCTGTAATGTCGAAAAGGGCGGCTTTTTTTACGAAATGCTTCTCACACAGCCTCGCGGCACTTCGGATACGTCTCGCATCGCGACCGATCACATTAACAACCCAAATGCAATTAACGCCATTTTCTTGCTCGCCGAACGCGAGCGCATCGCTGTGCCGGAGAAGATGGCCGGCGGTACACTTGTTTTACCCGGAGAAAAAGAAGAGATGCCCGTGCCGCACATTTTGAAAGACGGCGCAGATTCCGTTGGTGTCCCGGGTGCGACAATCCGTGTTTACGTCAACATCGGCATGTTTTCCGAGTATTGGCTAACACGCCACAGTCGTCTGATTGGACTCACACCTCAAAAACCGTTCGAGATTCCTTATGCGCGGGAGCATTCAGTCTTTTGGCGCGCCACCGAAGAGCGTCTGGCAAATATCGCCGCCTTTTTCCGTCGGCTTCAACCGTTGCATCTCGTCGATGCGCCCGGCGGCCAGGCTTACATCAGTACCGATTCCGCGGTGATGACACGCGGAAAAGAAGTTTTTGCCGAAAGCTGCGCCGCATGCCACTCGAGCAAACAACCGGCGGCGAACGTCGATCCGCATTCCAGTGAAGGTAAAGCGTGGTTCCGCGCAGCGGTGATGGCGTCAGATTTTCTGGAGAACAATTTCCTTTCAAACGAGAAGCGTTATCCACTGACCAAAATCGAAACGAATTCGGCGCGCGCGTTCGCAACCAACGCAAAGAGTGGCCACGTCTGGGACAATTTCTCCTCGCTCACTTACAAAGACCTTTCGCCGGTCGACGAACTTGAATTTTTCAACCCGTTTGATGAGAGCAGGCCAATCAAGTTTAAGCCGAAGGATAGAAATGTGGCACCCGGCTATTACCGCGTGCCGTCGTTGGTCAGCGTGTGGAGCTCCGCGCCTTTATTACACAACAACACGCTCGGAAAATTTACTGGCGATCCTTCCATCGCAGGCCGAATGGACGCCTTCAACGACGCGATTGAAAAATTGCTCTGGCCGGAAAAACGGCTCAATAAGGATTCCATCTGGCGAACACAAAACGACTGCACCTTACATCTGCGTAAGGAGTTTGTGCCGTGGAAAAAACTCCAACGACTGGCCGATAATGACGGGTACATCAATTTGGGAATGATTCCCAAGGGCACACCCGTAAATTTGGTCGGCAACCTGGAACCGGACATCGGAAATACGGATCTCGTTTTCAAGATCGCGCAAAAGTTGATCAAGCTGAAGACCACGAACTTGTCGCGCGACCAAGCTGCGGCCGAGTTTAACCAGCTGATTCCGGATCTCCTTGTAGCGAACAAATGCCCCGACTTCATCGAAGACAAGGGGCATTATTTCGGCACCGATCTTCCGGATCCAGACAAGCGCGCACTGATCGAATATTTGAAAACGCTTTAACGCGCATTCAAACGAAAGGAAGAACATGACAGCCACAGTTCCAGAAATGTTGAAGATGTCGCAGACGCAGCTCGACGATCTGTTCACACAAAGTCCTGTCGGGGAGATTCCCAGTGGCGAAGCCAAAGGGACGGCGATCGTTGCGCCCGGCACGACTTACACGCAAGACATCGCGAATTTTATCAACCATTTCGCGTGGCAGGGAAAAGTGTTCGATCCGACAAAGGGCGTTTTGCGAAACAAGATTTTGCCGTTTGGACTGAACGCAATTATTGCGAAGGTCTACAAAGGTCCGAGCTGGATGGACAAGAAAGAGTGTATCGTTCTCGATTACTCGGAGACGTCGCTGCTGGCCCATTGGATCCGCGATGAGATTCGCGAAGTCGCGCCACGCACGTATCTCGGCAAAGTTTACCTGGGCAAAAAGCGATTGATTGATTTCGCGTTGGAGTTTCCGGCTGGCACGTAGCCCATCGTGCGGCCATTTGGAGGTGCCGTGAATTCGAACGTAAGCCGCCCAATGCCGCGAGCCAATACTGGCTCGCGGCTTCTGAACTGGATGAGTAACACGACGATGTTCCTCCTGCAGATGGAGCGCCGAATCGATCCCTGGCTGCGGCCCATATTCGACGCCTCGCTGCGCGATCCAGTGGCCCACATCGTAACTGCATTGATGAACAAAAAGCGAAAAGACCAAGGCCTGAAAATCGCCGAGGAAAAGCTGTTGCCTAACGAGGAGGGATTTCTCAACTCCGTCATCGAGAGCTTTACAACGCAGATGCGAGGACTCTGGAAACCCGGCGGGTTCGAGCGCGGTGGGAACACCAAAACCCAGGGTATCGTCCGCGGGGAATTTATCGTTCACGACAATCTTCCGCCGCAATTTCGACACGGTATTTACGCCAAGCCGCAAACTTTCCGTTGCTGGGTCCGCTTTTCCGGGCCCGGGCCTTACATCACGCCCGACATCGACGACGTCGGCTTCATGAGCATCAGCATCAAACTGATGGGCGTGCCCGGGCCGAAATTGATGGATGAGGAGAAATTTACTTTAGACATGTTCGGCGTCTCCACGCCCACGTTTGTCACACAAGACATCAAGTCGAATGCGCACCTGCAAAAATGGAGCGTGAAAAACGCCCAGATCTTTCATTTCGTGAATTTCGAGCAACCCCACATAGCGGACATGATCATGCAGGGTTTGTGGGTGAAAACACAGAGCAGCCCGTTTGAAGCACCATACTTTAGTTGCGTCCCATATTTGTTAGGCGAAGGCCAGGCAATGCAATATTCGGTCTGGCCGAAAACAAACAAGAAAACTCCAATCCCGCGGCTGCCGTTCCGTCCGCCAGATGATTATTTGCGCAATGCGATGGTGAAGACGCTGAATGAAGGTGACGTAGAACTCGATTTCCGGTTGCAATTACAAACTGATCCGTTCCTGATGCCGATTGAGAACAACGGCGTTCTTTGGCCCGAGAAACTTTCGCCGCGCGTGTCAGTTGCAACGCTTCGGCTGCCGAAACAGAAATTTGATTCACCTGCGCAAATGGAATTTGCCAGGAAGCTCTCCTATAACCCGTGGCACACCATTGCTGAGCATCGTCCGCTAGGTAATCAAAGCCGCGCCAGGCGACGCATGTATTTCGAGTTATCGCAGCTACGCCATAACATGAACAACGTCCCTCATTACGAGCCTACAAGTGATGAAGTGTTCGACGAGGCGCCATGACTCCTCAGTCGAATTTCATGGTACTCGCGCCGATAATTCCGGAGCGCGAGACCGAGCTTCGGCAGCTGCTCGATTCGATGAACCGCGGGCCGGGACAGGTGGATCCGAACAACTCTCTGTTGCCTTTCGCGGAATTCGACGCGCTCCACTTTGCGCGATTCGTGATTCTCGACGACAAAACGACTGAAGATGTTCGCGTCTATGGGTTAGCGCCGCGCACTTATCCGCTGTATCTGGCGTTTCTCGGAGATGTCGATGGCGATGCGAATGCGTTTCTAGGAAAGTTAATCAAGCGCGCAGGCAAAGGCTTGGGAAGAGTCTTCTCGTGTTGCGAGGGATTCGGCCCTCACACAGACCTTCTCGCTTGGATGAAACAACACAACGCCCCGGCTATTGCTGTCTACGTGAACTGGCGGGGACGAACAGTGCGCCAGATTCGCGAAGAAGCGGCGCTTTACGATGCGCTTGAGAACTATGTCGAGCGGAACCACGCAACTTTGTACGGCCTGCGACCCCGCGAACTTCATGAAAAATTGCAAGTGTTCGTCAACGCGGAGAAATCAGCAGGACGCCTAACGTTATCAAAGGAGGAGCCGACACCGATCGGATGGCAGATCAAAAATCTGCTGCATATGATTGGGTTTCCATTGCTCGGTTTGCTGCTATCGCCACTGCTTCTCGTTGCGGCGCCGTTTTACATCATTGCCCTTCGCCGTCTGGAGAAAAGCGATCCCATGGTTTGTCCCACCGCAGATCAGAAACATTCTGAGAACCTGTCGACCTTCGAGGACCACGACATCACGAATCAATTCAGCGCCATGGGCAGTCTCAAGCCCGGCCTGGTGCGACTCCTAACAACTGTAGGCGTGCTCAAAACCGTCAACTACGGCGCGCGGCATATCACGCGCCCCGGCCGGCTCGGCCGGATACGCTCGATTCACTTCGCGCGATGGGTCTTTGTCGCTGGCAGGGAGCGAATGATTTTTTGCAGTAACTACGATGGCAGCGTCGAGAGCTACATGGATGATTTCATTAACAAAACAGGTTTTGGGCTGAACGCGTCCTTCAGCAATGGCATTGGTTACCCAAAAACGAATTGGCTCGTCCGTGATGGTTGCATCGACGAGCGAAACTATAAGGAGTACCTCCGCCGTCACACATTGCCAAGTCAGGTTTGGTATAAGGCCTACCCAGGACTTAGTGCGGTCGATTTGGAGAGAAACACTCGAATTCGTCAGGGAGTGGAGATGTCTTCGATGACTGACGAGCAAGCCCGCGACTGGGCCGCACTGCTATGAGCCAGGTTGATTACGCCGATGTGCAAGGCCTACTCCGTTTTGGATACGGTCAAATGACCAGTGCGTCGTATACGCTCGTGCGCATTAAGAACGCCGACGCAGCCAAAGCGTGGCTCCGCGCGGCTCCGGTGACTAGCGCCGTTGCCCAAAAGCCGCCACCGAAGACGGCGATGAATATCGCGTTCACCGCGCCTGGCCTTAGAGCGCTCGGCCTTCCGGAGTCAATCATTGCCAGTTTTTCACATGAATTTATAGGAGGCATGGGGCAGGAAAGCCGGGCGCGACAATTAGGCGATGTTGGAAAAAATGCGCCATCAAATTGGACCTGGGGCGCCTACGGACGCGAGCCACATGCCTTGGTCATGTTTTTTGCCGAGCCGGATGAGTTCGATTCCTTCGTTCAAAGGTCCCGGGATCAGAACTGGAGTGAAGGATTCGAGGAGATCACTTCACTTGGCACCAGCAATCTCGACGGGGATGAACCGTTCGGTTTTGCAGATGGCATCAGTCAGCCTCAAATCGATTGGGAGCAGCAGCTGGAGAGGCCATGCACGCAGTTGGGATATACCAACGTTGTGGCGTTGGGTGAGTTCCTGCTCGGTTATCGCAACGAGTACGGAAAAATAACCGATCGGCCGTTGCTCGAATCCGATGCGGCCACCTCAGGTTTACTCAACGCGGAAGATGCGCCCGCGAAGAAAGATCTGGCGCGAAACGGAACCTATCTGGTCATGCGGCAATTGGAACAGGATGTGCGGGGCTTCTGGAAGTTTCTTTACGAGCAAGCTGGCGGAAATGTTGCGGACGCCGATCAATTGGGCGCGAAGATGGTCGGCCGCACGAGGTCAGGCGATCCTCTGGTACCGATCCAGACCGAGCCGGTTCCCGGCACCGATCCGAGAACCGTTGCGCAGAACCAATTTACTTATGAGAGTGATCCAGTTGGCGCGCGGTGTCCTTTCGGCGCCCACGTTCGCAGAACGAATCCGCGCAACAGCGACTTTCCCGAGCGCCGTCTCAGCAAAGTTCGAAAACTTCTTATCATGCTGGGTTTCGGTCGGAAGGGATTCTACGATGATCTAACGTCTTCGGTTCGATTCCATCGGATTCTCCGGCGAGGCCGCGAGTACGGTTCCGAGTTACCTCCCGAAGAAGCGCTGCAACCAGTTCCGCCTAACGAGTCGCCTCGCGGATTACATTTCGTCTGTCTCAATGCCAATATTTTGCGTCAGTTCGAGTTCCTGCAAAACGCATGGGTTGCGAACACCAAGTTTGCCGGCGTAACCGGAGAAAGCGACCCGATTCTCGGCAATCGTCAATCAATACCAGGGTGCCCGGTTAGCGGGAACTTTACGATGCCTGGCGATGGCACGCTGCGGCGGCGCCTGTCCGACCTGCCACAATTTGTAACAGTCCGCGGTGGCGCCTATTTCTTTTTACCAAGTTTACGCGCGTTGCGCTATTTTGCGGGAACTTGAACGGCTGGTTGGTGCGCGTCATTGTGCGAAACATGAAAAGCGCTTGTGTGCGCGGCAGTTCTCCGGCAGTTTCGTTCTGATATGGCATCCGATCGCAGGCTGGGTTGTCTAAGCATCTTCTTGTTCGTCGCACTTTGCGCCAGCCTCTTCGTGAACTGTGTGTTAATGATTGTTGCGTTTCAGCGGGTCGGCGGTGTCAGAGAAGCAGAACCGATCCCACGTTTCCGCGAGATTCTGCTTCAAAGAGGTGCTCACACCACAACGGACAAAATCGCAGTTATCACCATGCGCGGGCTGATTAGCACCTCGATCCCTGGAAACGTCAGTGACTCGATGGTGGACGACATGCGCGCAGCTCTTCAACAGGCGCGCGAAGACAGTCGTGTTAAGGCCATCGTGCTGGAGATCGATTCGCCCGGCGGAGAAGTCACCGCCTCCGATGAGATCTACAGCGCGGTCGTCAAGACGCGCGCCAGGAAACCCGTTGTCGTCTACATGGATTCATTGGCGGCCTCTGGCGGATACTATGTCTCTTGTGGCGGCAAATTTTTGATGGCCAATGAAACGACAATCACCGGGAGCATTGGTGTAATCATTCAAACCCTCAATTACGAGCAGCTGTTTAACAAAATCGGCCTCGCGTCTGTCGTTTTTAAGAGTGGCAAATTTAAAGACATGCTGAACGGAGCGCGACCAATTACGCCCGAGGAACGGGAGCTCGTGCAGAATTTCATCATGAACACATACGACAAATTTCTCGGCATTGTCGCAAAGGAGCGAAACCTGCCGGCCGATCTTCTCCGCAACACGATCGCCGACGGCCGAATTCTCTCGGGCAAAGAAGCATTGCAAAGCAAACTCATCGACGGTCTCGGTGAATTAGACGACGCCTTCACCAAAGCAAAACAACTGGCGAACGCGCCGGATGCGAAAGTTGTGAAGTATGGGCCGCCGTTCAGTCTCTTGCGCTTCCTTCGCGTGTTTGGAGAATCCGATTCGAAAATCGAATTGCAGCTTCCAAAACAACTCGTGCCTCAACTGGAGTCGGGGCGCGCATATTTCCTGCCGAGTTACTATGCTCCCTAGGCTCTGAGGGTCGCGCGAACTTCAGCACACCCTCATGCCATTCGGGAATATTTTTGCGACATTCGGAGCAGCGCCGAGCGTCGCCCTTGGTGTGCTTTCGGCTCTTTACCTGATTGCCAGTCTTTGTGTGTACGTATCGCTGATCTATCAGATCAGTACACGGGTTCGTGACGCTTCCGCGACGGACGTACCGGCGCGAGCCTTTGGACTGCCGGAAGCAATTCTCGCCGGAGTGCTGATCCTTTTCTTTCTCCTGACGATCGGCTCAACAGCCCCGGACCCGGCGCTCCAATTTCACCCACGCAATCTTCTCGCCAATCTCCTACTCAGCGTTTTCGTGGTGCTTATCATAGCGAGCCTGCTGCAATTTCGCGGTTTTGATGTCGCCATGTTGGCTGGATTTTTCAGGATCAGTTTCTTTCGCACCCTGGGCACGGGAGCCATCCTGCTTTTTTTTGCGTATCCGTTGATCGGTTTTTCCGAGTGGATTAATCAGCGGTTTTTCGGTGGCGGCTCAAGCAAACAGAGCATCGTCGAGTTCTTCAGTGGTTCGCGAACCATCCAGCAGAGAGTAATGATTATCATTTTCGCCGTCGCCATCGCACCCATCGTGGAGGAGTTTGTTTTCCGGTTTTTTATCTACGGCGTTCTCAAACGCTACGTTGGATGCCTTCTGGCGGTGATACTTAGCTCGCTTTTCTTCGCCGCTGCCCACGCACACATTCCTTCGTTCGTGCCGTTATTTGTCTTGGGCGCTTGTTTCGCGATTACCTACGAATGGAGCGGCTCGATTCTTGTTTCGATGACCATGCATTCCCTGTTCAACTCGTTGACTCTCATCGCCCTCGCGTTTCCAGAGATCATCTCTCAATGAAACTCGGTGCTCTCGGCGAAGATCGATTGCTCAACCAAATCTTGCTCGACCTCCCGCGTGGGAGAGTCCGGAAAATCTTGGCGGGTGCGGGTGACGACTGCGCCATAGTCGAAATGTCGGGAGGCAGGAATTATCTCGTACTAAAGACGGACTGCGTTGTCGAAGGCGTACATTTTGTGCACGGAACGAATGCGTCAGATGTCGGATGGAAAGCAATGATGCGTCCTTTGAGCGATTTCGCTGCGGCTTCAGCTGTGCCTCAATTCGCGCTCATTACGCTTATTGTTCCGCAGCAAACAAGAGTCGCCTGGGTGCAAGGACTTTATCGGGGGCTGCGGCGAGCGGCTACGCGCTTTGAAGTCAGGATTGTCGGTGGCGAAACCAGCAATACACCAGGGCCAATCGCCATTTCTGTAACTGTAGTTGGATACGTTGAGAAATCCCGCGTGGCGTCGCGACTGGGTGGAAGAATAGGCGACGATCTTTTCGTCACAGGCCAGCTTGGGGGTGCGCTAAAAAAAAAGCATCTGAAATTCATTCCACGTATCGTGGAATCGCGGTGGCTTACAAAAAATTTCTCTATCCACGCTATGATGGATTTAAGCGATGGACTCGGAGCCGATCTTCCTCGGCTTGCACGTGCAAGCAAAGTGGGATTCGAAATCGAGCTCGAGAATTTGCCGCTGGCCCGGAGTGCAAATATCGACAACGCGATTTCAGAAGGCGAAGACTACGAACTGCTCTTCGCCATTTCGCCGCGCGAGAGAACTCGGTTGAAACGAGAGTGGTTGCGAAAGTTCCCGAGACTACATTTGACGCGAATTGGCTCGCTCAATCACAAATCGCAACCTGCAATTCGCAAACTTCCCCGTGGCTACGTTCATTTCCAACAGCCCCGTTGAAACGGAAGCGGTCGGACAGCGACTAGCGGTGGATCTTATCGCCGGTTCGGTGCTGGCTCTTAAAGGCGATTTGGGGAGCGGCAAAACGTCGTTCACCCAAGGTATCGTCGCCGGTCTGGGAAGCGACGCCGCAGCGACGAGTCCGACTTTTACAATCGTACACGAGTATCAAGGCGGGCGATTGCCCGTTTATCATTTCGATTTCTTTCGTCTGGAAAATCGCGAATCCGCCGTGCGCCTCGGACTGGATGATTACTTTTTTGGCGATGGCGTTTCGGTAATCGAGTGGGCCGATCGCTTTCCGGAATTGATTCCAGCTGAGGCGCGCTGGATTTCATTTGAAATAAAGTCCGAGCGCCAACGGATCCTAACGCTGCTTGATGACGGTCATGAAAACTCTTGCGCTTGAACTATCGACCGCGCGGGGCGGCCTGGCCTGGCTGGATGGGGAGATTGAGTTCACGCGCGAATGGCCTAACGACCGAAAAACTTCCGCAGCCTTTTTTGAAAACCTCCAGGCAGCGCAAAGAAAATTTGGCGCTCCGGAAACGATCATTGTCGGACTTGGCCCTGGCTCGTACGCCGGAACGCGCATCGCGATTTCGGCATCGATTGGGATACAACTGGCTTGTGGTGCTCGTTTGATTGGGTATCCCTCTGTTGGCACAATGGAATGCGATGCGCAGGAATACTGTGTGATTGGCGATGCGCGCAGGAAATCTTTCTTCTTCGCGCGCATCCTCAAAAACGAAGTGATCGAAGGCCCAACGCTCTTTTCTGAGCGAGAGCTGAGAGCGAAACTCGACTCGATCGACCCGGCGATGCCGGTTTGCTCTTCAGAGTTGCTTCCGCAGTTTCAACGAGCGGTGATCTGCTTCCCCTCGGCCCGCATCCTGGCCAAACTTGCGAAAAAGCCGCGACGAAGCTTTTGTCTGCCACCGCTGGAACCGCTTTATTTGCGCGAACCACACATCACCATGCCGAAATGAAAGAAACTTACCGATGCTGGGCTGAAATTGACCGTGCTGCGTTGCGGCACAATGCGAAGGTCGTACGAGATCGCATCGGATCCGCTGAGATGCTTGCGGTCGTGAAAGCGAATGCTTACGGCCACGGCTTGGTCGGCGTCGCGGAAACACTGGCCGATGAGGCACAACTATTTGGCGTCGCCAACCTCCAGGAAGCTCTTACGCTGCGCGAATCGCTGCCGCATCCCGTCGTGATTCTCGGCCCGGCAACTCCCGAGGAACGCCCGGTAATCGCCGAGCATGGATTTATCCCGACTATTTCCAGTTTGGAGGAAGCGCAGGCGTTCGATCGCTTGAGACGGGTATCAGTCAATTTCAAAATCGACACCGGCATGGGACGAATGGGCGTGGTGCAGAACGAGGCACGCCAGGTTTTCCAGCGCGTGTCAGGAATGCCGAATATTGAGATCCACAGCATCTCGACGCATATGCCGGTATCGAATGAAGACGCAGAATATACGCAGGATCAGCTCGTCCGGTTCCAGAAAATCGTTGAGAAAATTCGTGCAGAAGTTCCGGGAAGCTATAAGGCGCACGTATTACAGAGCGCGGGCACACTCGCGTTCAATCAACCGACCCACGAAATTGTGCGCGCCGGTATCATGCTCTACGGCATTTCGCCGCTGCCGGAATTTCGCGATTTGCTCGAGCCGGCGATGACGTGGAAAACACGGATCTGTCTCATACGCGAAGTGCCGAAGGGCAGTTCAATCAGCTACGGCCGCACCTTCATTGCGCCGCGGAACATGCGCGTTGCAACTTTGTCTGCCGGCTATGCGGACGGTTACCCGTGGCATCTGTCTAACCGCGGCGCCGCCGTTCTAGTGCGCGGAAAGCGTTGTCCTCTTCTCGGTCGAGTAACAATGGATTTGATGGTGATCGATGTTAGTGCGCTGGATGACGCCAAGGTGGGCGACGATGTTGTTCTAATGGGCCGCGACGGAAGTGAAGAAATTCCCTGTTCTGAGTTGGGCGAAAAAGCTGGGACGATCACGTGGGAAATTGTGACCCGAATTGGCGTGCGAGTGCGCCGGGTTTATGTTTGACGATCGTTCAGCGGTGAAACGTTGAGACGTTTCAGCGGATCAGTTTCGCGAGATCAGTTCCAAGCGGTTCAACGTTTCAACTGTTTAACGAAATAATGTTTCAAATCATCTTCAATGAGCTGAGCGCGGCCGAGATCTCGGCGTTACCAAAAAAGTTGCAGCTTGAGTTACTGGCCGAGTTTCAAATTTTACCGGAAGATTTGGATCAGCTGGACTCCGAGCGGTTCGGCGTGATCGAACGCGCAGGGAAAAAGCTCTATCGGTATCGCGCGAAGAATTACCGCATTTACTTCGCGAAGACGGAGGAAGGCGTCAAAGTACATCGCGTTTTGCACAAAAACACGCTTCGCGATTTTCTCTTCCGCAGCAAACTGCCCGTATCCGAAGACGCCCAATTGGGCGAAACGCGCGAGTTCTGGAAGTTGATTGAGGAAGGCGAACGCACGCCGAAGGCGTAACGCACGCGCTTGCCGCGGTAAGCGCCTCCTACTTCATCAACAGCACCGAACGGCTGCGCTTGATTTCGCGCGTTATTTTCCGGTGCATGTATGCAGGCATCCCCGTAACTCGACGAGGCAGGATTTTGCCGCTCTCAGTTACAAATTTCTTCAGAAGATCCGGGTTTTTGTAATCGATTGCCTCCATGGCGATATCAATCCGGCGCCGCGGCATGGGCCGGTTGGCTCGACGAAATGCGGAACGGCGTTTTGGAGTTTTCGGCTGCATGGCTGATTACTTCGTTTCCCGGTGCAGAGTGTGCCGGCGCAAAAACGGATTGTATTTTTTCTTCTCCAAGCGATTCGGCGTCCGTGGACTTTTCTTGTTCCGCGTCGTCATGTAACGCGAAGTCGGTTTCCCAAGCGCTTTCGCTTCGGTGCATTCAAGGGTAACAATTTCTTGAGCCATGAGCGTCGATTACTCCTTCGTTTCCGGCGGAGTGGCTTCCTCCTCTTCGGATTCGCCTCCTTCCTCTTCGGTCAAGCCAAACAAAGAAGTTACTGATGGTCGAATGCGTGTGGCTCTGCTCTGCTTTTCCAACTGCGATTGGCACTCTACGGTGAAACGGGCGAAGGGAATCGCTTCGAGACGTGCGCGTGGGATTGGTTTACCTGACATTTCGCACTTTCCGTACGTTCCAACCTCGATGCGCTTCAGAGCCTCATCGATTTCATAAAGCGCATCCTGTTCTTGTGAGAGCAAACTGAGGGCGAAATCGCGATCGTATGCGTCCGATCCGGCGTCCGCCTGGTGCATTCCGAAGGCGGAAGCTTCGCTGCCTTCAGCACGCGACCGAAGAGTGCCCTGGGCCACACCAGCCATGGAATCCACGACGGCATCTCGAAGCTGAAGCAGTTTTTGTTTTTGTTGGCGAACGAATGGATCCAACTTCTTTTCGCGATGATTCAAACCTAGCAGAACCGCCGCGGGCGATTCAGTAACTTCCAAGTTCGTCTTTGGCGAACGACGCGCGATCTTCTTTTCACGAGCAGTATTTTTCGGCTTGGCCTTCCTTGCGTGAAGTTTCTTCACCGGGCGCGGCTTTCGTGCAGCCGACTTTGCCTCAGACCTGTTCTTTTTCTTTGATTTTGCCATGGTGACTTTGTAAGCGCGATTTCTAATCGACTGGCGCGGGGAAAATGGACGCTTAATTAAGAACGTTTATCCCGGCACGCAAGCGGATTCGCCAAAAAAGATTCCGGTCACTTGCCAAACGAGGTCCGCTTGTAAGATCCAGCATGCCAGCAGGATTTATTATAAGCCGTAGCGGATTAAATCGCTGGCGTATTACCGGGACCCTAGTCGCAGGCCGGCCGCTTGCTGATTAAGTCCGCAGCTCAAAACGATCGCACGTCGCGCGCTCGAAACTGGAGTGCGTGAGAGTGAAAGCCTTATCCGAGCGTTTTCATCTGCATGAAGCACTGGCGGAATCTCTTTGGAACGGAGTGCTTGAGCCGCCAGAATGATCTGCCACAATCCTGCCGCCCCAACGCTCTCGCCCAAAGCGGGTTTGCCCGTGTAAACCAGCGCATTTGAAACAACCTCCTCAAGCGCTTGGGATTCTGCGTGGTCGACAAATGTGCCATTCGCGCTTGAAACAACGAAATCGATTTCGCCTTCGCCAAGATCGCACAAGATGCGTCTCAAAATTGCTTCGGCTTCGACTCGTTTACTAAAATGCCCGCCGGGATGCGCGCGTTCGATCGTGACGAATCCGTCGCGTGCGAGAAGGATCGCTCCCGCGCCTTCGCTCAATATCATTCCGCGGTTTTGCTTGCTAAAGGGCTCAATCGGCGGCGCTGAACGCAACAAACGCCACCGCCGATAAGCATCACACAACAGCCAGTCGATCTCTTCGGTGCCTACGACGAGACAAAAGTCCAGTGCCCCATTCGCCATTAATTCTTCCGCCATTGTTATCGCAGTGAGTCCGACAGCGCCGTCGCCGACGATCGTGTACGTAACGCCGGTCACGCCGAGGATAGCGGCCAAATGGCTTGCCGGCGCATTGAACACAGTTTCCGGGAACAGAAGCGGACTGGCTGCCTGCGCGCCTGTGCCGACGATCTCGTGGTAAAAACGTTTTGTGTAGGTCACGCCTCCATTTGAGATAGCGAAGATCAGCGCAATTCTTTCAGCATTCTGCGATTCGACTCTCAGTCCTGCAGACTCCAACGCGTGTAACCCAGCTCCCGCGGCGAAACGCGAGATGGCACTGGCGCGGCGAAGGCGCGGATGGGAGACCTCCTTCAGCGCTGATTCGGGTACTCGGAAAACGCTGTAAACGCGATCAGCAGATTGTTCGGAAATCGGCGTCGCAGATGCCTCCTCGCCTTGAAGCAATCGCTCCCAAACGGAATCAATGCCAGTACCCAGCGGCGTAACCCAACCCACGCCGGCAATCGCCAGACTCATGTGTCGCCTACCCGCGGCACTCCTGGCGAACCCGGAAATCTACCCATCAGAATGGAAGCATTTGTTCCACCGAATCCGAACGAGTTCGATAACGCCACGTTCATAACAGCCGGTCGCGCTTCGTTCGCGACGATGTTGAGTTCGACGTCGTCGTCCGGGGTGGTGAAATTGATGTTAGCTGGAAAAAATTGGTGTTGAAGCGCCAGCAAACAGACCACCGCCTCGATGGCGCCTGCGGCACCCAGCGAATGACCCATCATGCTCTTAGTTGAGCTCACCGGCACACCATTGAACAACGCACTGATTGCCTTACCCTCGGCTGCATCGTTGAAGGCCGTGGCCGTGCCATGTGCATTAACGTAATCAACGTCGCCCGCGCCGATATGCGCGTTCTCAAGGGCGCGCTCCATTGCTTGTCGCGCTCCGACGCCAGATGGCTCTGGTTGCGTGATGTGAAAGTTGTCGGTGGAGATGCCATACCCGATGATCTCGGCGAGAACAGGCGCGCCACGCTCGCGAGCCGCGTCAAGGTTTTCCAAAGCCATAACTGCGGCACCTTCACCGAGTACCATACCAGAACGATGGCGATCAAAGGGCCGGCATTTCTCGGGCGTTGAGGCTTGAAGCGAATCAAACCCCACGAATACCATTTCGGCGAGTGCATCGTAACCCCCCGCTAAGACCCGTTGATAACGACGGGAACGAACGCATTCAAACGCATGACCGACCGCATTTGTCCCGGACGCGCAGGCGTTCGCGATCACCTCGCACGGTGCCGAAATTCCAAAAGCTATTTGTGCATCGATCACTGGCTTTTGCGCCGGATAATTAGCAATCCATGTCGGCGCATGCCGCAGATCTCCTGCTGCACTTAACGAGCGGTAATAGCGTTCACCATAGGACATGCCCCCGCTTGTCGTTCCAATTACCGTTAATTCCGGTTCAAATTCAGGTTGTTGTGTTAGGAGCTCTTGCAGCGCCTGAATCATCATGTACGAGGCGCGATGGAGGCGTCTCGAATGGGGTGTCTGCACATGATTGGCAAACAAACGCGAGTCGGAAATCTGGCCCGCGGTTTTGCACCGGCATTGCGTGACTGAGAACCGCATGACGGGAGTCACACAGTCCTGCGCACTGCGCAAGGACTCAAACGTTTCGGCCAAGCCAAACCCAAGCGGGCTGACTACACCCGCCGCTGTAACTGCCACGCGGGCTGAATCATTCGTGTTTTTTCGCCTGTCTCCTTGAACCATTATTTGACGTTAAAAATTGACCTTGATTTCTATTGCTTTCTTAAAAGAAGCATTTTACAAATGACCGCAAAACGGGAAACGGAAGCCCGGAAGTTGGTGGATTGTCAGTTGAGTTTATTCAATGGCGATTTGAAATCCGATAAGCGGAAACAGTTACCTG
>Ga0207701_10003655_pt1 | contig 15774 bp, 13 predicted proteins | sample KBSSwiSSwithPhiX_FD_184294 | JGI IMG/M metagenome (GOLD analysis project Ga0207701, IMG submission 184294) | Switchgrass rhizosphere bulk soil microbial communities from Kellogg Biological Station, Michigan, USA, with PhiX - S5 (SPAdes) (version 2) | ecosystem: Environmental > Terrestrial >... | reverse complement strand
CACCACCGGCTCTCGCACCACCTCCTCCTCCACTGCTTCCGCGGCTCGCGCTGCCCCGTGAGCTGGCGGCTCGTGCTGAGCTACCGCTACCGCCAGCGCCTTGAAAAGCGCCGCCGCGGCTGCTCGAGCCACCACCGAGGCTGCTCGCGCCCGCGCCGCGGTCCGATGTTCCGGCGCGGTTACCGCCACCGAGTTGGCCTGCTCCGCCACGGTCACCACCTACCCCCTGCCCGGCTCCGCCGCGATCACCGACACCGCCTTGGCCGCCGACTCCGTTACGACCGCCCGCTCCGCCAGCATCACCCAAACCGCCGCGATCGCCTGCTCCGCCGCGGGCCACATCCTGCCTTCCTTGGTCGGCTCGCCCACGGAATTGTTCCCGTGACTTAACCGCGTCGTTAGTGCTCGCCCGGTTGAATTTCTGCGCGGTTCCCTGGTCTCTATAAGAGACACCTTTGCGGTGCTCCGGGTTATGCTGCCATTGTCCCTGGCCCCTCTGATTGACTTGTCCGCGCTCCTGCATTTTTTGTTTGGCCTGGTCCCGATTGATATTTGTATTTATATTCGTGTTTCGGTCTACGTCGATGTCGACATTTCCACCGTTCCAGTTGGTGTTACCCCATGCATAACCCCATGCCGCTCCCATTGCGACGCCCGCACCGAACGCTATCATCGAGGTAGCCACATACCCTGGCGGGTAATAGTAGTACGGCGGATAGGCCGGGTATGGCCAGGCGCCATAAACGACGGTTGGATTGTAGGTGGGAACGTAAACAACCTGGGGATTCGCCGGTTCAATCTTGATGATCTTTTCCTCGACAATGACTTTCTGTTCTTTGTTCGATTCGAGATGGCCGGCCGACTGTGCCTTTACCCGAAGGCTCTGGATGGTATCCAAAACTTTTTTCTGGTCCGCCAAGAAAGCATCGCCGAGTTTCTGTGTCCAGTCGAGCTTGTCACTCATCATCGTGAGCACCTGAGGGAAATTCACCAAGGATTTGACGCTGGGATCCCAATCCTGACTTTCAAGCGCCTTGGTCAGTGCGTCACCCTTCAGGCTGGCATTTTGCTTTACCCAGCGATCGGCGAGCGCGACCTCCAAAGGATACGTTGACGCCATCAAGATTTGCGAGATCAGCGAATCCGGATGGAGCGCAATTGGCGCTACTAGCTGCTCCAGTTCTTCCGGTTTGAAGACCGCGTTCGCCTCAGACTGTTGAGGGATGGCTCCCGGCGGAACTGCGAGCAACAGCATCAACAGCCATACCGACGTCTTCACGAAAAATCTTTTCGCTTCCATGACCCGTCCTTTTGCGATGAACCTCGTAATCGTTTTATTGCACAGCTCTTCCGCTCCGTAGTTGTCCACTTCAACTGGAGACTTACTCCGAAGCGCCAAAGGCATTTCAACGAGTGCTTTGTCCGCCATCACTTCATCGAGCCGTTGTTGCGCTGAGCCATTCGCGTGCGCTTCAAGGCTTCGTCTAAGGTCTTAATGAGCAATTCGTCATCGAACGGTTTGCGCAAGAACGCCACTGCTCCGGCGCTCAACGCCTTCTCTCGAACGCCGACCTCGTCATGGGCGGTGATAAAGATTACCGGAACCGTATTGCCGCTTCGAACAAGGTGATCCTGAACGTCAAGACCGTTCATTCCCGGCATTTGTACATCCAGAATCAAACAATCGGGTCGGAATGACGGCATAGCCTCAAGTATGTCGATAAATTTCTGCCCTGAGCTGAACGTTTCTCCATCCATTCCGAGTGAGCGCACTAACCGTCGCACCGCCCGGCAAACCGATTCGTCGTCATCAATAATGGCAATTCGCGGCTTGGGGCTATTCACTGAAATCGACTCGTACTGGCTCTGGGCCTCAAGAGAAACCACTTAAAACAACCCTGCTGAACCGACTGTAACGAAAGCAAGCAGGCCGCGTATATTGGACTTTGGTCCAATAGGGTCTGAGTCAGGGGCAAATAAAGAGCAGGCGTAAGTTGTCAGTATGTCGAGTTCAGATTTCGGTGTTTAGGTAGGTCGAAAAGTTACTGAATTTTTTTGCGAAGGTGTGGCGTTGCCAATGCCGACGCGCTCGGCGATTCGTACCAATTCGGCGAGAGATTGCACCTCCATCTTTGCCATCACCCGCGCGCGATGAACCTTAACCGTCTTTTCCACAGTCCCTAACTGGAAGGCGATTTGTTTGTTCAACAGACCCCTGACGACCAACGTCAGAACTTCGCGCTCACGAGGCGTCAAGCTTTCGAGTCGTCTTTGGATATCCTCGAGTTCTTCTCGCTCGGCCAAGTCATGATCCGCTCGCGCGAGCGCTTGCTCCACAGCTTTCAAAAGGTCTGTGTCCTTTATAGGTTTGGGCAGGAAATCGACGGCGCCGTGCTTCATAGCTTTGACGCTCATAGGAATATCGCCATGACCCGTGATGAAAATGATCGGCAATTGCGCATGTGTCGCTAACAACTCTTGCTGCAGATCGAGCCCGCTCAATCCAGGCATCCTGACGTCGAGGATGAGGCAGCTTGAACCTCGATCAGGCCCATTTCGCCACTCGAGAAAATCGCGCGCTGAAGCAAAAGCCTCGACCTGATAGCCCGCCACCCTCATCAAACGCGTCAATGCCTTGCGCACGGAAGGATCATCGTCGACGAGAAAAACCGTGGAGGAGCGCCCGGTCTGACTCATGTCCCTTGGCCTTGTTCGCGTTCCACCGGCAATGTGAAATAAAATGTGGCGCCGCGCGCTAAGTTGTTTTCTGCCCAGAGCTGTCCGCCGTGGGCCTCGATGATCGATCGGCAAATCGAAAGTCCCATGCCGAGTCCTTCGCCTTTGGTGGTGAAAAAGGGTTGGAACATTTTGTCGAGCTTGTCCCTACTCACACCCATCCCGGAGTCGCTCACGGCCACCTGGATAAAACCCGAACTGTCAGCTTCCATCCGCAATTTCACTTCGCGCTCGCTCACGGCACACTCAGTCATTGCGTCGAAGGCGTTCAGCATTAAATTAAGGACGACCTGCTGAATCTGCACTTTGTCACCCTGGACAAATGATAGATCGTTCTTTAAATCGAGTGTGATCTTGACGTTCTGCAGAACCGCATCGCTATGAACTAACATTACGACGTCCCGGATCAGCCCTGAGAGATCGACGGACGCGAACTCGATCTTTTCCTTTTTCACCAGTGCGCGCATACGCCGGATGACCTCGCCAGCGCGGCTATTGTCTTTGACGATATCAAGCAGGATTTCGCGCACTTCTTCCAATTCGGCCGGATTTCTACCGAGGAAACGGAGCGCGGCTTGTGCATTACTCAATATCGCGGTTAGCGGCTGATTCAATTCGTGCGCCAGTGAGGCCGCCAATTCACCCATGGTCGAAATTCGAGCCACATGGGCGAGTTCGGCGCGTTGTTCACGCAACTCGATTTCTGTTTCCCTACGGCGGGTAATATCGGTCGAGGCCCCAAGAACTTGCTTTGCGCGTCCTTCGCTTTCAATGATCGGCCGCTTTACCGTCTGGAGCCAGCGAATCCTTCCTTCAGCGTCGGTCATATGTTCTTCGGCGATAAAATGTTCCTGTAGGGAATCGATGACCTCCTGATCAATCCGTTTGAAAAACTCGACTTCTTCCTTGTTCGAGCTAAAATCAGCATCAGTTTTTCCGATGAGATCATCCACCGTCGTCCCGTATGCGTCGGCGACCGCCTGATTTGCCAATGTAAAGTGGCCGTCGCGATCCTTGGCGAAGATAAAATTCGGTACGGTATCGATCACCTGCCGCAGAAAACTGCGTTCTCTCTCTAATTCTTCGGCGCTGCGCTTGCGCTCCGAGACATCGACGATGGTTACTAAAGTGATCAGCCCTTCCTCAGCGCGAATTGGACTGAGTCCGACCTCGATCGGAGTCTCTCTGCCGTCTTTGCACAAGCCGAAGAGCTCTCGGCCCGCTCCTATAGTGCGGGTCCGCGGTGCGGCGCTAAACGCCGCGCGATTGGCCGGATGCGCAGCGCGAAACCGCTCAGGGACGAGCATTTCAACCGATTGGCCCAGCAATTCATCGCGCGAGTAACCGAAAAGTTTTTCTCCTTGCGCATTGGCGAGCAAAATCCGACCCTGGTCATCAATCATGAAGATCGCGTTCGGCGACGCTTCAATGGCGCTCTGAAATTTCTCTTCCGCGCGCTTGCGTTCGGTGATGTCCAATACAACACCCATCCTGCGTGTCATCGAGTCACCGGCCTGGACAATAGTCCGTCCCTTCGCCAATACCCATCGTTCTTTCTGATTAGGAAGAACGACGCGGAACTCGCCCTCGAATTGCGTCTCGGCCATTTCAGCATGTTCGATCTGCAACAACATGCGTTCCCGATCGTCGGGATGAACGCGCCCAAGTAGATCTTCGAAGCGGAGTGGATCTGCAGCGCTGAAACCAAAGAGCGAACGCATAGGCTTGTTTATCCAGAGGTCGCCAGTCTTTAAATCCCTGGACCACAGTCCCAACTCACCGGCGCTGGCGGCAAGCTCGATTATTTCCCGGTTTTCATGCAATTCTGCTTCGCTCCGCCACCGGCGGCGCCGTTGTAAAAGCAAGTCGGCGATCATCGCCGCTTGCAGACCGATAACGATGAGCGCGCCGAAGATATACCAACGATATTCTTGCCACAATGACCGTGGACGAAATCGAATGATACTGTTCGATGGGAGGCGGCTTTCAGGGATGTCCCAGCGTTTTAGAGCGCGCCAATCGAATGTTGGTGTGCTATCCGCGCGTATTTCGAACCGCAGCGAGTTTACATCCGTGCCGGTGAGAACCAGCCGTGCCAGCTCTCCCGCCCGTTTTCCGAACGCCTCCACGCTCGCGAGCGAACCACCCACGGCTCCCGTCCCCAAAGGAGTCTCGGTCATGACATATACAGGCGCATTCGCCTCCTGCGACAGGGTTCGAGCCACCTCAGAGGAGATCACAGCTTGACCCGCCGCATCCCGAAACATTCGGCCGAACAAAATTGCGGTTTTTGGCGGTAACGCTTTCACGGCCTCACGCAGTTCGTCCATTGTAAGATTGTCCCAAAACTCGATTTGCAGCTGGTTCGTGAACCGCTGTGCGGCATCTTTAATTCTTTGCGTGACTTGCCGATCGATTCCTGCCGTGCCACCGATGGCAATGACGCGATTCACTCCGGGTTGTAGACGACGGATCAGTTCTAGCGTGGCTTCGGGATTGACACGCTGGGCCAGGCCGCTCACCGCGGTGCCAAACTGTTCCGGACGAAGTTCCTCTTCGGTAAAGCCGGCTACAATGATTGGCGTGTTGGGAAAAAGTTGCGGTAGTAAGGTTCCCGTAATTCCGAGGTTACCTATGTAGACCAGGATAACGAGATCGGGAGGGCTTTCGCTGTATTTTGCGCTTAAATAGTCTTTGAAAATTTGTCGATAACGTTCGGCCGGAAACCGCACCAGATCGAGATTCTCGGCATAGGTTTCGATTCGCGGCGACTGGATTTTTCGGAGCGCCGCGAGCAACTGCTCATCGACGAGTACGAATCCTGGCTGAAGCCGGCTTCCAGTTGAGATGATCAAAACGCGTTTAACCGGCGGTGCTTCGCCGGCGACGGCAGAGCTTATGGCCGTTAAGAGAAATAGGGCCGTCAGCACTCGTCCCACGAAGAAACTGAATGACCGCATGTTTGGCTTATTTGAGCGCATCAAAACGCGGGGCGCAATGCATAGAAACATCGCAAAAAAGTAAATCCGCGGTGAAGAACATAATAACTGGGCTATTTTAGCCCATCCAGATCGATCGGCCTTATCAATTCTGCAAAAAACTAATACCTCATTTGTCACAATTGATTAAGAGCGCGGGGCAGGTGCGGTATGGACTATTAACGATGCCGGAAATTCCGCCGTTCAGGACAGTTCGGCACAGCGGCCATGCCGTACTTGAAACTTATCTGATCAACGAAGACAGCGGCACTTTGATCGAGAAGGGAGCAAAAGCGACGGTCATAGCGAATATAACGACTACAGCATTTTGATTCTTCTCCACTTCACCAACAGCGATCTTGAGACAAATGGGATTGGGGAGGCTTTTAGTCGTAACACTTTTGGAGCGGAGAAGCACCTCGTTTGGCTGACCGTCTCAATGATTGGGCAGCTACGCTACAGTATCCCCGCGAGCCAATCGATGGCGATCTTTGAGTCATAAAAAACGCCCGCGGTGAGCCCGCGGGTTACTAGGCCCGTGCGCAAGAAATAGAGTCGATAATAATCATCCCTCTCCGGAGCGGAGACAAACGCGATCCGATTGGCTGGCCCCCAGCGATCCAACGGCAGTTCGGCGACAAGGCCCTCAATCTCCACGGTGTCAATTGCGTACGTGCTGTCGGCTAAGTCGACGAGCACCTTGCATTGGGTGAGTCCCCGCGTCGCTATGACGATTTCATCAAAGAGCTTTCTGAAGGAAGTCTTTTCCATGCAGCCGCGCGCGAGCACGATAAGATGATTCCCCTGGTCTTGCCAATTAAACAGTTTGAGTTGGAAATTCATGGTCACCTCCGAATAATCAATTAAGGATTGCTCGGAGGGTTTTCTTGACTGTTTGCGACGGTCAATTGACAGTTAACGCCAAATCAGGCAGACAGCTTCGAAAGGTCCATGCGCGCACCACCTATGATCTCGTGCAGCGTTACCATTGGCTTGGCTCAAGCCGTCGCAGATGCCGGCGCAAACCCAGATGAAGTTCTCCCCGACATCGGCTTAAGTCGCGCCGAGCTCGCGAGCCCTGAGGGGTTCATCCCGTGCGCGATTTTCGCCCGCGCTTTGGATCGTGCTGCAGCTGCGAGCGGTGATTGCGTCTTCGGGCTCCACTTTGGCGCGCGGTATAATCCAAAAAATATCGGAGCGCTCGCCTATGCGGTTTTCAATTCACCAACGGTCGGCGCAGCCCTCGAAACCGCCGCACGTTATATCCACTTGCATAACGAGGCGGCTCAGATCAGCTTGCGGAAAGAAGCAAATGGACTGAACTACTTCCACTACGACCTGAAGAATTTGGCTTCTACGGACCTGCGTCAGTTCGTCGAGTACGGAATGGCTGTCGCTCTAAACCTCTTGAGACTGATGGTGGGGAGCCAATGGAATCCCCGCGAAGTTCATTTCACCCATGAGGCACCGATCGACGTGTCGGCGCATCGCGCACTTTTCCACGCGCCCGTCCTATTCGCATGCTCGAGCACGGCCTTGGTGATAGAGCGCGAGTTTTGTGAGCAGCCAATTCCCGCCGCTGACCCGAGACTGCTAAAGGTGTTGCGCCGTTATTTGGATAACGTGTCGAGTCAATTACCGAAGGACGATCAACGATTGGCGCTAATTCGTCGCAAGGTTGCGGAAAGTATCAATGAGGGCGATCTCTGCCTCGCTCAGGTCGCAAAAAGGATGGCGTGCAGCCCGCGTACGTTACAAAGGCAGCTGAGCCAGTTCGGGATTGACTTCAGAACCTTGGTCGATGATACGCGAAAGCGATTGGCCCTAGAATACCTGAAAGACTGGAAAAATACGCTTACGCAAATCGCCTTTTTATTGGGCTACTCGGAAGTAAGCGCCTTCAACCGATCCTTCAAACGCTGGACCGGCAAAACACCACTACACTATCGACGTCGCGCGGCGTGAAAATATCGTTTTCCTAAAGCTACGGGTTATCAGCCCACGGCCGTATTGCCGCTGATGATTTCCGTCATCATGTCATCCGTGCTCACTCTTCGGGGTAGCTGATCATCAGGCAAAACCCACACGCGGCATCAGGGTTGGCGCGATAAGGATGCAAGACACTCAATCCGAAAATTAGCATGGATGCTGGAAGCCTGTTGCATTAGATCTTTGTAGTCCTAAAACGGACACAGATATCGTTCTTTTGGCACTTTTTATCCGTCGCTCCGCTCGCTTAAATATTCCTCGCCGATTTCCAACAACCGCGACCTGATCATCAGATTTTTCAACCAAGGCAATTTGCAAGCGGAAATCAGGGAAGGCCGGATAGCGGCCGTCACGGTGTGTCAGATAGATTGATGAGTTCGAGCGCCACACACCTTTTTTTGAAGTTTTTGTGGCAACCAACACCAAGCTTGTGCGCTCCGCAGTGGGCATCAACGGAACTATTAGGGAGGTTCTTATGGATGCAAACGGCGCGACTGACGCCATATGCGTGACCGTCAACGATCGAATTGCCTACGCCAATAGACCCACACTAAGCCTTTTTGGAATGCAAAGACCCGAAGAGTGTCTCGGCCGGTCGTTCCTTGAATTCTTTGATCCGGATATTCAGCCGATCCTCAAAGCTGGCATCCGGCGTTTGCTTGAGAAAAAATCTGAATCCCTGCTGGTTGACGAGTCAAAAATCGTCCGTCGTGATCACATCCTTGTGGATGTAGTCCTACGTGTTGTGCGCCTCGATTGGGACGGCCAGCCGGCCGTTCAGGTAACCTTCGGCTAAATGAAGGACTGTGCGAATATCAACTTCGCTGAGCGCTCGGTTAGATGCTACGCAGGATGCAGTTTCGCGATCGTAGTATCGTTGTTTCTCGGGCCGCCGAGTACTAGGTTTTCGGATTGGGGCGCGTTCTTATAGGTGGATATTACCGAGGACGTCCACGACGAAGTGAAGTTAAAATACGGTTAGACTGACTTGCAAGTTGCGATAACAGTGAGAACTCCCTCGTCAAATCTAAAACGAGGGAGTTCTTTACACTGTCTAAAATGGTGGAGGCAGTAGGACAGTCTAAAGAACTCGTGTGCACGCTTTCCTTCCGTTTATAATGGACTGACAACGAACCCCGAGTCGTCTGCCAGCCAGGTATTGGAAACTTTTAGGAAAACAACCGTACGAGATCATCGAAAAAACAGCGATTTTCTTCAGGCAACTAAGGGCCAATCAGTAGGTCACCAGGGGGACCCGGCATGAAAATTTTCAGTCCTCTTGCCGGGGCGGGACTATATGACTCTATCGGTCGCTATATGTATCTGTTCCAGCGTTTAACGGCGCTTTTAGCCGGTCAATTTTACCGATTCGAACCACATAGTGTCATATAGTTCTGGCGAAGTTGTAGCAAAGTGGCGGCTCAGCACCGACTAAGCGAGACTCCGGAGAGAGCGTGGCTACATTGGTAGGTAAACCAAGGTAGCCACTTTCTCCTTCGATCGTTCTTTGCTCAGTTATTTCTCCTCTATGATCCTGCGGGCCGCTCCGGTCGTTTGCAATATATGCAAGCCCGTGTTGGCACGGTCGACGATATAGATGAACCCGCGCTCGTCCGTTTCAACGTTGTTCGTTTGAATGCTTGGCGGACAGTCGATCACGCCTTCGATTGTCGCGCACCGAAGATCGGTGTTGGCTGTGGCGTCGGGAATGTAGAAACCCACTTCCCTCGGTCTAAACGGATCACGAATATCTACAGCCCTGACTCCTGCAGCGAAATACGCTATGAAAACGAGCTTCTGGTAAAATGGCGCACCAAAGTTCTCATTGGTGGAATGGGGACCGAAGCGACCTCCGCGCTCGCAGAAGTTAAACGGGCTACTTGAGGCGAGCACCTGAAAATTGGACTGCGACTGCGGTCGCGTTTCGTCTGTAACATCCACAAAATAGGTCAGGTGGCGCGGCCCGGTGCACTCATTATCCGTCTCCTCCGACGTTACGGCTACGAAACTACGCTCAACCCCTTCTTCGTTGGGCGCCCAATCGGGAATTGAGAACGTTCCCAACGGGAAGCTTGTGTGCGCACCATTGATCGGATTCATGACCCAACGCCCGACTTCGGCAGTAATAAAGTCGTCCGGTTTACTCGTCAATAGCTTCTGGCGGTCGACAATCTGCATGACGCCATTGCTGCCGGTGCCGTATGCAAAGTAAACGCGATTACCTGCAGGTCCAGTTGAGATCGGGCCGTGGATAGAAGGAATTTCTGTGAATCCGTATGGCAGAGGAATCGTATTATCCTGTTGTCCGTTCAGAGCCCAATCCCGTATGAAGATGGGATTCGCTGGGTCCTTTAGATCGAAGATCATTATGTGGTTGCCCGGTCGCCATTTCGGATCGTCGTTTGCGCGTCTCCCAACGATGTAGGCAATCCCGCTATCACATTCCCACCAGCTCTTATGCGTTCCCGTGAGATTCCCGATGACAGGATTGCTTCCGGCAACGGTGCGAACACCCACAGGGTGACTCGGATCAGTCACGTCCCATATTTCATGCGCAGTATTGGCATAGGACCGAAGTAGATAGTACTTGTTGTTCTTGATCGGCAACGACGAGCCTGGACATACTCGATTCATCTGCGAGCCGCCGTTCCCGGTAGTCCCCACTGGGATATGGGCCAAATAGACAGGGTGGGCTGGGTCGGTCACGTCGACAATCGATGTGCCGTTCGGTTCATTCTTACCAGTGAGCGGATTCAACGACGGCAGCGGCGCTCCCGTTACGGGGTTTGTCCCCAGCGCGTGATGGCCCGCGTAGAGGATCCACTTGTTTCCCTGACGCTGTACTACCGGTTGATATGTCGAGCGCGATTGGAGATCGTTGGTTCCGACAAGAGCCATGTTCAGGCTCTCGGCTGTGAGTGCCGACCTAACGTTAAAGGTTAGTAAAGCTACGACAGTCGATAATAGTAAGACCAGAAAAGTTGATAGCCTTTTCATCACATCCTCCTTTTGTCGTTGCTCTTTAACCTCCTCTATCCCCGATTTACTTATTAACCTCCTTTCCTCTCCCAGTTGTGTCGTCCCCTCCACGCCAATGTTTTTGTAAATGCATTGTGCTAATCTGGCAACGAGCTTTTGGCTTCAATAGCCGCTCTTTGCCGTTGCGATTCATGTCGAAATCTCGGAGAAAGCGCTGCGGGAGCTTTCGCGCTAGTTGAGGAATCTCCGGGCTGGAGACCTGATTGTATTTAGCTTTACGCTTTAGGCGGCTTATATCTCAGCAATGAGAGCTCTGATATTGCCGGATCGGATGTGAATACCGCTGAGTGGGTTGGAATAATCGAAAGAACCGGGAACAGCGATACAACAAGAGGAGTAAGTGTTGCCATAAGAGGACCCTCCAGAAAACTTGTTCGGCTGTTGGCATGAGAATTTATCGCTGACGGATTTAGCCGTCAAGTAATTTTGTGGGTCTCTAAGGAGCACAAGCGGATCATCATAATTTTTGGCTCTCTTCCTGTTCTACCGAAATGCGTTACCGCAAACCGTTTGAACAACCGGAGCAACCCTCAGGAGAGTCCAACCGCGGGCAATGGGAATTGTTGCAGAAATTAGTGGTGACTTACTTCAAGCCGGAGAAATAACGCGGTGAGTCGTTCGCTACTAGGGCTGACGCTTGGATTGGTAGCCGCTCTCAGCGGGTGCAGGAAGTTTAGTGAGGGCGAGTGCGTGCAAGATGTTCGCATGGGCTACATTTGGCGCATTACTGAGGTCAGCTTTAACAAGTACACCGTGCAGGGCTGGGTAAATGGAAAATGGGGCGCGCCCGTGGACGATAGCAATCTCAACCTTAATTCAGGTTACGTTAAAGTGCCTTGTCCATTCAGCACTCAAATTGGGCCTTAAACGATCAAAATCCAGTACGGCAGCCGAACTCAGCCTGCAGCCAGTCGGTTTTGCAGCAGATGGAATCACCCGGCACGAGGATTCTCAATCCTCGTGCCGTTTTCAACAGCAGCTTTTCGAGTCGCCAACCAAAAAGAAAACCGGGCGTCGAAATCGGATCAGTCAATTCCCACCCCGAAAATTACCCGTTCCTTTCGCAATCCGCCGAGCGCGAGAGAACGGCTCGTCGCCCCGAAATGTCTGTAGCACCGGCAGCGGTCCACAACGCCGGTTCTGCTGGGTTTGGTAAATGAAACCACATATTCGTTCGATCTAATCTCTCAATCTTGCTAGGTTTGATTTCAGTAAGACCGGCGGAGAAACACGGAGATCGATACTGATCCGCTCGCGGACACTTACTTTTTATGAGCTATGGAATTTTTTCAGTGGTCCTATTTTAATTCGGTCCGTTCTATATAACCTAACTGGCGCCAGATGCTACACAATCTGCCCCCAACCCCAGCATTCAGAGATGAGCCACCGGATTCTGTGATTTCTGAAAATGGCGCTTCGTGCCCTGCATGGCTAAGGCGGAATACGTCACCGATAACCTCGGCGCGGCGCGCGGACATCTGCCCGACCACGCCACGCGCCGCCGGATGGAGAAATTCATCGATGGCCTGTGAGCAGCGCCTGCACTTCAGGTTTCAACGCGAATTCAGCACTTCAACTGAACGAAGAGCGAACCTCGAGTAGTCTCCGAAAACCAAAGGAAAATTCATGAGCGAATCTGAAGCCGCGGAGCTGGTGGAAGCCCGGTCAGCTTACCGGCTACTGAAGCGCCTCATCGATGTGCGCCCAGCCGAGGTGCGTGCACTGGCGTGGTCTTGGCTTTACATCTTCTGCGTTCTGTCCGCGTATTACATTCTGCGCCCTATCCGCGACGATATGGGAGTTGCCGGAGGCGTCGAAAATCTCCCGTGGCTTTTCACCGGCACTTTACTTGGCATGATCGTCGTTAACCCGCCGTTTGCCGCACTGGTCGCCAAACTACCGCGAGTGCGCTTCATCGCTATTTCCTACCGATTTTTTGTCGTCAATCTTCTGATTTTTATCCTGTGTTTCAATGTGGCGACGGCGGAGCAACATATTTGGGTGGGTCGCGGTTTTTTTATCTGGACATCGATTTTCAATCTCTTCGTCGTCTCCGTATTCTGGGCGCTGATGGTGGATGTCTTCGATTCTGGGCAGGGCAAGCGTCTCTTTGGATTCATCGCCGCCGGCGCGACTCTCGGCGGCATCGCGGGTTCGAGCATTACTGCCTCACTGGCGAAGGATGTGCCCGCGACTTATCTCCTCTCGGGGTCAGCGGTGCTTTTGGAAGCGGCGGTATTCAGTGTACGACGATTGTCCGGTTTGTCCGATGCGTTGCGCGAACGACCGAGAGCGGAGAGCGAGAGAACGCCCATTGGTGGCGGCGTCTTTGCCGGCCTGACCCACGCTTTCAAATCACCGTATTTGATCAACTTGAGTGTGTACATGCTGCTCTTCTCCGTTACTTCGACGCTTCTTTATTTTCAGCAACTGGAGATTGCGCGCCAGAGTTTTGCAGATCGGGGCGCGCGTACCGCGTTTTTCGCCCGCATCGATCTCTGGGTCAATATCCTGACATTGATCGCCCAGCTTTTACTCACTGCTCGAATTCTGCGGGCCATCGGCGTCGCCCTTACACTGGCAATTCTGCCGGTCCTGAGCACTTTAGGTTTCGGGGCCCTCGCTATGGCTCCGACCATCGCGGTTGTGGTTGTCTATCAAGTTCTGCGGCGCGCCGGAAATTTTGCCTTCGCCCGACCGGCGCGGGAGGTCTTGTTTACTGTTGTGCTGCGGGAAGATAAATATAAGGCCAAGAGCTTCATCGATACGGTGATCTATCGGACAGGCGATCAAGTGGGAGCGTGGTCCTTTGCGGCTTTGGGTTTTCTGGGCCTGGCCTTGACTGGAATATCGATGGTGGCTGTTCCCATCTCAATCGCGTGGCTGATGAATGCGCTCTGGCTCGGGCGAAAACAGGAGCGGTTCGCGCGCGCGGAGACGGAGACATCAGTTGCGCCGGTTCCGGCCATGTGAAAAGTATTGTCTGCTAGGGTATCAACTGTAATGGAAAGGAATTATGCATCGTAATTTTTTTATTCGGACTCGTCCGATTCTTTGTGCCATCGTCGCAGTTGTTGGTTTGGCTCCTGGCTTTGGAATTTCACCAACAACCTTGTTCGGCCAGACGGCAACGACTGGTTCTCCGTTGAAGATAGGCATCATCGGTTCCGGTAATATCGGCAGCACGCTCGGAACGTTGTGGGTGAAGTCCGACCATCCGGTGTTGTTCTCCTCGCGCCATCCGGAAGAGCTCAAGTCACTCGCAGAAGGCCTTGGTCCCCTCGCTCGCACTGGGACCGTGCGCGAAGCGTTGGCATTCGGTGATGTCGTTTTCATCGGCGTGCCTTATGGCGCATACCCGCAGATCGGCAAGGATTACGCCAAAGAGTTTGTCGGCAAGATTGTCATCGATGCCGGCAATGCTGTTATCGGGCGCGATGGGGAGATTGCAAAGCCGGCGCGGGAAAACGGAGTTGGACTGACTTCGGCGAAATTATTAGCCGGTGCGCGAATCGTCCGCGCATTCAATCTCTTGAGTTTCCGCAAGGTCGCAAGCCTTTCTAACCGGCCCGAGGGGCGTATCGCGATACCGATGGCCGGCGACGATCAGGAAGCGTTGAAAGTGGCATCGGGCTTGGTGCGCGATGCGGGATTCGAGCCGGTGATCCTCGGCTCGCTTCAACGCTCGAAGGTCTTTGAACAAGGAGGCCCGCTATACGGCGCCGAGATGAGCGCAGAACAGATGCGCGAGCGACTGAAGACGATACCGTGAATTCCAAAGCCTCTTACCCCGGTCGGAGCGACGGTTGCGTCTTGCATATTGGATTGCAAAGCCCGCGCTCCTTTCAAGAGCGATGTTTATGTCCGGCTTCAACGCTTCTGCGTAGCTACTTTCAGTGAGGGCTTAGTTTGTCCAGCTAGGAAACAGCGTCCCTGCCTTGTCCAGGACCATGCCCGGGGGGAGAAAAAAGGGGTTGGGAGTCGCCCCGAAACGAGGATTGCCAATTCTCGTAGCACCTGTAAGTAACCGGACAACTATACGAGCCTGATCCTTGTCCTTGGCGAGACACATTTTCTGATTTCTCACCTTAAACAGTTCTTCAACAGGAAAAGATCTCGCCGTTTATTCAGCTCTCGCTTTTTCGGCTTTTTTTGTTCGTTTAAGCTTGGAGTGTTCTTCAAGTCTCCAACCGACAAGCCCCAACCTAATCGCCCACACAACCCCCACAATTATCGCCCATACAAGCCCAAGCAAGATAAATCCCACGGCAAGAGGGATTTGGCTGAGGATTTTATGAACACCGATCCAATCTCCAGGGTAAATGAGCCAGTCTGGCGGATGATGGCGAGTGAACTGGAGCAGTCCATCAATCACTGAGATTTTAACCCATGCTCCATTCTTCAGATAAAGGAGCACCTGACGAAGGAGCACCATAATGGCACAAGCGATGCCGGTTTGAATTCCGCCGAGCACCCACCCAACCCACCATCCTTCTTTGTTCTCATTCATGTGGCAATTACGTCGCACAAGTGCGCGTCCCGATCAGTACGTTTAGCCCGTTCTCTTGGAGGATTCGGGTCACGGCTCGTACTGATTAGCCAGGCACGACGGTGACAATGAGCTTCGGTTCGGCCGTAGCCTGCTCGGCATAAGAAAAGGACATCAAGAGGATGTGTTTTGGACTTGTGAATCCCACAGACAAACGTGACATCGTTGACCCAAAGGCCGAATACCCGAATGCTCGAACTCATCGGCTAAGCTATTCTACAGTTGCAAAATTCCATCAGATTCTCCGGAACAGCACATGCTCAAAAAGCTTTCTTCTTTGCTTTGCGCGCATAGCCGTATAGTCGCCCAATACTGAAGTTCAAATCGACTGCAAATTAAAATTATCGCTCCCCTCTTTCCATTCAAGCGCCTCTTTCAAATACCCCCATGCAAAATGAAATCTCTTCCTATCATTGAGCTGGGTGATGAAAGCCGCATATCTTTTGGCGACATCATCTGGCAACGCGGGGTTTGCCTGTTGGA
>Ga0207701_10003654_pt1 | contig 15778 bp, 9 predicted proteins | sample KBSSwiSSwithPhiX_FD_184294 | JGI IMG/M metagenome (GOLD analysis project Ga0207701, IMG submission 184294) | Switchgrass rhizosphere bulk soil microbial communities from Kellogg Biological Station, Michigan, USA, with PhiX - S5 (SPAdes) (version 2) | ecosystem: Environmental > Terrestrial > Soil... | reverse complement strand
AGGCCTCCCCGTCCGGTGTCACGCGACATCTGAGGGAAACGAAATCTCGGTCGAACAAGGTGCGCAATCGGTCATTTCAGCCGCACGGTGTCGAGCCGTTCGCCGACGTCCCGTTCCTCGTCGTCGAGGACGATCCTGCGAGCGCACGGCTGATCGCGACCGTGCTCGCCACCGAGGGCGTCACTGTTGTGCATGTCGCACACAGTGCGGAAGAAGCCCTCGTTGTACTTCGCGACGAGTTCATTCGCGTGCTGATTGTGGATGTGTTGTTGCCAGGAATGAGTGGCCTCGTGCTGGCCCGGCGAGTCAAGAGCGAACGGGCGACGCGCCACATCATCGCCATCGCGACGAGTGCGTGGGACGAAGCCGGGCTGGCAGCAGACCTGATTGACAGCGGCTGTATCGCGTTCGTCCCGAAGCCAATCGAGTCCGACACGCTTCTCGCCATCCTGCGCGCGACTCTGGTGCAGGCGGCGAGCAGCGCCAGCGAGGCGGACACAGGGAGGGATTCGTGAATCGGCGCGGGGCCAGGGCCATCGCTTTAAGCCTTGCGCTTGCCTGCCTCGCGCCTGGGACACGAGCGGAGGCGCAGCAGGGTGTCTTTGCAGGCATTACGGGTACCGTGAGGGATTCCACTGGTGCCGTGCTGCCGGGTGCAAGCCTCACTGTCACGAACCTCGCAACCAACGCCACGAAGACGTGGACGACGAACGAGGCCGGTGTCTACCGCGCAACAGACCTGATTCCAGGCCCGCACAAGATGGAGGCGTCTCTTCCCGGGTTCAAGACCGCAGTCGTCGAGTCCGTTCTCCTCGACGTGAATGCCAGCCTCAGAATCGATTTAACACTCGAAGTGGGAGGTGCCGAGGAACTGGTGATCGTGGTCGCTCCCGCGCCGCTGCTGCAGTCGGAGCGCACGAACCTGGGGCAAACAGTGACCGAGCAGCAAATCGAGCTTTTACCGATCGGACGCGCCCTGTTCAGCCTGATTCCTCTCGCCGCCGGCGTCTCGCAGCAATTGGCCTGCGACGCAGACTGTGGCAATAACGCCCTTCTACGCATCAACGGCGATCGGCCGCGTACGCAGGACTACATTCTCGATGGCACCACGATCAACCAGCCGGTATTCGGCGGCCAATCGATCAATCCGTCGATCGACGTGATCCAGGCGTTCCGGATCGAATCCAACAGCATGTCGGCCGAATACGGGCGAGCGGGAGGAGGGCTGCTGATCGCGGTGACGAAGAGCGGCACGAATCAGCTGCATGGCTCCGCGTACGAGTACCACCGCAACGAAAAGCTGAACGCCCGTGACTTCTTCGAAGACCGCGCCCAGCCGAAGATTCCTTTCGATCGGAACGAGTTCGGGGGCACCCTCGGAGGTCCCCTCGTGAACGAACGACTGTTCTACTTCATGGGATATCAAAGGGTACGCGCCGATACGTCCGCCCCCGTCGTCGGCGTCGTCGTGCCGAATGAGGCGTTTCGGATCGGCGATTTGTCGGTTCTGTGCACGGCAGGGTTCGATGCGGCGGGGACGTGTGGTGATCCGAGCCAGCAGATCCGCTTCCCAGCGACGGGCACGGCCGTACCGTTCAATCGCATCCCGGCCGGACGGGTCAGTCCGATCTCGCGCGCCTTCATGGCCCTGATGCCGACGTCAGGCAGCCCAGGTCCCAATCCCGGAACTCTCGAGTTGGCCGACAGGAGCGCGGAGGATTCGACACTGAACCAGATGGACACCCGCGTCGATTTCCACGTCACGTCTTCGGACCAGGTTGTCGGCGCACTGCACGCCAACTGGGGTGCGGGCGCGACTCGACGCACGAATCCCATTCCCAACGGCAGGACCAGTCACGTCGGCGACTATGCATTCTCGGCCGGCTGGACACGGATCTTCACCTCGAGCACGCTGAACAATCTTCGGGTCGGCTACATGCACCGGAAGAACCACTTCCTGCCCGAAGGCTCTCCGGCCGATTTCGGCATTCAGGGCATTCCGGAATGTCTCTCGGCCGTCCCTGGTTTGTCGGGATGCGGCAATCCGAGTGTCGCGATTACTGGCTTCAGCGGCGTCGGCGGCGGATTGCCGTTCTACGAGCCAGCCAGCACGCTGCATCTGAGCGACACGTTCACCCGCCTGCTTGGCCGACACAGTGTGAAGCTGGGTGGCGAGGCCCGACGCGTGGCAATCGACAACTATCAGCCGAACTCGCCGCAAGGGAGCTTTAGCTTTAGGGGTACGGAGAGCGGCCACCCGTTTGCCGACTTCCTGTTTGGCGTGATGAATACCGGCAGCGTGAATCTGCAGAACGCCATGGTGCAGACGCGGGCATGGAGCTACTCGCTGTTCGTGCAAGACGACTTCAAGATCAGGCCAACGGTGACGCTGAACCTGGGCCTGCGGTGGCAGTACGATCAATCAGTCCGCGAGAAGAACAACGCGCTTGCGTTCTTCAACCCGTACACCGCTGCGTGGGAGCAGTTCGGCGTCAATGCCCCCGAGACACCGTTTGATCCCTCGAAGAAGCAGTTCGCGCCGCGCGTTGGCATTGCCTGGAGTGCGACTCCGACGCTCGTCATCCGCGGTGGCTACGGCATCACGTATCCGGGGTGGGTTGGCCACGGACGCGCCGGCGATGGAGAAGTCAGTCCCAACGTCCTGGCAAACACCACCTTTGCTCGCGGGACCGATTGGGGGAATCTGCCGCCCATCAGGAATCCTGATCCGTCGGCCATCGGCGCGCCCATCCCTGTAGCGGGCACCGTGTCATTCGTCTATTGGGCACCGCGCGAGCAGGCGCCTCCTCAGTTCCAGTTGTGGAACTTCACGATTGAAAAGCAGCTCGGACCGAATACTGCCGCTCAGGTCGGGTACGTCGGCAGCGCTGGCCGGCATCTGCCCATTAACTATGGGTACAACATCTGCGCGCAGACGCCGGAGACTGCTGCGCAGTTCGGCAGCGCCGCGCCCACGAGCCCTCACTGTCCGCTTGCCGCAGAAAAGGTCCTCGCAGGAGGCGGATCGTTGTACGACCTCGTCGTCAACCCGGGCTTCTGGGGACTCTCGCGATCAAACTATCACTCGCTCCAAGGCACATTCGAGCGGCGTTTCTCCGGAGGGATGTCACTCCTCGCGAACTTCACCTGGAGCCGGCTGATGGACGATTCCTCGGCCGACTGGAGCGGCTTCTGGTCTCTTGATGTGCTGGGCCAGGATTTCTACAACCGGGACGCCGACTACACCGTGAGCAGCGGCGATATTCCACTGCGGCTGACGGTCGCGCCGATCGTGGAGCTGCCGTTCGGCCCTGGTCGCCGGTGGTTGAACAGCGGAGTGGCGAGTCAGCTGCTGGGCGGATGGCGTGCGGCCGCCGTATACAACGTGAGCAGCGGATCGCCGTTCGGCATCATGGACAAATCGTACGGATACTGCAACGCGGCGCATACCCTTTCCAATCGGCCGAACATGATCGGCGATCCGCTCCCCGCGGGATTCGACCAGACGCTCGATCACTGGTTCGACACCCGTGCCTTTGATTTCTCAGGCACCTGTCCCGCACAGAATCTTGTCGTGACGTCGTTCCCAGGCGATCCGGCCAAGGCCTTCGGAAACGCCCCGCGGTACTTCTCGAATATTCGCAACCCGGGCGTCAACAATGTCGACCTCTCGCTCCAGAAGGACTTTGGCCCCGGAGTTGGAGACCAACGACGCCTGCGTTTTCGCGCGGACTTCTTCAATTTATTCAATCATCCGCAATTCGGAGAGGCAGTGTCCGATCCCACGGACGCGAACTTCGGACGAATTCTCCGCACCTCGGTAAACAACCGCACTGTGCAGTTGGGCCTCCACGCGTATTTCTGAGGCACGCCGTTGACGAGTTACCAATCGCTTGGAATTCATCCATTATGGGGCGCTGGCACTTAGTCCTCTCGCTGGCCATTCTGCTGGCGTGCTGCGCTTGCTCATTGGCTTCAGATCCGTCAGCCGACGTCACTCAGTACGCACGTACTGCAGGCCTGTTTCGCTTCGATGCGGTTCGCAGTAGCCCCAGGCAGGCACCTGCGGATCAGCAAGTCCCTGACGAGAACATCTACGACTCGACGATCAACGCCCGTCTCCCCGGGCGCCGCGACGGGAGAGCTGACTCGACTCCCCGCCGTCAGAATATCCACGCTCAGGGCGACCATCCTGCGGGGAGCCTCAAAGTCACCCACCTCACAAGCGACGATGGCCTATCCCAAAATCGGATTTATTCGATTTTGCAGGATCGCCGCGGCTTCATGTGGTTCGCCACTCAGGACGGACTCAATCGCTATGATGGCAACACGTTCGTCGTGTACCAAAACAACCCCGACGATCCGAATACGTTGAGCGCCAGCTTGATTCAGAATCTGATTGAAGACAGCCATGGCTACCTATGGATTGGCACCTGGGGTGGGCTCGACAAGTTAGATCCAACAACCGAACGCATTACCCACTATCGGTACAATCCCGACAACCCCAACAGCATTAGCGGCGATGCGATCAAGAGCATCGCCCAAGACAGTCGCGGCTCTCTCTGGGTTGGCACCGTAGACGAGGGCCTGAACAAACTTGATCCAGCCACTGAAACCTTCACTCGTTTTCGCAATGACAGCAATGGCCAATCTGTTGGGACGGTCAATTCCATTATCGAGGATAGCCATCAGGATATCTGGTTTGTCGGCACGCGCGGTCTGTTCCATCTCAGCCCACAGACAGGACGGATCACTCGTCCGTCTGCAACCATTGATCGTTTCGCCGCAGACTATATCCATGAAGACAAGGCCGGCAATCTTTGGATGCTTGTCTATTCTCCGGTCGCCCGGCTCGTCAAATACGACCGTCAAGCAGAGCGATTCACTGAATATCCATTTGGGGAAGGCGCTGTCGGCATACCCAATAGCACCATTCTGGATGACGGACAGAATGGGATGTGGGTGGCATCGAGCCAGGGGCTCTATCACTTCGATCTGCAGACGGAAAAGTTCACATATCGCTTTCAACACGATGAGACCGACCCGGACAGCCTCAGCGATAACAGTGTCTCGTCAATTCATCGGGATAGGGCCGGCGTGCTATGGGTAGGCACGGAAAATGGGGGGATTAATATTCTCGATTTCCAGCAAGGACAGTTCGGTTCTTACCGGCATCGTCCCGGTAACCCCGGTAGTCTATCGCCCGGTGTGGTCAGTGCACTGCATCAAGACCGCGACGGCATTTTGTGGGTAGGTTTCACTCTCTTCGCCCTGGATAGATTGGATCGAAAGACGGGGCAAATCACCCATTATCTTCCCGGCTCGGGAAACGAGAACGCGCTCGGCAAAGGCAGTTCTCTTAGAAACAACATTTACCGCGACGCGCAGGGTTATCTCTGGTTCGGTGGCTGGGATAGCGGTCTGAGCCGGTTCGATGAACGAAGCGGACAGTTCAAACACTACCGACACAATCCCGCCGATCCAAACAGCTTACTTTCCGACAACATTCTGTGCATCTATCAAGATAGAAGCGGCAAGCTGTGGGTGGGGCAGGTTGACGGTCTCAGCAGTTTCGATCCAACGACGGAAAAGTTCATCAACTACCGGAATGATCCGGCTCACCCGGCGAGTGTGGGGATCAATAACGTCAGCGCCATCTATCAGGATCGGTCCGGCACGCTGTGGTTTGGGACCTGGATGGGCACATTGAGCCGATTCGACGACAAGACGAACACCTTCGCGAACGTGAGGGCCGATTCGCGAGGTGGCCGCATTTACGCCATCTACGAAGACCAGGCCGGAACATTGTGGTTGGGAACCACGGATGGACTGTACCGGTATAACCGGGAAAACGAAACGTTTACCCATTACACGGTGAATCAGGGCCTGCCCAGCGGCGAAATTCAGTGCATTCTGGGTGATCGGGGCGGCAGGCTTTGGCTCGGCACAGCGAAGGGGATATCCCGGTTCGATCCGCAAACGGGAGGATTCAGAAACTACGACACGTCCGATGGCTTGCAAAGCAAGATGTTCACTGGGGGTTGTTACGAAGACAGCCAAAGCGGGGAGATGTTGTTTGGCGGCAACAACGGGATTACCGCATTCTTTCCGGAAAATATCCAAGACAATCCCTACGTGCCCCCGGTCATGCTAACGAGTTTCAAGATCTTCAATAAACCCGTTCCCATCGACCCTAAGTCGGTGCTCAAGAAAGCCATCCCATACGCCGATTCTCTGACTCTCTCGTATCGCGACAATGTCTTCTCGTTTGAATTCGCGGCACTGAGTTACGCAAATTCCCAGAAGAACCGTTATCGATATAAGCTCGAGAACCTGGAACCTGGCTGGAACGAGGTGAGTAGCAAGCAACGCGTGGCTACTTACACGAATTTGGATCCGGGCAAGTACGTCTTTCGCGTGCAGGCATCAAACAGCGATGGCATGTGGAACGAAGAAGGGGTGTCGCTGCCCATTCTCATCACACCCCCCTGGTGGAGAACGAACGGGTTCCGCGCCCTCTTTGCGGTCGCCCTTGTGACGTTGCTTTGGGCCGCGTACCAACTGCGGGTGCGGCAACTGGCGGCGCAATTCAACCTGCGCTTGGAAGAGCGGGTGAGCGAGCGGACGCGCATCGCGCGCGAGTTGCACGACACGCTGCTGGGGAGCCTGCATGCCCTGCTCCTGCGCTTCCAGTCCGCGTTGATGCTGTTGCCGGCGCGTCCCGACGATGCGCGTGAGCGACTCGAGCGCGCGCTCGCTCAGGCGCAAGCGGCGATCACTGAGGGCCGCAATGCAGTGCAAGGTCTGCGCGCGTCGGCGACGACGGTGAACGACCTCGCGAACGGCATCGCGGCGTTCGGCGCGGAGCTCACGAGCGATCCGTCAACCGTGAACGCGCCCGCGATCGAGGTCGACGTCGTCGGCGAGTCACGCGATCTCAATCCCGTCGTCCGCGACGAAGCGTATCGCATTGCGAGCGAGGCGCTGCGCAACGCGTTCAAGCACGCGCAGGCGCGGCAGATCATCGTCACGATCCGCTACGAAGCGCGGCAGTTCCGCTTGACCGTCCGTGACGATGGGAAGGGGATCGACGAGGCGATGATTCAGCGGCAGCCAATGACCGGTCACTTCGGGCTGCCCGGCATGCGCGAGCGCGCCGCGATCGTCCGCGGTCACCTCGACGTTCGCACGCAGCCTGGCGCCGGCACCGAGGTCGAACTTCGCGTTCCTGGCGCGACGGCGTACGCGTCCGCGCGCACGGCGTGGTGGCGGAGGCTTCTTTAGAGAGCCTGCGCTCGGTAGACGTTAGAAGCGCGCGTCGGAAACTCCCCGCGGATGGCTGTGATCGCCTCCAGGCCGGTCATGTCCGGCACTTGCAGGTCCATCAACTCGCGTCCGGGCGGTGCTGGCGAAGGAGATCGATCGCCTGCCGGCCGTTGGCGTTCTCGGCCGCCAGGACCATGTCGGGGACCTCTCAATCAGCGCGGCAATGCCCTGGCGGAATTGGATCGAGACTCGAACCACACGCAGCCTTCGGCCCACGACATGTGATAGGGTACGACGAAGAGACCATCGGGTTTCGCACGACCAAGACGCAGTCGAAGGAGCAGCGCTGCACGCTGACACGCATGACCGACGACTTGCGGACGCCCGGAAATATTCCTCATTCTCAGTGCCTCCTCGATGCTTCGCCGGACGCACTCTTTACCGTGACGGACGACGGTCGGGTACTCTCGTGGAATCGCGGCGCAGAGTCGATGTTCGGCTTCACGCCGCAGGAAGCTATTGGCCGGCGGATTACCGACCTGACGGTTCTCGATGAACTCCGCGGCGAAGCCTCGACCGATCTGCGCTGCGCCCTCGCCACTGGCGCGGTCGCGGTGGAGAGACTTCGCCGGCGGAAGGAAGGTGCGCTGATTCCGGTCAGCGTAGTGATGTGTCGAGCTGATGACGAGCCGTTGATCGCCGTCTGCGAGCGTGACATCACGGTTCTCAGGCGGCTGCGCGAGTTGGAGGCGAGCGAAGCGAAGTTCCGCAGCCTGCTCGAAACGGCGCCGGATGCGATCGTGATCGTCAACCGTGAGGGCAACATCACGATCGTCAACGCACAAACGGAAAAGCTGTTCGGCTACTCCAGGACGGAGCTCCTGGGCCAGCCGGTGGAAGTCCTCATCGCGGAACGCATCCGCGAAGCGCATCGGGCACACCGAGCCGATTTCTTCGCGGAACCGCGCGTCAGGGCGATGGGCTCTGGCCTGGAGCTCTCCGGCCTGCGAAAGGACGGGTCGGAGTTTCCGATTGAAATCAGCTTGAGTCCCCTGAACACCGAGGATGGCCCCCTGGTCTCCGCCGCAATCCGGGACATCAGCGATCGGAAGAAAGCGGAGGAACGGTTCAAGGACCTGCTCGACATTACCGAGCGCAAAACCGCCGAACTCGAGCGCCAGAAGCTGTTGCGGCTCCAGGCCGATTTGGCGCACGTCAATCGGATCAGCCTGATGGGCGAACTCGGTGCGTCGCTTTCGCACGAGCTCAAACAACCGGTGCTGGCCGCGATCCTGGACGCCAACACCTGCCTCCACTGGCTGAGCCGCGACACGCCTGACGTGGAGCGCGCGCGCCGAGCGGCGACACGCGTCGTCAAGGGCGCGACGCTCGCGGGCGAGTTCATCGACCGCCTTCGATCGTTTTACAAGAAGGAGGCTCCATCCGTCCGCGCGATCGTCGATGTGAACGACGTCGCCCGTGAAATGCTCGATCTGCTGCGCAGCAAGGCGGCCCAATGCTCGGTATCGCTGCGCGCGGACTTGACTGCGGAACCTGCCTTCGCCACCGCCGATCTCGTGCAGCTCCGGCAGGTGCTGATGAACCTGATTCTGAATGGCATCGAGGCCATGCAGGAGTCCGGCGGCGAATTGACTGTCACGTCGGGCGTCGCGCCCGATGGCGAACTCACGATCTCCGTGAGCGACGCGGGATGTGGGCTGCCCACCGAACACTCAGATCAGATTTTCGAGACGTTTTTCAGCACCAAACCTCAGGGCAGCGGTATGGGCTTGTCGATCAGCCGCTCGATCATCGAGTCGCATGGCGGCCGTTTGTGGGCAACCGCCAACGAAGGCCGAGGCACCACGTTTCACTTCACGGTGCCAGCCGCCACGGCGAACGCGCTGCAGGTTGCGACACCGCGAGCGAGAGCTGACCATTCGGCGCTGTCCTTCCTTTGACGCAGAGTCATATGCGGTCACACCGCGTGAGTCCGTCGGGACTCGACGCGCGTTGTCAGGCGGCGGACACCGCCCACTTCCCCTCGCGTTCGATTGAATCGGCGAGTCCTACCACGCGTGGCTGCCCGTCCGAACCTCGATCGTGACTCAGTCGATATCGTGATATCATCAAAGGCGGAGGGTCAGCGTGGCTCAGTTCGTCGTGCGGCATTTGGAGGCGGACGTCGCTGAGAAGCTGAAGAAGCGAGCGAAGCGGCACGCCAGGAGCATGGAAGACGAAGTGCGGCATATCCTGCGCACGGCGGTGCAAGAACGTCCAGAGAGCGTTCAGAAGCTCGGCACGCGAATCGCCCAACGCTTCCGGCGCTCGGGGCTGACCAGCGACCTCCCCGAGTTCCGCGGCGTCGCCGCGAGAGCGGCAGAGTTCGATTCGTGATCGTCCTCGACACGAACGTCCTATCGGCCTTGATGCGAACGAATCCTGAGTCCGTGGTCGTCGATTGGTTGGATCGCCAACCCGCCGACTCGGTGTGGCTCACGAGTATCACCGTGTTCGAGGCTCGGTTTGGCCTGGCACTTTTGCCGAAGGGCCGACGCCGCAGTGGGCTCGAACGCGCGTTCGACCGCGTGCTGATAGAGGACCTCTCCAATCGCGTGCTCGCTCTCGATTCAATGGCCGCGATGACGGCTGCCCAGCTCGCTGTCGACCGCCAGCGGGCGGGCCGCGTCGCGGACCTACGCGACACCTTGATTGCCGGCATCGCACAGTCGCGCCGCGCCACGATAGCGACCCGCAATACTAGACACTTTGAGGGACTCGACGTGCCGGTCGTCGACCCGTGGCACTCGTGATCCGACACGGACGGACGTAGGCCGCGGTCGAATGAGCGCATCGGTGAGACGCCGATGCTGTCCGAATCCACCGACGTGAAACGGCGAAATGGAGCACGCGGCGCTTAGGTGGCAGACGCGTGCGGACCGAAGGTCTTGGCCCAGCCGTTCGGCGTCTGTTGATCGTCCTGAAGTGCTTCCTGTCCGAGCTCATTCGCGGCGAACTATTCGGCAGTGCGCCCGAACTTTTCCCGCTTGTTTCCCCCGTCCGAGCATTTCGCGCCACCCTGAAGGGTGAAGCGCCAATGCTCGATGTGGTTGAGGCCCGCGCTCGATGTGGCCGATGCCCGCGCTCGAACGTGCTTGGGCTGACGGCGTGGCCGTTTCAGAATGGGCGGGTCAACGGGGGAGCATATATGGTTACTTCAGACGCTGGTCAGCTCCGGAGTGAATCGCGCGACGCGTACTTCGACGTCTCGTTCGAGTTGCTGCGCGCCATGGCGCACGCGCTGGATATCCGGACGGTGCTGCCACGGCTGTCAGACATCATCCAGCCGCTGCTGCCGCATGACGCGGTGGCGGTGGTGTGCCGCGATGAGCGCGGCCACGCGGTCGTCGAGGCCGCGCCCGGCGAGTTCGCCGCGCTGACACCGCCGGGCCTGCAGCTGCCGCCGGTGGACGACCTCATCATCCGGGATCTCGCCCGCGAGGCGCTGCCGGTGCCGTCCGGGGTGACGGTGAGCCAGCGGTTGGTGGCGAACGGGTACCGCTCGATGGTGGGCGTGTCGGCCAAAGCCGATAGTCAGACCCTGGTCGTCGCATTCTGGTCGAAGCAGCCGGAGGCGTTCGGGCCCGCGGATCTGCCGGTGGCGCGCCGCATGGCGGGTCACCTCGTGCTCGGCGTCGCCCATGAGCGGCTGGCGCGCGAGGCGAGCCATGCGGTCCGAAACCACGCGCCCTCCGACCCGGTCCCGATGCGCAGTGACGATCGGTGGGCGACCAAACAGCCGCGCATCGTCGGGGAGTCCGCCGAGTGGCAGGATGTGCTCCGGAAGGCGACGCAGGTGGCCACGACGGACACCACCGTGCTGATTACCGGCGAGTCGGGCACGGGGAAAGAAGTCGTTGCGCGGTTCGTGCATCGCGCGTCGGCGCGCCGGACCGGGCCGTTCGTGGCGTTGAACTGCGCGGCCCTGCCGGAGCAGCTGCTCGAGTCGGAGCTCTTCGGCTATGAGCGGGGGGCGTTCACGAGCGCGCAGCAGGCCAAGCCGGGGCAGATCGAGATGGCGGCCGGCGGCGTCCTGTTCCTCGACGAGGTCAGCGAGATGAGCCTGGCGGCGCAGGCGAAATTCCTCCGCGTGTTGCAGGAGCGCGAGTTCCAGCGGCTGGGCGCCACGCGCACCATCAAGGCGAACGTGCGGGTGGTGGCCGCCACCAACCGCGATCTGCGGAAGGCGGTCGAGCGCGGGACCTTCCGTGAGGACCTGTTCTACCGGCTGCAGGTGTTCGACCTCCACATCGCGCCGCTGCGCGAGCGCCGCGCCGATATCCTGCCCCTGGCCGTGGCCTTCCTGCAGGAGATCGCCCCCAGCCTCGGGCGGGCGCCCGCGACATTGGCGGCGGACGCCCGGCAGGCGCTCATGCGCCATGACTGGCCGGGCAACGTCCGCGAGCTGCGCAATGCGCTCGAGCGCGCCGCCATCCTCGCCGAGGGGGCGCCGATCGACGCGAGTCACCTGGCGCTGCTGCCGTCGTGCGCGCCGACCCGTGTCGCCACGACCAACCTGAAGACCTTCGAGCGCGACACCATCGCGCAGGTGCTGCAGCAGTGCCGCTGGAACAAGGCGCAGGCGGCGCTCCGGCTCGGCCTGACGCGCACGCAGCTCTACGTCCGGATGCGCAAGTACGGCCTCGAACCGACCACGCCCACGCAGGTCACCGCGGTCGCGTGACGCCGCCGCGCCGCGAAGACCTGTATGCGCGCCCGCGGCCGCACGTCCCCCGGTGACCCCCGCGACCCCCCGGTCGCCTTGAACCGCGTCTTCACCGCGCTCGCCATGGCGACGGCGGCCACGATGATCGCGCACCAGGTTGCCGGGAAGGCGCTGCGTGATGCGGCGTTCCTGACCGCGTGGCCCGCCGCGGCCCTGCCACTGATGACGCTCGTCACCGCTGGCGCGACCGTCGCGCTGGTGCCGACCTTCTCGCGCGTCCTCGAGCGCTTCTCCCCTGTGCGGGTGGTCGCGGGAGGGTTCGCGCTGAGCGCCGCCGGCCATGCCGCCGAGTGGGCGTTCTTCGATGCCGGACGGTGGGTCGCGATCATCATCTACCTGCACCTCGCAGCGGTGGGTGCCATCCTCATCTCGGGCTTCTGGTCGCTGATCGCAGAGCGGTACGACCCGGCTGGCGCACGCGCGGTCTACGGCCGTATTACTACTGCGGGCACGGCGACCGGCATGGCCAGCAGCGTGGTCGTCCATCGCATTGCGACGACGGCGGGCTCCGAGTCGGTTCTCGCCCTGCTGACAATCCTCCACCTGCTCTGCACGTGCGGTGTCGTCATCATGGGCCGGACGCCGCCACTGCTCCCCCGGGCGCAGGAGCCGCGTGACGGCGAGCCAAGGCTCGGCGAGACACTTCGCTCGCCCTACATTCGCACTATCGCCGCGTTCGTCATGTTGACGGCCGCGAGTTCCACGGTTCTCGACTTCCTGTTGAAATCGAGTGCAAGGGAGGCACTCGGCGCGGGCCCCGCTCTGCTCCGTTTCTTCGCGCTGTACTACGGGACGCTCGAAGGTTTGTCGTTCTTGACGCAGATCGCATCGGAACCGTTGATGCGGCGGCTCAGAGTCGGCACGACGATCAACCTCCTGCCGGGCGGGGTGTGCGTTGCGAGTCTCGCGGCACTAATCGTCCAGGGCTGGCCGGTGATTGCCATTGCCCGCGGCATCGATTCGGTGGTGCGGACGTCGATATTTCGCAGTCCTTACGAGCTGTTGTTCGTCGCAATGGATTCCCGCACCCGGCATCGCGCCAAGGCCATGCTCGATGTGATCTGCGCGAGAGCCGGCGATGCCGGGGGCTCCGCTATCGTCCAGGCCATGCTGCTGGTCGGCCCCCCCTCGGCCACCAACGGGTTGCTCATCGTCGCGTTCGCGTTGACTGCCGCCTCTTTGTGGTGGGGTCGCCAGTTGGGCGCACTCTACCTGCGTTCGATCGGAGATCAGCTGCTCAAGTACGGCGATGCTGCACCAGACGTCAGCGTCGTTTCGGAGGCAGGCTGGACGCTGGTGCAGGCGCCGACCGCTGCGGTATCGCCGCCTGTCGCACGCACGGAGCCAACGTATGAGACTGCCGCCCAGCTCGCGCTCGATTCCGAGATCGAGACGCTCCGCGACTTGCGATCACGGGACCGAGCGCGGGCGATCTCGGCGCTGGCGCGACCGGCGACGCTCGGACGAATCCACATCGCGCAGATCATCGATCTGCTCGCGTGGGACCAGGTGCTGCCCGCGGTGCGAACGGCGCTCGAGCAGTTGGCGCCATCGCATTCGGGGATGCTCGTCGACGCCATGCTCGATCCCGCGACCGACTTCACTATTCGGCGGCGTCTGCCGCGGATTTTGGCAACCGTCCCTTCGCAGCGCAGTCTCGATGGCCTGGTGAGTGGGCTCGACGACCCGCGCTTCGAGGTCCGGTATCACTGCAGTCATGCCCTTTCGCGTATGATCGCGCGCCTGCCTGCGCTCGCCGTCGATCGCAACCGCATGATCGCACTGGTCGAACGTGAGCTGTCGGTGCCACCGCAACGCTGGCACGGATACCGCGTGATCGATCGGCCGGATGTCGAGGATCCGTTCCCTACCAGCGACTCGCCCGGAGAGCATTCTCGCTACGTCGAGCACGTCCTCCGGCTGCTTTCGACGATCGTCGGACGTGAGCCGCTCGACGCCGCCGTGCACGGGATCCACTCGCCGCATGCCGGTGTCCGGGGGTTGGCGCTGGAATACCTCGATCAGGTGCTGCCGGCGGCGGTACTCGAGCGCCTGCGGCACATGATGACGACGTACGCCGCAACCGAGAGGCCCTGAGACGCACGGCTCACCCCTCGTCGGCAGGAAACAGTGCAGGCGCGAGAAGTGTGGATAGGGGTGCGCGTTGAGATGTCGTCGCGGAAAATCCCGCACTCCGAGCGCTCTATGAGACCGCGACTATGCGGCTCGGTGAACGACTAACCAATTCAGCTACAACCCGCTCGACTTCAGCGATCCCAACGGTCAGGGCAAGTTCGGTCCGACGAACTTCGACGAGCGCCACCGGCTGGTGGTCAGTGGAATGCTCGCGCTGCCTGGCAATTTCCGGCTTTCCGGGATCGTGCTGGCCGCCTCGGCGCGTCCCTGGACACCGGGCTGTGATTGCGACTTCAATGGAGACGGGGCAGATCGCGAGCAACGGACCGAGCGGCTCGCGGATCTTCAATTCCTTCAACGGAGATCGTGTGGAGTACAGAGGATCGCGGCGCGGCGACCCCACTTACAGCGTCGACGTTCGGGTGAATAAGCTCTTACGCCTGGGCAGAGAACCGCGCCTCGAGCTGATGTTCGAGGTGTTCAACCTCTTCAACGCCGCGAACTTCGGACAGAACATCTTCGACAACGTCGATGACCCGGCGCGCTTCGGCACACCCATCAACATCATCACGCCGCCCCGAACCGCGCAGATCGGAGTGCGCGGGCAGTTCTAGCCCTTCTCGAACAATGGTTCGCTCACTCGAGTTGATCACCAGGCGAACGGGACGGAGCGCTCGTTTGGCCGTTCGTGCCTCCTTGCACTCGAAGAACGAGAAGCACGGATAATCGATTTACGGACTTCAGAGCCCAGACACTTGCGTGCTTGCCGGCTCTCTATCGGCGTCCTCCGCCGCAGACGGCTGCGGGTGAGGGTCGTGAAGCTCCCACCACCGCTGTGCCGCTTCCGTTGTCCACACATCCGACGTCCAAGCAGCCGCCCCCAGTGTCGCGGCAAGGCGCTCTCCGAGTTCCCGCGCCGACGCGGGCCTCGCCGCCGGGTCCTTGGCCAGGCACTCGAGTATCAGCGCTTCCAGGGCGGGAGGGATTTCGTACTCCGAGCGCTCACTCGGCGGCACCGGGTCCTCCTGCACGTGTGCGAGCACCGTCGCCAGCGCACCCGGGCGGGAGAAGACGGGCGCGCCGGTGAGGAGGTAGTACGCCACGCACCCGAGCGAGTAGAGGTCGGCTCTCCCGTCCAGCGCCTCGCTTCCGAGGGCGATCTCTGGCGGCATGTAGTCCGGCGTGCCGGCGGTTTCACCCTGCCCCGTCAGCATCGATCCCGGCGACGCCTGGACATGCTTGACCAGCCCGAAGTCCAGTACCTTGACGAAGTCGTCGTCGGGACCGAGGCGGCACAGGAAGATATTCGCCGGCTTGATGTCCCGGTGGATGAGATTGCGGCCGTGCGCCTCGTTCAGCGAATGGCAGACCTGTCGCAGCACGAAGACTACGCGCTCGGGCGGCATCGGCCCGAATCGCTGGACGAAGCGCTCGAGGCTGATGCCGTCGAGCAACTCCATGACGTAATAGAAGTCTCCATCCTCGGTCATGCCGTAGTCGTAGACATCGATCGTGTGGACCGAGCGGAGCGCCGCGGTGTCGCGCGCTTCACGTTCGAACCGCCGGAGGGCGGCCGCGCGCGTCCGGTAC
>Ga0207701_10003653_pt1 | contig 15781 bp, 14 predicted proteins | sample KBSSwiSSwithPhiX_FD_184294 | JGI IMG/M metagenome (GOLD analysis project Ga0207701, IMG submission 184294) | Switchgrass rhizosphere bulk soil microbial communities from Kellogg Biological Station, Michigan, USA, with PhiX - S5 (SPAdes) (version 2) | ecosystem: Environmental > Terrestrial >... | reverse complement strand
CCGTTGCGGCGAACGAACGTTCAGCGCAGCGACATGAAGGAACGCGCAGTCTCTCCAGCGCATTGATGTTCAAAACCTCGCGTCTGGAGGGACTTATGCGCGCACGTCTTGGAATTCTTCTTGCCGGAGCAGTCGCTCTCGGCGGCTGCGCCTACGGCTATGGCGGTTATGGTTCGCCCTACAGCGGCGTCTCCATCGGAGTCGGCTACGGCTCAGGCTATGGCGGATACGGCGGCTGTTACGACCCTTATTACGGCAATTACGGCTATGGCAGCGGTTACGGCGGCTACGGCTATAATTACGGCAGCTACGGGTCGTGCGGATACGGCGCCTACGGCGGCAATCCCTATTATGGCTGGTACGGCGACTATTATTACCCGGGCACCGGCAATTATGTTTACGACAGCTATCGTCGCCCGCACGTGTGGAGCGACAGCCAGCGTCGTTACTGGAGCCAGCGCCGCGAGCGCGTGCTGACCACGACGAAGAGCACGTCGGACAAGAAGCCGGTTCTCAGCGAGAACTGGAGCGGCTTCAACAAGCGCGACCGCAGCGGTAACCGGACCGACAACGATACGACTCGTCAACGCCGGTCGGACGACGCCCGGCCGCGCTAGGCTTCCGGCCGGCGCCGGATCAGCACGATCGAGGTGAAGCGCATCACCGGGACTTCGTCCTGGTTGGTGACGACCATTTCCGTCCGGAAGGAGCCGATTTCCGGCTTGCTGCGCGACGGCGTCTTGTCGACGATCTTGCCACGGACATGCAGCGTGTCGCCGGGATAGACGGGCTTCAGCCAGCGAAGCTCATCTATCCCCGGTGAGCCGAGGCCCGCCTGGTCGTCGTCGACGACCGAGCGCGCCACCACGGCCATCGTCATTGCGCAGGTGTGCCAGCCGCTTGCTGCGAGGCGGCCGAAGTGAGTCTTGGCGGCTTCCTCGTCCGACAGGTGGAAGGGTTGCGGATCGTACTTGCGCGCGAATTCCAGCACTTCGTCGCGAGTGACCTCGTAGGAGCCGAAATAGCTTTCGGAGCCGATCTCCAAATCTTGGAAAAAGATCATGGGAGGGACGCATAGCGGCGCGCTTTTGCGCGCGCTACACAGCGCTCGTGGCAAGCCCCGCTCCGACACCCGGCCATTTCCACCCCCGCCTGATCGAGGCCGCGGTCGCGATGAACGAGAACCGGCTCGACGTCGCCGAGCGGATCCTGAAGCCCCACCTGCAGGAAGACCCGTTCGACGCGCGGGCGATCAGGATGCTCGCAGAGCTTGCCGCAAGGATCGGACGCTTGCGGGATTCCGAGGCGCTTCTCCGCCGCGCTGTCGAGCTCGCTCCGGGATGGGCCGCGGCCAAGGCCAACCTCGCGCTCGTGCTGGGGCGCACGGGCCGGCCCGCCGAAGCGATGGACCTTCTCAACGATGTCTTTGCAGCCGAGCCCGACGGCCTCAGCCACTGGAACCTGAAGGCGGCAACCCTCGGGCGGCTCGGCGACTTCGAGGAAGCGATCAAGCTGTACGAAGGGGTCCTCGATCGCACGCCCAACCAGCCCAAGGTATGGCTTAGCTACGGGCATATGCTGAAGACGGTGGGGCGGCAGGAAGAGGGAATCGCCGCCTATCGGAAATCGATCTCGGTAAAGCTGACATTGGGGGAGGCCTGGTGGAGCCTAGCCAATCTCAAGACCGTGAATTTCACCGATGCGGATATCGCTGTGATGCGTGGCGCGCTCGAAGCGGCCGGCCTCAGTGACGAAGATCGCCTTCACCTGGATTTCGCGCTCGGCAAGGCAATGCATGACGCGGGCAGGGCGGACGAAGCCTTCGCTCATTACGCCAAGGCCAATGCGCTTCGGCTCAAGCAGGCGCCCTACCGAAGCGCGGACATCACCAAGCTCGTCGATGAGAGTATCGAAGCGTTCGACGCCCAAGCCTTCACCTCCCGCGCGGGAGGCTGCGAGGCGCCGGATCCGATCTTCATCGTTGGAATGCCACGCGCGGGATCGACGCTCGTGGAGCAAATCCTGTCGTCGCATAGCTTGGTTGAGGGGACGACCGAGCTACCCGATTTACCGGCAGTCGCTCGAGAGGGGGGCCACTATCCCAAGTCCGTGCTCGATCTCTCCAAAGCCGGGCGGCGTGCGCGAGGCGAGGATTATCTGAAACGCGCATCGGTACAGCGGCGGACGGCCAAGCCTTTCTTCATCGACAAGCTGCCGAACAACTGGATGTTCGTGCCCGCGATCCAGCTCTTCCTTCCCAATGCGAAGATCGTTGACGTCCGGCGGCACCCGATGGCCTGCTGCTTCTCCAACTTCCGGCAGCATTTCGCGCGCGGGCAGAATTTCACCTACGCCCTGGAGGATGTCGGCAAATATTATGCGGATTACGTCCGGCTGCTGGCGCACGTCGACTCGGTCCTTCCTGGGCGCGTCCACCGCGTCATCTACGAACGGATGGTGGATGACACCGAAGCGGAAGTCCGCGCGCTTCTGGCCCATTGCGGGCTGGAGTTCGAACCGGCGTGCCTCGAATTCCACAAGACCGAGCGGGCAGTGCGTACCCCGAGCTCGGAACAGGTGCGGCGGCCGATCTATCGCGATGCAACCGACGAATGGCGCGCATATGAGGGCCATCTCGACCCGCTTAAGGCGGTGCTTGGGTCCGTTCTCGACGCCTATCCCGACGCTCCTGCGTCATTCATGCAACGCTGACAAAACTTGTCGCGACGCGACCGAAACGGTCGTTGACAACCGCACGCCGCTCTGTCGCAATGGCTCTGCATTGCAAGGGGGCTAGCAATGGTGAATTACAAGGCGCGCGCGCTCACTCTGGCGCTGTTCTCCACCACCGTTCTTTCGACTTCGGCCTGGGCGCAACCTGCACCAGCGCCGGTCGACGCGACACCGCAAACGCCGGAGACCCAGTCGCCGGCGCCGGGCACGAACGCGACCGACGTGACGTCGAACCCGAACGTCGAGGCTAACCAGCAGCAGGAAAATAACGAGATCGTCGTCACCGCGACAAAGCGCGAGGAGCGACTTCAGAACGTCCCGCAAAGCGTCATCGCGCTCGGCACGAAGCGCCTCGACCAGCTGAATATCAGCAATTTCGACCAGTACACGAAGCAGCTTCCTTCGGTCAGCTACAACACCTCGCAGTCCGGCGGCGCGGTCATCTACATGCGCGGCGTCGCGACGGGCGGCGACGGAAACCACTCGGGATCACTTCCTTCGGTTGGCGTCTATCTGGACGAACAGCCTGTAACGACAATCGGCGGCGCGCTCGACGTCCACATCTACGACATCGCCCGCATTGAGAGCCTCGCGGGCCCGCAGGGCACACTCTACGGAGCCTCAAGCGAAGCCGGCACAATTCGCATCATCACCAACAAGCCTGACCTCACCGCGACTTACGGCCGCGTCGACGGAGAATTGAACAAAGTCGAACACGGGGAGATGGGCGGGAAGGCGGAAGGGATGATCAACATCCCGGTCGCGCGGAACATCGCCTTCCGCGGCGTCGCCTTCTATCAAAAGGACGCAGGTTTCATCGACAATGTGCCGGGGTCGCGGACCTATTGCGGTACTGCGACGAGGGACCCGGTTACGGACGAGATCAACGGCTGCATCCACGACGGCATTACCGTCAATAACAATGCCTTCGTTCGCAAAAACATCAATTCGAAGACCACTTACGGCGGCAGGGCGGCACTGAAGGTCGACCTCAACGAGAACTGGACCGTCACTCCGACGATCATGCACCAATATTCGAAGCTCGACGGCTTCTACGCTTACGATCCGACGCTCGGCGAGTTCAACGTGCAGCGGTTCCGCAAAGAATATGCGAAGGACCAGTTCACGCAGGCCGCGATGACGGTCGAAGGAAAGGTCTGGAACTTCGACGTCACATATGCGGGCGCCTACATGGATCGCCCGACCTACAGCATTCAGGATTACACGGACTACACCGACGCTTACGATGCGTACTACGAGAGCAGCGGCGGACTGGCGAACTACTTCTATTTCGAGGATGCCGCCGGCAACGACATCGACCCGCGGCAGTACATCGTCGGCAAAGAGCACTTCAAGAAGATGAGCCATGAGGTGCGCATCGCCACTCCACAGGAAAACCGCTTGCGGGCCCTGGTCGGTGCTTTCTACCAGCGCCAGACCAACCACATCTATCAGAACTATCTCGTCGACGGCCTTGCACCGGACCTGTCGGTGAACGGGTGGCCGGGCACGGTGTGGCTGACCCTGGAGAATCGAAAGGACAAGGATTGGGCGCTGTTCGGTGAAGGCGAGTTCGACGTCACTCCGACCGTGACGCTCATCGCCGGGGGGCGCCTGTACAAGTTCGACAACAGCCTGTTCGGCTTTGCCGGATTCGGAAAGAGCCCGCTCTTCACTGAAGACAACGGCTTCCCGCCGCCGCCGAACGCGGCGGGCGGAAGCTCCGGCGTTCGCCGTTGCCTTACGGTCAATGGCCTCCAACTCCTGGACGACGAGGATTCGCCGCTCGCTCCAGGCGGAATCGCCGGCATTCCGTGCACGAACGTCGGGACGCTCGTAGATGGTCATGCGGCCCCCTTGCATCGCAAGGGCAGCGGCTTCCTCCATCGGCTTAGCGCCCGGTGGAAGCCCGCGAGGGATCTCATGTTCTACGCGACATGGTCGCGCGGCTTCAGGCCAGGCGGAATCAATCGGCAGCCGTCGGAACCTCCCTACGATCCAGACTTCCTCACGAATTATGAGATCGGGTGGAAGACGGGCTTCGGGCCTCTCACCTGGAACGGCGCGATCTATCACCAGGTGTGGAAGAAGTTTCAGTTCAGCTTCCTAGGCGCGAACAGCCTCACGGTCATCCACAACGGGCGCGACGCGAACATCAACGGCGTCGAGACCGACCTCAGTTATGTCAACGGCGGGCTGAACTTGAGCGCCGCCGCCGCATACACGGACGCGGAAACGAAGGGGAACATCTGCGAGGTCAGCACCGATGACCGGCAATGTTCGGCGACGTTTGTGGTCACGCCATCCGGAACCCGCCTGCCGATCACGCCGAAGTTCAAGGCAACCGCGACGGCGCGCTACACCTGGCCGATCTGGACCGGGAAGATGCACGTCCAGGGCAGCATCGCCTATCGCGGTTCCGCCCCCGTCGACCTTCGCCAGGACATCGACGGAGGCGGATTGAACCCGAACGACTATCTCGGCCGACTCCATGCCTCGACCGTGGTCGATACGTTCTTCGGCTACGACTGGGACAGGTATACCGCCGAGTTGTTCGTCTCCAACCTGTTCGACGATCGGGACGAGGCGGCTCGCTTCGTCGCTTGCAGTATCTGCACGCAGACGAAGATCCTGCCCGGCCGCCCGCGGACGATCGGATTGAGGCTCGGCGCTCGATTCTAGGTTCGAAGGTGCCATAGCCGCGTTTGCGGCGTTGACGGCGCCATGATCGACTTGTCGCGGGCTCGGGCCCCGTCAACAACCGTGACCGTCGCGGCGGTGCTGTTCGCGCTGCTGTGGTTGGCGATGCTCACGGTCGGAACGGGCTCGGCCGACGTCGAGATCCTGCGCGCCGTTTATGCCGGCGGCCGGCCGATGCTGGTGGCAATAGCCTATGGCTTCACGACCTTGGGATCGGCCTGGGTGACCGTTCCGGCCGGCCTCGCAGCGTTCGGTTACCTCGCCTGGGCGGGCCGAAAGAGAGCGGCGATCGCCACTTTCGTCGTCATCGCGGTGGGCCGAATGCTGGTCGAGGCGCAGAAATATTCGATTGCCCGGTTCCGCCCGGACGATGAGATCCATCTCGTGCCCGTCAGCACGCCTTCCTTCCCGAGCGGGCATTCTGCCAATTCGATGATCGTGTGCCTCACGCTCGCGATCGTCTTCTTCGGCCGCACCCGCTGGCGATATCCGGCGGCAGCATTCGCGGTGCTGCTCTCGGTATGCATCGGAGTGAGCAGGGTGATGCTCGGCGTCCACTGGCCTACGGACGTCCTCGGCGGCTGGGCTTTCGGGCTGTTGTGGGTGATGCTCGCGCTGCCGCTGGCGGAGCGGCTGATCGGCTAGTATTCATGCACGTTCCTAAGGGGGAGGGTTCAATGACCCGTTCGAGACCGTTCACCTGGATCGCGGCCGCGATCTTCGCTCTGATCGCGATCATTCACATTGTTCGGCTAGTTACGCACTTCCACGTCGTGCTCGGATCGCACTCGATTCCGATGTGGGTCAGCTATGTCGCGATCGTAGTCGGCGCGTTTATGAGCTGGATGCTCTGCCGCGAGGCGCGGGGAACGACCGGCGCTTAGCGCCTAGACGTTGAACCGGAAGAGCATCACGTCTCCGTCCTGGACGACATAGTCCTTTCCTTCTGAGCGTAGCTTTCCGGAATCGCGTGCGCCTGCCTCACCGTTGCAGGCGATGAAGTCGTCGTAGGCGATCGTCTCGGCGCGGATGAACCCGCGCTCGAAATCGGTGTGGATCTCGCCGGCTGCTTCCGGAGCCTTTGCCCCCTTGTGCACGGTCCAGGCGCGCGCTTCCTTCGGGCCGGCCGTGTAGAAAGTGATGAGGCCCAGAAGCGCGTAAGACGCATGGATCATGCGATTGAGGCCGGTCTCGTGAAGCCCGAGGTCAGCGAGGAAAGCCTCGCGCTCGTCGGAGGGCAAGGTGGCGATCTCAGCCTCGATCGCTGCCGAGATGACGACGGAAATGGCGCTTTCGGCCTTGGCCTTTTCAGCGACCTTGGCGGAAAGCGCGTTACCGTCTGCCGCATCGCCCTCATCGACGTTGCAGACGTAAAGCACGGGTTTGGCGGTCAGGAGCTGCGCGCGCTGCAGCGACTTTGCCTCCTCGGCATCCTTTGGCTGGGTGAGCCGCGCGGGCTTCGAGGCACGCAGCAGGTCGAGCGCCTGGCCCAGTACGCTGGCTTCGATCTTGGCTTCCTTGTCACCCTGCTGCGCCTTCTTCACAAGGTTCGGCACGCGGCGCTCTAGCGACTCCAAGTCGGCGAGCATCAGCTCCGTTTCGACCGTGTCCGCGTCGGCGACCGGGTCCACGCGCCCTTCGACATGGGTGACGTCGCCGCCTTCGAAGCAGCGGAGCACATGAACGATCGCGTCGACCTCGCGGATGTTGGCGAGGAACTGGTTGCCCAGCCCTTCGCCCTTCGACGCACCACGGACCAGTCCCGCGATGTCCACGAACTCGATCTGGGTTTCGATTTCCTGCGCCGACTTCGCGATTGCCTTGATTTTGTCGAGGCGCGGATCGGGAACCGCTACCCGGCCGACGTTGGGCTCGATCGTGCAGAACGGGTAATTGGCCGCCTGCGCTGCAGCAGTCTCGGTCAAAGCATTGAAAAGCGTCGATTTGCCAACGTTCGGCAGGCCGACGATGCCGCAGCGGAAGCCCATGGAAAGTCCTTGATAGGGGGATTGCGCGCGCCGCTTAGCCGTTCCCGGCGGGAACTGCCAACCATGATGCTGGCCGGTGGGTCCCCACGGACGTAAAACGGCAGCGAGAGGGTATCATCTAGAGGGGCTTTGCGATGACGATAGCTCTGTCGAGAAGGTCGCTGCTCGGCGCCGCTTCTGCAGGCACCGCGCTTGCGGCCTGGGGCTCCCCCTCGCTTGGCGAGGCGAAGCCGTCGCTGCCTCAATTCGGTCCGGCAGCGGGGGTCGCGTGGCTGACCTTCAATGAGAATCCATATGGACCGTCGCCGCGAGCGCTCGAGGCGATGGCCAAGACGGCGTCGAAAGGCTGCTATTATGCCGACGATGCGGCTGAGCGGCTCAATGCGATGGTCGCCGAGCGTTTCGGACTGGCTCGCGAGCAGGTTGTCATAGGCAATGGATCGACGGAGCTGTTGACGGCGGCTGCCTACGGGCTTGGTCGAAAGGGTCCGATCGTCTGCCCCGAGCTTTTCTACGACCAGCCCGTCGATTATGCGGAGCGGCAGGGCGCGAAAGTGATCCGCGTGCCGCTCCGGCCGGACATGGCGGTCGATCTCGATGCGATGGCGGCAGCGGCCGCAAGCTCCAACGCCGCGCTCGTCTATCTCTGTAACCCGAACAATCCGACCGGGATGCTGGTCGACGGACCAACGCTTCGCTCGTTCGTCGGCCGCATGGGGCCGAACACGACGGTGCTGGTGGACGAAGCCTATAGCGAGCTAACCGATCGGCCGGAGGAGAGTTCGATCGTCGACCTCGTCAAGGCCGGGCGCAACGTGATCGTGTGCCGCACATTTTCGAAGATCTACGGGCTTGCGGGTTTGCGGATCGGCTACTCCCTCAGCGGTGGCGGGCACGCGCGGATGATCCAGACCAATCTGATGACGCTGCTTTTGAGTAGCGCGAGCCTGGCCGCGGCTGCTGCGTCGCTGGACGACAGCAGCTTTTCGGCATTTTCGCGCAACCGGATCTTCGAGGCACGCCAGATCATCCTGGACGCGACCAAGCGCCTGGGCCTCCAAACGCTTCCGACCCAGGCGAACTTCGTCTTCGTCAAAGTGCCCGACGCCAACGCTGTCGCCGCGAGGATGGCCGAACAGAAGATCATCATCCGCGGCGCCTACGGCAAATGGACCCAGTGGTCGCGGGTCAGCACAGGGAAGATCGAGGACGTGCGCCGTTACGTTGCTGCGCTTCCTGCCGCCGTTCGGGCCTAAGCGTTTGAAAGGAGCCTTTGCGCACCCTAGCTGGGCGCAATGACAGACCTCAGCCGCTTCCCCATCACCAGCCGCTGGAAGCCCGAGCACCCGGACCGGCTCCAGCTTTACTCACTCAACACTCCGAACGGCGTTAAAGCCGCGATCATGCTCGAAGAGATCGGGCTTCCGTACGAACCGCACTTGGTCGACATCGCTGCCGACGAGAGCTGGACGCCCGAATTCCTCTCGCTCAATCCCAACGGTAAGATCCCCGCGATCATCGATCCGCATGGCCCGGACGGACCGTTGGGATTGGCGGAATCGGGCGCCATCCTGATCTACCTCGCCGACAAGACCGGTCAGCTGCTTCCTGCTGGCAATCGGCGCTACGAGACCATCCAGTGGGTGATGTGGCAGATGGGCCATGTCGGGCCGATGTTCGGCCAGGTCGGCTTCTTTCATAAATTTGCCGGCCGCGAGTGGGAGGACAAGCGCCCGCTCCAACGATACGCGGACGAGTCGAAGCGGCTGCTTGAGATGCTGGACGCGCGGCTCGAGGACCGCGCCTGGATCATGGGCGATGACTATACGATCGCCGACATCGCGACGGCCGGCTGGGTCCGCAACTTTGTGAACTATTATGGCGCTGGCGACCTTGTCGGGTACGACCGGCTCAGGAACGTCCAGGCCTGGCTTGCGCGCTGGCTGGAACGGCCCGCGGTGCAGCGCGGTCTTCAGGTTACGGAAAAGACTCCGCGCTAGGCGAAGTTGAAGCTGATGCTTAGGCGTTCGCCGCGGCCGGTACCGGCCAGCACCTCGTGCCGAAGCCAGCTTTCCCACAGCAACAGGAGGCCGGGACGTGGCTGGACGGTGACAAAGCGGCTTTCGCTCGCCGGCGCCGCCATCATCAGCGGAAGCCGCGGGTCCTCGAAGCGGATGGAGCCTGAGCCACCGGGCACTTCGACGTAGAGTGTTCCGGAAAGGATGCTGTGCGGGTGGATGTGGCCGCTGTGGTGGCCGCCGCCCTTCAGTAGATTGACCCAGAGGCTGTCGAGCTTCGGCTTCACGTCCCAGCCAAGCTCTCGGGCGAAGGCGAGAGCGTTGCGGTTGAGGAGCTTCGCGAGGTCCGCGAAGGCAGGGTCGCGCCGCGGAAGATCGTTCAGCGAGGCGTAGCTGGTGTAGCCGGAATAACGATGATCCGCGCTCCAGCGGCGCCCGGCCTCGTCGTCTTTCGCCAACGAGCGGATAGAGTGGGCGAGCTCGGGCAGCAGGTCGCCGTCGATCTCGGCTTCGTACAGCAGGGTAGGGAAGAGGCTTTGGGCCGGCATCCCGAGCCGTCTGCGGCCTTGGACGCGCTCGCGCAACCCCGTGGACAGGCTGGGACGGCCTGACTAGCGTCCGCGAACTTCCGGGGAGATCGTTGAATGCGTCGTTGCCTGTTCCTTTCGTCCCTTTCCCTTGGACTTGCCGTGGCCCTGAGCGCGCCGGCGTGCAGCGTAGCTGTCGCTGCGCCGACTACGGCCAAAGCCGAGAGACCGCTGTTGAAGGTCGATGCCGATACGGTGAGCGGCAAGATCATCGCGACATTCCCGAAGCCCGATGCGGATGGGATTTCCGCCCGCTACATCTACCTGACGCAGCTGGAGACGGGGCTCGGCTCGGCTCCGATCGGCCTTGACCGCGCGACTGCAAACGAGACGCGAATCCTGGTCTTCCGCCGGATAGGCAAGAAGGTCGCCGCGGAGGTCGAGAACAGCAAGTTCGTCGCAAGCGGCGACGAGGATGAGAAACGCGCGGCAAGGAACAGTTTCGCGACGTCGACCCTGTGGCTCGGCGATGTCGTGAAGACCATGCCGGACGGGTCCTATACGGTCGATTTGTCCGGATTCCTCGCTCGCGACGACCTTGGGGTAGTGCAGGCGATCAAGCGAGGCGGCGGCGGCGAGTTCAAGTTCGTCCCAGAACTAAGCGCGGCCGACCCGAATTTCGTGAAGGTCTTTCCGAAGAATGCCGAGTTCGCGGCGCGGCTGACCTTCCGCTCAGATGAACCCAAGCCCGAAGTTTCGAACATCGTCAGCGGAAATACGTTGAGCCTGGTGCTTCGCCATTCGCTCATCGCGCTTCCTGAACCTGGCTACGTGCCCCGGACGGACCCGTACGGCTATTCGCTCGGCCGCGACCAGGTGGACTTCTCGACGCCGCTCGGGTCGCCGGTCGTAATCCAGCTCGCGAGGCGTTTCCGGCTCGAGAAAGTCGATCCGGCGGCGGCTCGCTCGCCCGTCAAGAAACCGATTGTCTTCTATATCGACCGAGCCGCGCCCGAGCCGGTCAGGAGCGCGCTGCGCGAAGGCGTGAGCTGGTGGAGCAGCGCATTCGACGCCGCAGGCTATGAGAATGCCTTCGCGGTCGACGTGCTTCCCGAAGGCGCCGACCCGCTCGACGTACGGTACAACATCGTCAACTGGGTCGACCGGGCGACGCGCGGCTGGTCCTACGGCCAGCCGATCGACGACCCGAGGACGGGCGAAATCATCAAGGGGTCAGTGCTTCTCGGCTCGCTTCGCGTGCGCCAGGACATGATCATCTTCCAGGCGCTCGTCGGAGCGGGGCTGACCGGGACCGGGGACCCGAACGATCCCATTTCCGCTGCGCTCGCCCGTATCCGGCAATTGGGTGCCCACGAGGTCGGGCACGCGATCGGGCTTTCGCATAATTTCGCGGCAAGCACGCAGGGACGCTATTCGGTGATGGATTACCCCGCGCCGCGCATTGAGCTCGACAATGGGGCGATCTCGCTCCGCGATGCCTATGGCGTTGGAGTGGGTCCCTGGGACCGCTTCATGATCAGGTGGCTCTACGCGCCGACCGACGCTGCGTCCGGCCCGATCCTGGCGGAGGCCCGCGCACAGGGACTGCGCTTCGTGGCCGACAATGACGCACGCCCGGTGGGCTCGGCACATCCGGACGGATCGCTGTGGGACGACAGCGTCGATCCCGTCGCGGAGCTCAAGCGCATGATGGAAGTCCGGCGCGTTGCCGTCGAGCGGTTCGGAACCGCCGCAATTCCGTCGGGCCAGTCGCTTGCCGATCTTCGCCGGGCCTTCGTGCCCATCTGGCTGATCGACCGCTACCAGGTCGAAGCCGCGGCAAAGACACTCGGAGGCGTGAGCTTCCCCTATGTGGTCAACGGCGAGCCAGCAGTCGCGCAGACCGCTGCAGGCTCCTCGCAATGGGCGGCCCTTTATGCGTTGCTGGATACGCTTTCCCCGGCGGAGCTGACCGTGCCCCCGCGGCTCCAGCCGCTTCTTTCGAGCGGGAACGGCAACGGACCGGACCGGCAGACGGAAATCGAAATCATCCCGACGGCCGGCGGCCCGGTCTTCGACACGCTCAAGGCGACCGAAGTCGGGGCGATGCAGACGCTGAATGCGCTGCTCGCACCTGAGCGGCTCAACCGGCTGGAGCTGCAACATGCAGCGGACCAATCGATCCCGGCTCCCGGACAGGTTTTCGACCTGTTGCTCGACCGCAGCCTGGCGAGCGCCGGATATGAGGTCGGGAGGCGGATCGCGACGACGTCGATCCTGGCGCTTGCGCGGGTGCAGAGGAACGCGGCGCTGTCACCGACCGTCCAGCTGCAGCTTGCAGGTCGGATGGACCGGCTGGCGGAGAGCATCGACCGCTTGCGCGGCGATGCACAGACGCAGGATTGGGCGCGGGGGCTGGCTGCCTTGCTTCGTGACCGCGAGGCGCTCGACAGGGCACTCGCAGATCCGTTGCGGCTGCCTGCGGTACCGCCGGGAATGCCAATCGGGGACGGCGACTGAGCGACCGGATGTTCTTTTTCTTCCGACACTTGTAAGGTTTGCTGCGAAAAGGGGAGCGCCCGAAACATGTCGGACGTTTTCGTGTCATATGCGCGATCCACAGAGCCGTTGGCCGAACAGGTCGAAGCCGCGCTTCGTGCCGCCGGCTATGCGGTTTGGCGTGACGCCGAGCTTCCTGCCCACCGTAGCTATGCCGAGGTCATCGAGGAGCGGCTGAAGGCGGCCAAGGCGGTCGTCGTCCTGTGGTCGGAAGAAGCCGTAAAATCCCACTGGGTGCGGGCCGAGGCCGATGCGGCGCGGGCGGCGGGAACACTCGTTCAGGCGAATGTGGACGGCGTAACCCCGCCGATTCCGTTCAACCAGATCCAAAGCGCCGCCCTGGGTGGCTGGACCGGCGACGACGAGCATCCAGGCTGGAAGACGCTGCGCGGAAGTGTTGCGGCGCTCGTGGATTCGGCGGAGCCGGCGCCCAAGCCTCAACGCGCGAAGGGGAAGGGGGCATCGATCTGCATCCTTCCGTTCCAGAATATGAGTGGGGATTCCGAGCAGGAATATTTCAGCGACGGGATCAGCGAGGACATCACGACAGACCTTTCGAAGGTATCCGCGCTCGAAGTGATCGCGCGCAACACCGCTTTCCAGTTCAAGGGTCGGTCGGTCGATGTTTGCGAGGTCGCTGCCAAGCTCGGCGTAAGCCACGTGCTGGAAGGAAGCGTCCGCAAGGCGGGCAACCGGCTGCGGATTACCGCCCAGCTCATTGACGGGGCGACGGGCGGGCATGTCTGGGCGGACCGGTACGACCGCGATCTCACCGATATCTTCGAAATCCAGGACGAGATCAGCCGGTCCATCGTCGATGCGCTGAAGGTCAAGCTGTTGCCCAAGGAAAGGAAGGCGATCGAGCAGCGCGGAACGACCAATGTCGAAGCCTACAAGCTCTACCTTCTCGCCCGGCAATATTGGGTCACGGGCAATCTCGGCGATCCGCGCCGCGAGGAGCGTGCCATGCGGATCTGCGGGCGCGCCGTGCAGATCGACCCTTATTATGCGCAAGCCTGGGCGATGCTCGGCTATGCCCAGTCGAACCTTCACTACAATTTCAACCTGAGCGCGGACGACGGCTTTGCAGCGGCGCACACCGCGCTGTCGATCGATCCGACGATCGCGGAGGCCTATCTGCCGATGGTCCGGCGGCTGGAGGAACAGGGCCAGACCGAAGAGGCCGACGACCAGATGGCGAAGGCGCTCGAGCTCGACCCCGAATCCTGGGAGGTGAACAAGGAAGCGGGACGCCTAAGGCGCCTGCGCGGCGACATCCAGGGAGCGACCGCATTCTACGAAAGGGCGGTCGAGATCATGGAATCCGACTTCCACGCCTGGGCGCTCCTGCTGACCTTCTACCAGGCGCAGGCAGACCGCGAGAATGTGCTCCGCGCAGCGCAGATGATGGTGTCGGAAGCGCAAAAGGCGCTCGAGCAGGACCCCAGCAACGGGGCCGCGCTGGGCATCATTGCCGGAGGTTTTGCCGCGCTGGGCGAGGAAGAGCGCGCCCGCGAATGGATCGACAGGGCAATGCTCATCGACCCCGACAATCTCAATATCCGCTACAATTTCGCATGTGTGCTCGCAGCGCACCTGGGGGACAAGGAGGGTGCGCTGAAGCTTCTCGACCGCACCCTGTCGGCATCCACGCCTATGGAGCTTCGAATGGCGGAGACGGATCCGGACTTCGAATCCCTCCGGGACATGCCCCGTTTCCAGAAGATGATCGACCGCGAGCGCAAGCGGCACGGGCTGGACGACGCAGTCGCGATGGCCGCAGCTATCCCTCCTGCTGCATCCTGAGCGCGACTTCGCTCATGAATCGGGCATCGTCCCCGTCCGCAAGCCACTGAGCTTCGTCGGCAATCGCCGCTAGCAGGTCCGCGAGCGGCTCCATTTCCGACTTTGCATAATTGCCGAGTACGTGGCGGGTGACCTTTTCCTTCTGACCCGGTCCCGGATGACCGATGCCGATCCGAACTCGGCGGAATTCCGGGCCGAGATGAGAGTCGATGGAACGTAGCCCGTTGTGCCCGGCAGTGCCGCCGCCGACCTTCACCTTCACCTTCATCGGCGCGAGGTCGAGCTCGTCGTGGAAGACGGTGAGCGCGTCCATGTCGAGCTTGTAGAAGCGCAGGGCCTGCTGAACCGCGTCGCCGCTGTCATTCATGAAGGTCTGCGGCTTTAGGAGAAGCACCTTGTGTCGCCCCATGCGGCCCTCTGCGATCAGGCTCCGGAATTTCTTCGACCAGGGCGAAAAGCCGTGCGCGTCGGCGATGATGTCGGCGGCCATGAAGCCGACATTGTGCCGTTGAAGCGCATATTGCCCGCCCGGATTACCCAGGCCCGCCCAGATCTGCATCGCAATTCCCTAGCGCGCGCACCGCACAAAAAGAAACCGCCCGCCCTTTCGGGGCGAGCGGCTCCTTGTTTCGTCGAAGCGAGGATTACTCTCCCTCGCCACCCTCGGCTTCGGCTGCGCCTTCGCCTTCGCCTTCGCCCTCTTCGCCTTCCTCGACGGTCGGGACTTCGCCAGCGGCAGCGGCCTCTTCCTCTTCGGCCTTCATCGCCGACGGAGCGACGACGGTCGCAACGGTGAAGTCGCGATCCTCGATCGCCGACTTCGACCCTTCGGGAAGGGTGACGCTGCTGATGTGAACGGCGTCGCCGATCTCGAGACCCGAGAGCGAGATGGCGATCTCGTTCGGGATCTTCGCCGCGTCGCAGACGAGCTCCAGCTCGTGGCGAACGACGTTAAGAACGCCGCCGCGCTTCAGGCCTGGCGAATCCTCTTCATCGAGGAAGCGCACGGGCACGTTCACGTGCACCTGCGCGTGCTCGCCGATCCGCACGAAATCGACGTGGATCGGGCGGCTGGAAACCGGGTGGAACTGCACGTCCTTCGGAAGCGTGCGGTTCGCCTTTCCACCGACCTCGACCATAATCACGCTATTCATGAAGTGGCCGGTCGAAAGCATCTTCGCGAGGAGTTTCTCCTCCACGTGCACTGACAACGGCTCTTTCTTTTCGCCGTAGATCACGGCGGGTACCCGTCCTTCGCGACGCAATGCCCGGGAGGCTCCCTTGCCAGCCCGGTCGCGCGCTTCAGCGGGCAGCGTCAGCTGTTCGCTCATTCGCGTATCTCCTAGAATTGCCCCGCCACGCCTCCAGGGATGACCATGGCCGGGTGAGCGCGCCCCTTAGTCGACGCTGCTGAAATTGGCAAACTTCAGTTGATTCGCGCGGACTTCAC
>Ga0207701_10003651_pt1 | contig 15785 bp, 15 predicted proteins | sample KBSSwiSSwithPhiX_FD_184294 | JGI IMG/M metagenome (GOLD analysis project Ga0207701, IMG submission 184294) | Switchgrass rhizosphere bulk soil microbial communities from Kellogg Biological Station, Michigan, USA, with PhiX - S5 (SPAdes) (version 2) | ecosystem: Environmental > Terrestrial >... | reverse complement strand
TGCTCGGCGCTGATCAGGCCGCCCTCGCAGAGAATCGCCGCGCGTTCGAGAACATTCCGGAGCTCGCGGACGTTGCCTGGCCAGTGATAGCGGAGCAACGCCTCCAGGGCGTCCTGCGTCAGGCCCGCCGGCGGCCGCGCGAACGACCTGCCGATATCCTGCAAGAGCGCCTTGCTGAGCGGAACAATGTCAGCGCGCCGCTCGCGGAGCGATGGGATCGGGATGTCGAACACCTGCAAGCGATACAACAGGTCCTCGCGAAAATCTCCGCGTTCCACCGCCTTCCGTAGATCACGATTGGTCGCGGCGATCACGCGAATGTTCGCCTTCAACATGCGCGTGCCTCCGAGCCGCTGGAACTCGCGTTCTTGCAGCACGCGCAGGAACTTCGCCTGCGCCGCGAGGCTCATCTCGGTGACCTCGTCCAGAAACAGCACGCCGCCGGACGCGAGCTCAATCTGGCCCGGCTTGGCCTGGTGCGCGCTCGTGAACGCGCCGCGCTCGTAACCGAACAGCTCCGACTCGAGCAACTGCTCGGGGAGGGCCGCACAGTTCAAAGCGACGAACGGTCCACGGCTTCTCGCGGATGCACGATGGATGTACCGCGCGACCACTTCCTTCCCCGTACCGGACTCGCCGGTCACGAGCACGGTCGTGTCCGTTTCAGCGACCTGTGTCGCCTTCTTCAGCACGTCGCACCATTCCGCGGAGTCGCCGACAATGCGCGTCTTCGAGTCGAGTTCCTGCGACAGCATCTCGACGCGCGCTTCGAGCCGCTCGGCGCGTGCCTGCGCCTCCGCGATCCGCCGCTCCGCTCCGACCAGCTGTTCGTGCGATACCGAGAGCGCCACGTAATCAGCAATTCGGCGGGCGACCTGAAGGTGGTCCGGTTCGAACGCCGCCGGCCGCTTCGACCAGAAGGCCAGTTCGATCACCTGCTCGCGCGCCGGGATCCTGACGCTCAAAAACGAGCGATAGCCGGCCGCAATCACCGGCGCGAACGCATCCGCAGGTTCAACCGGCGGCGTTCCCGCGCTGAGGTCATCGATGATGATGTCCTTCGGCATCGGCGCAATCGTCGTGACGCGCGGCGGATCGGGAAAATCTGCCGGCGAAGCCGCCTGGCGCACGAAGTGACGATCGCGATCGACGAACACCATCGCCAGTGCGTCGTGCGGCAACATCTTCTTGGCGATCTCAGAGACGCGCGGAAACACCGTGCGGATGTCGAGGACGTCCGAGATGGTCCGCAGCAGCTCGGCCGACGCCTCGATCTCGGCTGACCGCTGTCGTTCGACCGCCGCATCGCGGGCCTGTTCCGCCAGCCGCTGGCGCACCAACGCGAGCGACACGAAGTTGGCCAGCCGCTCGGCGTGAGTCAGGTCCGACGACGAATACGCGTGCGGGCGCCGCGAAAACAGAGCCAACGCGCCGACGACTTGATTGCCGATCTTGACCGGAACCTTCAGGCCGGACTGCAGACCGCGATCTGCGCCGGGTACGGCAGTGAGAAGCTGCGCCTCGCCGCCCTCGTTCATCGTCTCCACGGCCGTGCCGTCGGTCTCCTCGAACGCGCCATCGTGGGTGTACGCATAGCGACGTTCGCCGACATGCCCGCTCGACACGACGAGCTGCAGTTCGTCATACGGGATGAGACCGGGGCCGACCGCGCAGAGATGCTGAACGAGGTCGCGGACCTCCGGACCGCGCGCAGATGCGGCGAGAAGATCGTCGAGCACGGCGAGCTGCTGGCTGTCGTACGCCGATCGATCTGTACCGACCACGATGCCTCCCGTGTCGCCAACGCCAGAGCCGTGTGGCGATTGTGACATCCGTCGCCGCTCCGGCTGCTGCCCCCCTGTGATACACGCCCGTCAAGCAGGGGCTGTGCCACCGCGATGCTACGCGGCCGCGCCCGATGGCACCAGACTTATTGTGTGGACCGCCTAGCCACACTCACGCGTTGCGTGCGACGCCACCACCGTCTGATTAGGCGCACACCGTCTGATTCCACACAAATGGCGCCGCGAGACAGCGCTGCATTCAGGCCATTTTCGTGCGACGGGCTCGGCAGCGGCGTTGCTCTGTCCCCGATAGCAGCGAACTCGGACTGGGTTGCTGGGCAACGATAAACAGATCGGAGCGTATAACCCGTGGCGCAAAAAAACGTGCAGCTAATCATCGGGCGGGTCCTGACAGACGAGGAATTCCGCGCCGACTTTCTGGAGCGACCGAATGCCACGCTCGCGTCGTTGCGCGACCAGGGATTCGAGCTCACGAACATCGAAGTGGACGCGCTGACCCGTACGGATGGTCAATTGTGGCGGTGCGGCGCAGAGTGGATCGACCCACGCATTCAGCGCTGCCGGCTCAACCTCGGAGATGCAAACCGAGGCTCAAGCGAGACTGGCGGCTGCCCTCAAGCGCGCTGATCGAGCGACTGGCCGGCCAGGGCCGTTTATCTCGGACCCCAGTGGCCGGTTCCCTCACTTACCTGATGTCTGCGCTGTCGCGCCGGTTGGCGCCCGCACACCATCCATCTCCTGAGTGTTCCGGCTGACCGTGATTGACCGCGCCACCTGGTATCTGTGGCTGTTGTCGCAACACGGAGGCGGCGCCCCCCGGCCGCGAACGTCGGCCACTAACCGGGCGCGGCAAGGTCGCTGGATCGGCAATGCGTATGAGCGTGCACGGCGTGTGATGACGCGCACGAAAGGATCGGGCCGCCTTCCTGGGACGACGAACACGTGCGTTGTACTCGCCGCGCGGAGTGGCGTAGATATTGCCCTCGCTGGTGACGCGGTGAAGGAGCCGCGTGTGATGTCTTCAGCAAAGCCATCAGAGGTATCCATCGACCTCGCTTCGTGTGCGCCGTCCGAGACGATCGTCGCCAAGACCGGTTCGAGCGTGTACGAGCTGATCGTTCCCGGCGACGAACTCGGCCAGGTGCTGGTCCGCGGCGGCAAGCATTTCACGACGTTCTGCTCTGTGTTGTTTGTCGGGTCGACGCGACCCGGTGGCCCGATCGAACGGCACACCATCGAGGTCGGTCTCCGGATGCAGTTTCGCTGCGAGAGTATCGCCATCGTCACATCTGCGGTCCAGTCGCTTTCCCGCCATCCCACGACTGCCCCAGCATATTGCGGGTGTACGCAGTCAGAACAGGAGGCGACGTCATGAGCCGACCACCGCTCAGCGTCGTCGCCGTCAGCAACGATGCGCTTCGGCCGCAGCTGCTCGATGGGTTGCTCGTTGACGACAACAACTACACCGTCATCGTGGTGGAGTCGGTCGAGGGAGCCTATTCGAGAGTCCGCCAGGTGCAACCGGATGTCGTCGTCCTCCTCATCAACATCGACGACGTGGATGCATGCCAGCTACTCTCGATGCTGCACATGGATCACGCCCTGCGCGGCATCAGCGTCGTCACGTGCGCGACCAGTCCCGACGTCGACGAGACAGATCGCTCATGCGGCTTTGAAAAGCGAAGTGACGCCCGGGTGCCGGTGACGAGCTGATGATGTGCGGGCCGACTTTCTAATTACGCAATGATGCCGCGCCTGAGGCCGAGCACAGCCGCCTGCGTGCGGTCGTTCGCGCCGAGCTTGCCAAGGATATTGCGCACCTGCCCCTTGACCCCTTCCTCGCTCACACCCAGCTTCGCCGCGATCTCCTTGTTCGAGTTGCCGTCAGCGACCATCTGCAGCACGCGCACTTCCATCGGCGAAAGCGATTCCTCACCGACGTGTTCGGCAACCTCGTAGGTGACTTCTGGTGAGAGCGCTTTCCTTCCGGCATGAACGGCGCGGATGGTAGATAAGAGCTCTTTGCGCAGGGCGCTCTTCAAGAGGTAGCCACACGCGCCCGCTTTCAGCGCACGTACCACCTGCGCGTCACCTGGGTACGTCGTCAGGATGATGATTCGGGCCTCCGGTTCGTTTGCGCGAATCGCCTCCAGGGCGCCGAAGCCGTCCATTTCCGGCATTTGCAGGTCCATCAACGTCACGTCCGGACGATGCCGGTGGAACTGCGCGATCGCGTCGCGTCCGTTCTCGGCTTCGGCGACGAGCACCATGTCCGGCTCGTCCGCAATCAATCCCGCGATCCCGGCGCGGAGCAGCGGATGGTCGTCGACGGTGAGAATTCGAATTCGATTGGAATCGCGGTTCATGTGCCCCGACTGCAAAACCTCGGTCGCCGTCCGACGCCTGTACGGCCTCAGACCTGGCGGCGCCGGACGGCGCGATCGCCGCCATACGGACAGGTTCGCACGATTCTAAGGCGGCTCCTTCCCCGATCGGGCTCCAGAACGCCCCCGTACGAGGCGTACGTGTTCGTCGGTCCCGGGCGCAGGGCTGCGGAAAGACGTTGGCAAAAACCTGCACCCCTCCGCAACCGTCGGCTAAGATCGTGCCCCGGCAGCGATCCCAGGGCCGATTCATGAGCCATGAACACGCCGAAATTCGCGTTCTCGCGGTGGACGATCATCCGCTGCTGCGGGAGGGCATCGCCGGCCTGATCGCCGACGCGTCCGACATGACGCTCGTCGCCGAGGCTGCCAACGGGTGCGAGGCGATCGAACAATTCCGGGCTCATCGGCCCGATGTCACGTTGATGGACCTGATGATGCCCGAAATGAACGGCGTGGATGCGACCGTGGCGATTCGCGCCGAGTTCCCGGACGCGCGCATCATCGTGCTGACAACGTACCCGGGTGACGTCCAGGCCGCGCGCGCGCTCAACGCCGGAGCGAGCGGCTACTTGTTGAAGAGCAGCCTGCGCAACGAGCTGACGGTCACGATCCGCGCGGTCCATGCCGGACGGAAGGTTCTTCCGCCGGAGATTACGAGCGGCATGGCGAAGCACGCGGCTGAAGAAGCGCTCTCGCCGTCGGAAATCCGTGTTCTCAGATTGATCGCCGGCGGGCTGTCCAACAAGGAGATTGCCGCGAAGCTTGCCGTCACCGAAGAGGCGGTAAAAGGACAGGTCAAGAATATCCTGTCGAAGTTGGGTGCCAACGACCGGACGCACGCGGCGGTCATCGGGCTGAGGAATGGCATCATCGAGGCTTAGCCACTCGAGCGAGTCCGCGAGACGCGCCCAACCGGGCGCATTGCTCGCCTCACTCTTGCTCTCCGCGTCGCTGGCCGGTCCGGCGCCAACCTTCGCCGCACCGGCATCGAACATCCGGGTCGTCCGAGTGCCGATCGTGACGGGAGCACCGCTCCAGTTCGTTCGCCTCCCATGGAAGTCGGCGCGCTTCGAGGTGAAGCGGATCACCCAGGACAACAAAGGGTTCCTCTGGTTCGGCGCATCCGATGATTTGCGTCGGTACGACGGCGTCCGGTTCATCGGGTTGCCTCGCGAGTCTCCAGGTCAACGTTCATCCGGGTTCATCCTTTCCGAGTCGATGATGAAAGACCGCGCCGGCATGATCTGGTTCGGTGTCGACGACTTCGTCAACCGATACGATCCCGAGACCGGCAGCACAACGCAATTCCGCACCAGCGAGGGGCATGCTTGTGGCTCGATTGGTCATGCCATGCACATCAGCCAGGACCACGAAGAGCGCATGTGGTTCGCCACCGATAGAGGACTGCGCCGCCTCAACCCGGCGACCTCGCAGGTCACGTGCTATCGCGTTTCTGCCAACGACGGTTCGCCAGTCGCAGCGACCATGCTCATCTCCACCCTCGAGTCGCGCAGCGGTGGACTCTGGGTCGCCAGCGACGCAGGGCTCGATCTGCTCGATCCGCGCAGCGGCCAGGTCACACGGCGTTTCGCGCTCGAAACAGCGTCCGGCGCGCGCCTTCGCTGAGGAGACGATGAGGCGGCAGCCGCCACCCGGTCACTTCGGGCTGCCGGGCATGCGCGAGCGAGCCGCGATCGTCGGCGGACGGCTGGAGGTCCGTAGCGCGATTGGGTCCGGCACGGAGATCGAGCTGCGCGTTCCCGGCGCGATTGCCTACGGCGCGGCCGCGCACGCGGCGTGGTGGCAGCGACTCGTGGGTATGTAGAACGCCCACGAGGCGTTCGACACGCACAGGCGCTAGAGACAGCATGCTTCGCACGCTCGTACGACTCGAACGAGGCTGATCGACACACCATTCGAGCCCCGCTCGCCACCATTTCTGATCTTTTCGCACATCTCGCCGCTCTCGCCCTCGACCGGGGTGATTGGAACCCTCGACTGAGGTTGCCGCTCGGCGGCGGGTCTCCCACAATGCCGGGAGTAGTTGAGAGGTGCATATGTTCACGATTGCAGAGCCACTCACGACTGACCCGGGTTCGCTGAGCGCCTATTTCGACGGATCGCAGGCGCTGCTGCAGACAATCGCCGGCGTGCTCGATATCCGGGGCGTGTTCCCCCGCGTGTCGGAGATTGCGCGGAAGATGCTCCCCCACGACGCCCTGGCGATGAGTTGCCAGGACGAGCACTTGAACGTCCACCTCGAGGCGTCGTCCAACGACGACGTCCGCGGCCTGATGTCGGACCTGGCCGGCGTGCCGATGGCGCCGGAACTTCTCATCGGCGACTTGCGGAGAGAAACATTTCCGCTCGCCGAGCGTTCCTACTGGCGCGAGCGAATTGACGCTTGCGGCTATCGCTCGCTGCTGCGCGTCGCGATACCGGCACGCGATCGGCTGGTTGCCGTCGCGTTCTGGTCGAAGCAGGCGAATGCCTACGACAGCCGGCATCTGCCGCTCGCCCGGCGAATCGTCGAACATCTCGCCCTTGGGGTGTCGCACGAACGCCTGGCCAATACGGCATCAACGACCGAATACGACCACTCGCGTAAAGAGCCGGCCGACAGCCAGACGCGATTCCCCGCCGCGGGATCCGGCTCCAGGACGAGCGACAAGCGCGTCGTCGGAGAGTCGGCCCAATGGCTCGAGGTGCTGAACAAGGCGGCGCACGTCTCCAGAACCGATACGACCGTACTGGTGACCGGCGAGTCCGGCACCGGCAAGGAAGTAGTCGCGCGGTTCATCCACCGCGTGTCGGCGAGAGCCCAGGGACCCTTCGTTGCCCTGAACTGCGCCGCCCTGCCGGAGCAGCTGCTCGAGTCAGAACTGTTCGGCTACGAGCGCGGCGCGTTCACGAGCGCGCAGCAGGCCAAGCCGGGCCTGATCGAGCTGGCGGCCGGCGGTGTGCTGTTCCTCGACGAGGTCAGCGAGATGAGCCTCGCGGCGCAGGCGAAGTTCCTGCGCGTCCTGCAGGAACGCGAGTTCCAGCGGCTCGGCGGGACTCGGGTGCAGAAAGCAAACATCCGCGTGATCGCGGCGAGCAATCGCGACCTGCGCAAAGCCGTCGAGCGCGGCACGTTCCGCGAGGACCTGTTCTACCGGCTGCAGGTATTCGACATCAATATCGCGCCGCTGCGGGAGCGCCGGTCCGACATCCTTCCCCTCAGCGAAGCGATGCTGCAGGAGATCGGCAAGTCGTTCGGCCAGGTGCCGGCGTCGCTGACGCAGAGCGCCCGACAGGCGCTACTCGAGCACGACTGGCCGGGGAACGTCCGCGAGCTGCGCAACGCGCTCGAACGCGCCGTGATTCTGGCTGACGGCGAGCCGATCAGCGCGGCGCATTTGCGGGTCCGGTGCGAAGTGAAATGGCCGGCTGCGGCGACGCTCACCGCCAATCTGCGCACGGTCGAGCGTGCGACGATCGTCCAGGTTCTGCGCGAGTGCCGCGGCAACAAGGCGCGCGCCGCCAAGCGGCTGGGATTGACCCGAACCCAACTCTATGGCCGGCTGCGCAAATACGGCTTGGAAGAGGAACCGATCAGCGCGGTGGCGTAGCGATGCGAACCGTGTGCACCGGCGCGGCGGCTCTGGCGCTGACATTGGCGTCCTGCGCGCGGGCCGCGGCGCTCGCCGAGTCGTTCGACGTCACCCGCTACCTCCACACCGCCTGGACGGCTCGCGAAGGGTTTCTCAACGCAGGGAACATTTGACCGACCGTCAGAAGAGCGCTTTCTTGATGAGGGCCGGAATCGTCGGCGTCGCTTGCAGCTGAATGTTCCACGTCGGCCCGGCGACGCTTGGACGAATCGGGTAGTACTGAACCTGCAGCTGGAACAGCGTCGGCAGGCCTCCGCATTTGCACATCTTGCCCACCTGTGGCCCGATCCCCAACGTCCCTCGCTCACCTCCTCGCGCCTCCCAATCGACCGCAAGAGTCGGCTGCGTCCCCAAGGTCCACCCGTTTTCGAACAAGTACGTGAAGTTGAAGGTGCCGCTCATCTGGTTGGTGTCCCGTCCCTCTCCGCCGACCTTGAACCATTGCTGGACGAAGCCGTAGCTGATGAAGTGCTGACCGAGCAACACGGCTCCCGCATCAGGCCCCACCTGCCATGTGTCCTGACTGAGCAGATCCTTCGATGCCGTCGGAAAAATGAACGTCGGGCCTGCGCCGACCATGAGCCGTCCGCCGAAGAACGGGCGCGGCAGCGCGAATGCGAGAACGGTGTCGCCAACGCCGGCGGTCCGTTCATTCTGGCCGCTCTCATCGAAGTGCGGGATGGAATTAACGATGGTCACAATCGGTCGGATAATCAGCCCCTGCTTCTCGGTCAGCCTCAGATTCAACAACGGCTGGAACTGCAGATTGCTCTGCACCCGAGTGTGATCGTCGCCGCGGGGCATCTCCGTCCAATTGTTGTTCTGCAGTAGCTGCAGAGCCCAGCCACTGGCGAACGGATTACTCGCTTCTTGCGCCAGTGCCGCGGCCGACTGGTCCTGCCCCCCTGGCAGTTGTGTGGCGTTTGCCGTTGTCGCCTGCGTTTGCGCCAGTGCCGGCCGGGCCACGCACGCGACTGCGAGCGCGACGCCGAGAATCGTCGTGAGCTTCTGCCGTGTCATCTCCACCTGCCTTGCCCGTCACGAGGCAAAGGTGATGCCTTCGCTCGGGAGCGAAATCCTTCGATGACGTGCGGGACGGCTGCGGCAACGCCGCCCGTTTTCAGACGCAGCGTCCGAAAACACCCGCTCCTTCAGGCGGCAGCGAAGAGCAAACACGCATTTTTCCGAGTCTTTGCTAGGAAAGGCGCGCCGGCATCGCCGTTGCCATCTCCTGACGCGTGACGTGCGGACCTGCAAGCAGGTTCGCTTCTCGATGCGCTTTTTTGGGAGACGGTATGAGAACGCTGACACGACTTGCCCGGTACCTGGTGCCAAGTGTCCTGATGGTTGGTCTGCTCTCGTTGGGCGCGCCGTGTGCTGCCCAGGAAGCGGAAGCGCCGGGGTTAGATGCTGCACGCGATGGACGTGGCTCGGTATTTGTGCCCGGAGGCTTTCTCGGCGTCGTGGCTCCTCTACAAGATCGCGTCTCTCTAAACCTCTACGGCTTTTATTTCGGTGAAGTGCAGGTACCGGTCGCCCAGGTCGACGTGCCGATTCGAGCAGCGCGTTTTCTGACGATTACACCGAGTTATTTGTATTACGAGGTCCCTCCCAGCGGACTCGACACCGCCTCGCAGCGCCCGGTGGGTTTCACAGACACCCTTGAAGAGAACCAATTCCGAATCGACGCAACAGTGAAGGTCCCCATTGGCGCGTTCGAGATCTCGAGCCGCAGCATGTTTGTCCGGAGGTTCCGTCCGACCGACGACATCAACCGCTACCGCCAGCGGATCGGGATCGCGCTTCCCGTCCCGGTGAACGGCCGCATCTGGAAACCGTTCGCGACCTATGAGGCCTTCTACGAGCGCAGCAATAGTGGGTGGAACCGCGATCGCGTGATTGCCGGCGTCACGCTGCCGCTCGTGACGCACGTCTCGTTTCAGCCCTCTTACATCTGGGAGAACAACCGGGTTCGAGGGCTACGGGACTTCAACTACCTGCAGTTTGGACTGATTGTCAGCACGAAATAGATCCTCGTTAATGGTCAATGACCTCGAAAGGAGATCTTGAATGTCGAAGGTGTTTCAACGCGCGACCACGATGCTTGCCGTGATGACGGCCTGCCTGGTGTTCGTCACGTCCGCGCACGCGCAGATGCCCACATCGCCCTGGAAGAAGGGCGCACCATTTCCGGAGCCCGATGAAGAGCTCTACGGCGTTGCCGCGAACGGCAAACTCTACGTCATGGGCGGCTGGGACAACGGCAAGGCTCGCGGCGCCAATTACGAGTACGACCCGGCAACCGACAAGTGGACGAGGAAGCAGCCCATGCCGCGGCCGGCCCACCATGCGGCACTTGCCGCCGTCAACGGCAAGATCTACGTGTTTGGCGGCTTCGTCGCCCCGGCGAACAGCGCGATCCCGGTCGGCGCCGCATGGGAGCCCATCGCCGACGCGTATGAGTTCAATCCGGCTACTGATTCGTGGAAGCCGCTGGCGCCGCTGCCCGGCAAGCGCGGCTCTGCGATCGCGGCGGAAGTCGGCGGCAAGATCTACGTGATCGGCGGCGCCGCGACGATGGAAGGGTCCAAGGACCCGTTCTTCACCGCATTCGGGCCCGCCCGCGTTCTCGGCACCAACGACGTGTACGACCCCGCCACGAACAAATGGGAGAGCCGCAACCCGATGTCGGTGCCGCGCAATCACGCCTTCAGCGGTGTCGTCAACGGCAAGATTTACGTCATCGGCGGTCGCACCGGCCACGGCTTCATCCTCTCGGCCACCAACACGAATGTGGTCGAAGAGTACGACCCCACCTCCAACATGTGGAGTATCCCGAAGGAGCGGATGCCGACTGCTCGCAGCGGTGGGGCCTCCGGGACCGACGGCCGCCGAATTTATGTCGCCGGTGGCGAGGTGACGACCACGGCACTCGTGGGCGCGTATCGAGCCGTCGAGGCCTACGACCCGGCGACCAATTCGTGGACCACGCTGCCCTCCATGCCGATGCCGCGCCACGGCGTCGCCGGCGCGGTGATCGGGAATCGGTTCCACCTGGTGAGCGGGATGATCCAGTCGGCCGGCGCGCTGACGTTCCTCGACCCGACGCTCTCCACGCACACCGCGATGCACGACATTCTCGAGTTGCGGTTCGGCTCGGTTCCTCCGACGGCTATCAAGAGCGCAGTACCGACGCCTCTGCAGGACCGGTGAACCGTCACGGGCTGACTGCAGGTCGGCGTGATCGACAGCGCGAACAGTCGTCGATTGTCAATTACTCGGAAGGAGAGGTTCATGTCGAAAGTGTTTAAACGAGGGACCGCGATGCTCGCACTGATGATCGCCAGCGTGGCGTTCATCACGACCGCGCACGCGCAGATGCCCGCTTCGCCCTGGAAGAAGGGGGCACCGTTCCCGGAGCCTGATGAGGAGCTGTACGGCGTGGCCGCGAACGGCAAACTGTACGTCATCGGCGGCTGGGCCGACGGCAAGGCCGGGGGCGTCAATTACGAGTACGACCCGGCCACTGACAAGTGGACGAAGAAGCAGCCGATGCCGAGGCCGGCGCACCACGCGGCTCTCGCCGCGGCGAACGGCAAGATTTACGTGATGGGTGGCTTCGTGGCGCCGTCAGAGACTGCTCTCCCGCTCGGCGCCGCATGGCAGCCGATCGACAACGCGTGGCAATACGATCCGGCCGCGGATTCCTGGAAGTCGCTGCCGCCGGTGCCCACGAAGCGCGGCTCCGCGGTAGCGGTCGAAGCCGGTGGCAAGATCTACACGATCGGTGGCGCGACGACGATGGAAGGGCGAGTCACCGATGACTCGCGCGGTCGTCTTGAATCAAAGGACCCGTTCTTCACCGCCTTCGGAGCCGCCCGGGTGCTCAGCGTCAACGAAGTGTACGACCCCGCCACGAACAAGTGGGAGACCCGCCAGCCGATGTCGGTGCCGCGCAATCACGCGTTCGGCAGCGCGGTCAACGGCAAGATTTATGTCATCGGCGGGCGCACCGGCCAGGGCTTCATCCTCACCGCCACGAACACGGACGTGGTCGAGGAGTACGACCCCGTCTCGGACTCGTGGAATGCTCCCAGGGAGCGGATGCCCACCGCTCGCAGCGGAGGCGTCGCCGGCACCGACGGCCGCAGAATCTACGTGGCCGGTGGTGAAGTCACGACGCAGGAGCTGGTCGGCGCGTTTCGAGCGATCGAGGCGTACGACCCGCTGACCGATTCGTGGAGCACGCTGCCCTCGATGCCGATGCCGCGTCACGGCGCCGCGGGTGCGGTGATCGGCAATCGCCTTTACCTGGTGAGCGGGATGATCCAGTCCGCCGGGGCGCTGGTCTTCCTCGATCCCACGCTCGCCACCCACACGGTGGCGCACGACATCCTGGAGCTGCCGTCCAGTCCGATTTTTTCGGCTGCGGCGGCGAAGGGCTCGGCGGCGGCGCCTTACCCGACCAGCACCGGTGCCCCCTCGACCGTGAACGTGAGCCTTCCTGCGGCAAACGGGGCGACGCCGTCGAACGGCGCCAGGAAGCTCTACACGCGCTACAACGTCAACAGCCCCGAAGGCATGGTGATGCTCGCGAAATACGCCCGTGCGGTCGAGATCATGAGGACCTTGCCAGACTACGACCAGCATTCCTGGACCTGGTGGTGGAACACGCATTGGGTGAAAGGCTACCCGGCGGCGCTGTGGGATCTGTCGGAGAAAAAGAAGGCGGAAGTCATCGCCACGCTGCCGAAGGAGTATCGAGCCGACGCCGAGGCGGTATGGAACGGCTGCCAGGCCCATCCCTACAACCCCTCGAACCCTGAGCAGTACCAGCAGTGGTACTTCCTGCCGTGGCATCGATTGATGCTCGCTCAGTTCGAGGGCGTCATTCGTGAGGTGCTGCACGACGAGGACTTCACGCTGCCGTACTGGAACCCGGTGACCGGCAACCCCGACGATCTCGTCGTCCCTGCCGTGTTCCGCAAGCCGGGCAGCTCGCTGTACAACGGCACGCGCTGGTTCTGGGTCAACGGCGGCGAACGGATCGACACCCTTTACAGGGACTGGATCAATCTGGACGCCCTCAACGAGAAGTTCTACATCGACTCGCCGACCGGCAAATACGGGTTCAATCCCCGGCTCGATCAGAACCCGCATTTCTTCACCCACTTTGCCCTCGGCGGCGATATGGCCGAATTCTCCACCGTCGGCGGCGACCCGATCTTCTATCTCCATCACGCCAACATCGACCGGCTGTGGGAAAGCTGGAATCAGCTCGGCAACACGAACCCGACCGATCCCGCCTACTTTAATCGCGAGTTCTCGTACGGGGACCGAAGCGGGAAGCGCGTGGATCTGCCGGTCAGCATGAGTGACCGTACCGCGCAGCTCGGCTACGAATACGACGGCTATGAGAAACCGCCAAAGCCCGTGACTCTCTCGTCCGACGAGGCCGCCGAGAGAGATCGCGTCTACCACAAGCTGCACGAGCAGGCCCTTGGGGGTTCGCCGAGCGGTTCGCATGCACCGATGCCTGCTGGAGGAAGAAAGCCGTGATGCTGAAGCTGTTGATCAGCCTGATCTTCGCCGGCGCCGCCCTGCAGAAATTCACCGGCAAGGTGGCGCCGAACTGGGACCGCTGGCGCTATTCGCGGCGGTTCATGTATGCAACCGGCATCGCTGAAGTCTCCGCGCTGGCCGCGTTCTGGTGGCCAGGACTCGAACTCGTTGGCGCCGCCGGGCTCGCTCTGGTGCTGCTCGGCGCACTGGCAACCCTGATCAGTCACCGCGAAGGGGTGCGTCATATCGCCCTGGCCGCGCTCACGCTGCTCGTGGTGCTGGCGCAGGTCTACCGGTCAACGGCGGTATGACATGGGAGGACGACCGATGATCGGACGGCGGGCGCACGGCGACTTCACCCGGAGGCCACGATGATGAAACGCATCCTGGCCGTCGCGGCTGTCGCCGCGGCGGTCGCGGCGGGCTCGGTGGCCGGCGGCACATGGTGGGCCCACCGGTTCGGTACGGCGCACGCGAGCGCCAAGGCCGCAACCGTCTACACCTGCCCGATGCATCCCGACTACCGCAGCGATCATCCGGCCAACTGCCCGATTTGCGGCATGACGCTGAAGGAGGATCGTGCCGGAGCAGCGACGGGCGGCGACACAGTCGCCCGCGCGCTGCCGCCCGGCGCGGTGCAGGTGAGTCCCGAGCGGCAGCAGGCGATCGGCGTCCGGCTGGGCGTTGCCAGCCGGATCGCCGGCACGCGACTGCTGCGAACGACGGGGCGCGTGGTGGCGGACGAGAACCGGACCTATCCGATCGTCGCCGCCGTGAGCGGCTGGATCCGCAACGTGGAGAACGTCACGGCGGGCGACGTGGTCGAGAAGGACCAGGTGCTCGCGTCGTTCTTCGCGCCCGATGCCCAGCTCGAAAGTGCGCAGGAGTCGTACTACGAAGGTCTCGAAATGCTCTATCGCGTGGGCAGCGCGCAGCCGCAGGGGCCGTCGCACGACTCGCGAAGCGCCGTTGACGAGATCGAGCGGCTCGCCGACGGGCTGCGGAGCCTGGGCGTCTCCAACTCGCAGCTGCGGCAGTTGAGCAAGCGCCGTGAGCTCGTGCACGACATCCGCGTGGAGTCGCCGGCGGACGGCGTCGTCCTCAAGCGCGGCGTTGCGCCCGGCCTCCGGTTCGATCGCGGTTTCGAGTTCTACCGCATCGCGGATCTGAACCGCGTGTGGATTCTGGCCGATGTCTACCGCGACCAGCTGCCGGTCATCCGCCGCGGCGCTGCCGCGCGGATCACGACATCCGAGGAGAGCCGTGCGCTGTCGGCAACCGTGAGCCTGTCCGAACCGATCTTCGACGAGGCAACCCTGACGCTGAAGGTGCGGCTCGAGGCTGCGAACCCGCAGCACACGCTCAAGCCCGGCATGTTCGTGGACGTTGAGTTCCCGTCCGCTCTCCCGCCGGCGCTCGTCGTGCCGGCAGACGCGATCGTCGACTCCGGGCTGCGGAAGACGGTGTTCGTCGACCGCGGCAATGGCTACTTCGAGCCGCGGCGGATCGAGACCGGACGGCGCATCGGCGACGACGTCGAGGTGACGAAAGGACTGGCAGCTGGGGAGCGGATCGTGACCTCTGGCACCTTCTTCATCGATTCAGAAAGCCGCATGAGAGCGAAGCCGTGATCGACCGCATCATCGACTTCTCCGTCAGGAACAAATTCCTCGTCCTGCTGCTCGTCGGCGCCGCCGCGCTCGCCGGCGCGCGCGCGCTGCGGAACGTGCCGCTCGACGCGCTGCCTGACCTCGGCGACACACAGGTGATCGTCTACTCGCGGTGGGATCGCAGCCCAGACGTGATGGAAGCGCAGGTCACCTATCCAATCGTCACGGCGATGCTCGGCGCGCCGCGCGTGCGAGCCGTCCGCGGCGTCTCCGACTTTGGCTTCTCCTACGTCTACGTCATCTTCGAGGATGGCACGGACATCTACTGGGCGCGCACGCGAACGATGGAGTACCTCTCGAGCGTGATGTCGCGGCTGCCGACAGATAGTCGGACTGAACTCGGCCCCGACGCAAGCGGGCTTGGTTGGGTGTTCCAGTACGCGCTCGTCGACCGATCCGGCGCGCACAGCCTTGCCGATTTGCGCTCGTACCAGGACTGGTACCTGCGCTCCTACCTGAAGGCGGTGCCCGGCGTATCGGAGGTGGCCTCGCTCGGCGGCTTCGGCCGGCAGTACCAGGTCAACGTCGACCCGAACCGGCTGCGCAATTACGGCCTCTCGATTCAGCGCGTGGTCGACGCGGTGCGCGGCGGCAACGTCGAGACCGGCGGACGGCTGATCGAGTTCGGCGGCACCGAGTACATGGTGCGCGGCCGCGGCTACGCGAAGTCGATCGCCGACTTCGAAAAGATCGTCGTATCGGCAAGCG